>Ga0208828_1000220_pt1 | contig 26387 bp, 30 predicted proteins | sample Kivu_160m_FD_185487 | JGI IMG/M metagenome (GOLD analysis project Ga0208828, IMG submission 185487) | Freshwater microbial communities from Lake Kivu, Western Province, Rwanda to study Microbial Dark Matter (Phase II) - Kivu_160m (SPAdes)... | ecosystem: Environmental > Aquatic > Freshwater >... | reverse complement strand
GGGTGGTGGAGGGGCCGGGATGAGCCGCTCCATCAATGGAGGCAGCAGACCTTCAGCTACAAGGCCTCCGTCCAACATGAAACCGAGTCAACCGGCAACCGGATCCAGGAATTTCAGTGGAGCCAACTCCCAGGGAGGAGCCAAGGGATCGGGTGTGAATAAAGGTGGCAGCCCTCAGGGCACCAAGCCCGGTAAAGGAGACATGCAGGGGAACAAGGGGAGCAATGCAAATTTTCAGGGCAACAAGGCCAATCCTGGTGGAACCCCGGGGGGCAAACCTGTCCCCGGAGGTAAAAACACCGGCGGAGGCAAGGTCAACACCGGAAACAAAGTCAATACCGGAAATATCAACATCAACAACAGCCGGAATGTGATCGTCAGGCCGGGCCCCCGTCCCTATCCACGGCCTCCTTATATGTACGGCGGTTTCGGGTATTCCTGTTACCACCCCTATTTTTATCATCCCTTCACCCCGTTTTTCTGGGGGCCATTCTGGCACCCGGTCGGATTTTTTATCACAACCATGGCGGTAACGGCGATCATCATCGACGTTGCCTCACAGCAGTACTACTATGACCAGGGAGTCTATTATGTGCAGAGTAACGGCGGATACACGGTGGTGGAAGCGCCGCCAGGAGCCACGATCAAGGTGCTTCCTGAAGGAAGCGAAAAAGTCGTCGTGAACGAAACCACGAACAATTACTACTACGGCGGCACCTTCTATGAAAAATCCGACGGTGGCTATACCGTGGTGGCACCAACCGCCGGAACCGTGGTCTCAAACCTTCCCGAAGGCGGCAAAGAGGTGAAGATCGGTGATGTCACCTATGTGAAAGTAGGGGATATCTATTACCAGCCGATCAAACTCGACGGGAAAGACATGTATGAAGTAGTTCAGGTGGAGAAAGAGAACTGACAGTTCCCCTACCTTTTGTGGCTGAAACCTTTGTCGGCCACTTTCTGATTGTTTTGCAAGGCCAGATAGGTGTCGGTGGGGCGTTGCAACTGATCCAGTTCCTTCATGTGCCGTTGAATGCTCTCAATGAGCAGATCGGCCAGGTCGATGCCCGTTCCCTGCCGCACCACCACCCGCATCACCACCACCTCTTCCATGGCGGCCGACAGCGTGTAGGCAGGCACCTGCCATCCGTCGCTCTTCAGCTTGTCGGAAAGGTCATACAGGGTCCACAACCGTTTCGGATCGGGTTTCATCATCCAGGCAAACAACGGGTTTGGGAGGTCGTCTGAAAGCAGCGCAAATCCCAGTTTCACTACCTCCTTCCGGACGTAATCGCACACGCCGAGGATATTTTCCTGAATGCGCTTGTATCCGTCGAAGCCCAGCCGGATGAACTGATAATACTGTGCCAGCACCTGGTTCCCCGGGCGGGAGAAGTTGATGGCGATGGTACCCACTTCCGAACCCAGGTAATTCACATTGAAGACCATATCGTCGGGGAGGTACTTTTTATCCTTCCAGATGATCCAGCCCAATCCGGGATAGACCATCCCGAATTTATGGCCTGAAGTGCTGATGGATAAAACCCATTTCAGCCTGAAATCCCATTCCACTTCCGGGTTCACGAAGGGCAGGATGAATCCTCCCGTTGCCGCGTCGACATGGATGGGGATCTCCCAGCCGGTTTTCTGGTTCAGGATCTCCAGGGCATCATTCAGTTTTTTTACGTTGTCGTTAAGTCCCGTAAGGGTCACTCCCTGGATGGGGACCACCATGATGGTGTTTTCATCACAGAGCTTCAGGGCATCCTCCGGTTCCATGGTGATCCGTTCAGCGGTGATCGGTACCAGGCGCATCTCCACATCCCAGTAATGGGCAAATTTCTCCCAAACGACCTGAAACGCGGAAGAGATGATAAAATTGGGTTGATCCGTGGCTTTGCCGACGGCTTTTCGTCTGATTTTCCAGCGTTTCAAGGCAGCCATTCCCCCCAGCATGCAGGCTTCCGAAGAACCAATGGTGCTCGCACCTGTGCAATAGGGGGGCTCCGGACTGTTCCAGAGTTTTGCCATGATGTTCACACAGCGTCTCTCAATCTCAGCCGTCTGCGGATACTCCGATTTGTCGATCATATTCTTGTCCATCGTCTCCATCATGAGCTTCCGGGCTGCATCATCCATGTAAGTGGTCACAAAGGTGGCCATGTTCAGGCGGGAGTTTCCGTCAAGCATCGCTTCATCATGAACAATCTGATAGGCGATCTCTTCAGTGGAACCATGGGGTGGGATTTCGGTTTTCGGACTGATCCTCATCTCTTCAGAGGAACCGAAAACAGGCGTTGTAAAACGATCATGAAAACTTGTCATAACACTTGGGTTTAGGTGATCAAAACAGAATAAGTGGTTTGCTGAGCAATAAATATACGCAATAATTCACGTTTATCGCAAATAGACTGTAAATAGGCCATCCGGGATGGGATCGGATCGATCCCTGTCAGCTCAAGATACCCGGCCTTGTTTTCTGGATTTTGCAATACAGAGAATGCAGGAGAGAACCACAATGGCATCGATAATGAAAAGAATCGTCAGGATGGTTGTCCAGTTATGGAAGCCGATCACGAAGATACCGGAGGCCAAACCGATCAGCGGGAAAATGACCCCAAGCATCAGTGCGAATCGGAAATTAATGGTAAGAAGGATTCCTATGGTGAAGTAAAAGATCCCGAACACCAAAATCGGAAGTGCCTGGGGGCCATCTATGGAAGTCAGAGCATGTAGTATATGTACAATTCCGGAAAGCAGGAGGAGGAACGCAGTTCCGTATCTGACAACCTTCATATCAACATGTTTTACTTTCCTTTCTGCTCCTTCTTTTCCTTTTTCTTTTCAGCTTTCTCTGCCGCCTTTTGTTTCGACTTTTCCCCGGCGCCGATCGGGATGCTGATGAACGCATAGATCGACTGATTGGTGCCGGTGCCATAGGAAGCATCGTTGGGCAGGCTGACAAACCCATAGTAATAGCGCACGCCAATATCGATCCCCGTTCCTTTCATGAACTGGTAGCCGATGCCACCCATGACCCCGACATCGAACAGGCTGCATTTTTTATAGATGTTGTTCTTGTAGGAGAGGTCCTTGTCCTCATTGACCGTGGTATAGAAGAGGTCCGTCGCCTTTACCAGCACTCCGAGCATCGGACCAGCCTCGATGAAGATCTGTGGTTTAAACTTGTACCGGACCAGGATGGGAACATTGATGTACCGTAATTCCCGCTTGATCTTTCCGGCGGCGAACATGGTATCCAGAGCTGCGTCGTTCAGCAGGTAGGGTGTCAGGTTGTCACCCCCCATCGGCGATTTCAGCAGCACTCCCGTATGGATGTACCATCCTGTTTCCTTTTTCAGCTGGATATCAAAATAGAGCCCCAGGTTAAAGGAGTTGGTGAACTTGGATCCGCTGTAACCGGCAAGGTTGGCAAAGTTGATCCCGCCGTCGAGGCCAAATTTCAGGGAGGGTGTGTTGAGCTTATCGCCGAACAACAGGGCGATCAGAACCTGTGAATTGGTGCGGATGGGCATAGCCATACCGGTCAGGATGATCAGCAGGGAGATGAGAATGGTTTTCGTTTTCATGGGTTTGTGTTTGATAAAAGCGCATGCTGGTTGTCTGTGAGAAGTCGCTACTGGCGTTTCAGTCTGGCCAGGCGGCTTCTCGTTTTCATGGCCAACAACCCGCAGATCGCTGCCCCTAAAATAATCGAAAAAATCCAATCCTGCCACGTAAAAAACTGGAGTACTGTAATAAATGTTACCGTGCCTAGCGGGAGCAATAAAAGCGAATTTGTTATCATACCGGGATTGTATTTAGGCTTACCGGATTGAAAGATGATGGTGTGCATGAAATTGTTGATCGTCAGTTCAAACAACATCATGGAAAAACCGACCCAGGGTGCAATGTTGGCAAGAAGAGCGCCGGCTATGATTACCGGCCATGCAATCACAATGTTTACCTGAAAGACATAGCCTTCATCAAGCGGGAAATTGGGATCGTTTTTGGAACCAAAAGGAGATTTTAAATTGAAAAATTCCTTGAAACTCAATGGTGACAGTACGTATTCCTCGCATTCATGAAGCATTAAAAAGGGAAGATGAAGCCACAACAGAAACTGATAAAATGGCATGGAATGATAATAATAAATCAGGATGACCAGTAATACCGGGGCTAAAAACAGGTTGGCACTCTGCCAGAACCAATTGACTTTTTGAATATTCATAAGCTTTCTTTTTTGAAACCTGACTGATCGATCTCGATCTTCAGGCTCTTGGCCGTTGCTTCCAGAACCGTTAGGGCGGGGTACTGTGTTCCATCGGGCAACTCTTTGTAGACAACGTCAAACCCGACCTTATCATCCGGCTTGTCGATCCAGGTGCTGACGGACAAAGCGATCAGTTTTTTCGCCTCAAGGTCGACAGAGATCGACAAGAGGTCCCCCTGCTGGAGGTAGTCGGGAAAACTGAGTTTGAATTGCTTTCCCGGCTCGAGGATCTGGATGGCAACTTTTCCGGCATCATAGGTATTTTGTAGTTTATCACCATCCGGGGGCAGGTATTCATGGATCTTTTCCAGACAGCGGTCCATATAGTCGGATATTGCCTCCTTTTTATTCTCCATGATCTTTCCCCTGATCCCACCCGGCGTTTTCGGCTGATCGCTGTTTCCGGTAGCAATTTTTACCAGTTTTCCATCCACACTATAATAGCACTGGTTCTCCTTGGTTGATTTCAGTTCCCCGTTGAGCCAGGTTTGTGTAGTCTCCACCCAGGAGTAGTGCAGCATGTTGGCTTTGCTCTGGGCAAGGCTGGATTTGATGACCCCAAGGGTCTCTTTCATATCGGGTTGAGCTGTGGTGATCCAGGCTCCTGCCAGGATCACCAGGCCTGTCAGGCAGATTTTTTTTGTCATGGGTTGGGCTGTTTGGGTGGTTGTGGCGATTGGTTTTGCGGCGGGGTCATTTTTTGCACATTGATCTGCAGGGTTTGGATTTTACCGTTGAATACCGGAGAGGGACCGTAGTCGGTGACCACGGTTCCTTCGTCGGTTCCGACATCAGCGCCATCATCCATTGAGAAGATGCCCTGCTGTGTTTTGGGAAAGTGCATCTGGCCGACCTGCTTCCCGTCGACCGTCAGGGTTGCCATGCCTCCTTTCCCGGGCCCGCCACCATCATAGGCAAAATGATAGATCAGATGATGACTGCCAGGAGAAAGGGCTTCAGGAGAAACCACATCAAAATGTTCTTTTCCCAGGTAGTTATAAGTGAAAGCGGGCTTGCCTTCATGCATGTACAACGAGATACCACCGAACCGGCCACCCTGGCAGACGATCACACCGTTGCCTTTTTGCGCACCTCTATGTCCGTTGTGATGGTGTAGGAGGTGTTCCCCAGGCTGATAAAGATATCCGGCCCCATGCCTTTCATCCCTTCGGTAAGAATCATTGTGCTCCTTCCGGCCATCACCGTCGGACGACCGACCAGTGCGGGATTTCGCCGTTCCATGGTGCGGTCGTCGATCGGCAGTACGTGGTATTTTTCAGCCTCTTTCATGAAGAGTTCCTCCATCTCCTTTACCCGTTCGGGATTGTCTGAGGCAAGGTCCTGTGACAGGCTGAAATCATCCCGTGTGTTGTACAGTTCCCAGCGGTCTTCCTGCAGGGTGTGGGGGGGCTGGTAAAGCCATGGAGGGCGGTGGACAGTACGGGCCAGCCAGCCATCTTCATAGATGGCACGGTTCCCGTAGATCTCAAAGTACTGAACGGTATGTTCCTCCGGGGCTTGAGAATCATTGAATGTATAGGCCAGGCTGGTCCCTTCGATGGGGTCCTGTTCAATCCCGTTCACCATCGTTGGGGCGGGGATGCCACTCAGTTCATAGATCGTCGGCGCAATGTCGATGACATGGGTAAACTGGTCGCGGATTTCTCCCCTTGTGTTGATTTTCTTGGGGTACCGGATGACCATTCCGGACCGGGTGCCACCGAAATCCGAAGCGATCTGTTTCGTCCAGGTGAAGGGGGCATCCAGCGCCACCGCCCATCCGGCGGCAAAATGCGGATAGGTGGAAGGAGAGCCCCAGTCGTTGTAATGTTCCATCATCTGGGGGACGGATTCAGGGACCTGGTTGAAGTACATCATCTCGCTCGACATTCCCTTCATCAGCCCTTCTGCGCTGTTGCCGTTGTCACCGGCGATATAGATGATCACGGTGCTGTCGAGGATGCCCATCTTGTCAAGGGCGTTGATCAGCCGGCCGATCTCGTTGTCGGTATGCTCTGCGAAACCGGCATAGGTCTCCATCTGACGGGCAAAGAGCTTCTGCTCCTCTGCCGTCAGGCTGTCCCAATCCTGGATGGCCTTGGGTTTTGGGGCCAGATGTGTATTTTCCGGAACAATCCCAAGCGCTTTCTGCCGCTGAAGTGTCTCCTTCCGAAGTTCATCCCAACCCTGGTCAAATTTCCCCTGGTACTTATCAATCCACTCTTTGGGGACCTGGTGCGGAGCATGCGTTGCCCCGGGAGCATAATAGAGGAAAAAAGGTTTATTCGGGGCCAGGGATTTTTGGGTCTTGATCCACTCGATGGCCTTATCGGTCATGTCGGTGGTGAAATGGTAGTTAGAATCATCAGGGGTCTCTATCTGGGTGACACCGTCATAAAGCAGCAGGGCGTACTCATTGGTTTCGGCTCCCAGGAATCCGTAGAATTTTTCGAATCCCGACCTGGTTGGCCAGCGATCCTGCGGGCCTGTGGGCGAGATCTCCCAGGAGGGCATCTCATGGCACTTGCCGAACTGAGATGTGTTGTAACCGTTCTGTCGCAATACCTCCGCCATCGGCGTGACGGTTTGCGGTCGTACAGCATCGTCACCCGGATACGAGGTGGCTGTCTCCGTGAGCGAGCCCATGTTGTTGGAATGGTGGTTGTATCCGCTCAGCAACGCCACCCTAGTGGGGGCACACAAAGCGGTGGTGTGGAACCGGGTGTAGCGGAGCCCCTCTCCGGCCAGCTTGTCCAGGGTGGGCATTGAAACCGGGCCGCCAAAAGCGTCGGAGACTCCGAATCCCATGTCGTCGATCAGGATCACCACCACGTTGGGAGCACCGTCCGGGGCTTTGACTACAAACCGTTTTGGAGGGGTGGTGTTGCGGATATCCAGTTCGGTGTAAACAGGTGGTTTCGGCGCGTGGATGGGAAGGATCGTCCTGTCCTGAGCGATGAGCATCCCACTGCTACTCAGGAGAAAAGAGAGGAAGCAAAGAAGGTTCTTTCGCATGAAATAAAAGTTTTTTTTATTCCCCGATGAAGGGAACATTTTCAAGGATCTTCATCCTGACGGCCGTCAGGATGTATACTTCAATCTCGTAGAACTGGGTTGCCACGATGCCGTTAGTGGCTTTTTTCACTTTACCGTAGTAGGAGTTTAGCAAGGCATCTGTTTTTTTCTGCAGGGCGATGATCTGTTTCGTCCAGGCATCTGCCTCTTCGCTGCTCATTTCGGCATAACGGAAAGCATAAATGGCCAGCAGCTCGATCCGTTCCTTTCCGAGTTCTTTCCGTTTGGTTTCGTATTGATCATACAGGGTCCAAAAGGCATCCGCCTGTTCCGGGGCGGGGGTGACGAATTCAGCGACCACGGCTTTCTTGTCCATGCCGAAAGCAGCCTGGAAGAGGTCTACCTCTTCCTTAAGGGTTTGTGAAAAAAGGAGTGTTGAAGCCACGCAGGCCGCCATCAGTAGGAGAATTTTTTTCATAGGGTTGGGTTGTTTAAATAAAAAACAAAACAAAGAAAGATGAAATCCATGGTTTCTTCCGAAACCCTTTACCGGGCCCATGTAACATTTTTCAAAAACGATACAACATTCGGCTGGTTCCTACTCCTCCCATTTGTAAGTGCTAGGCGAAACGCCTTCCACTCTTTTAAAGGAGGTGTAAAATGTATTCCTGGTTGAAAATCCTGACAGCAATCCGATGGCTTCCAGCGTCAGTTCTTTGGCTTTCCCATCCCTGATAAGTTTTTTTGCATGCCCCACCCGCCACTCGTTTCGGTAATCATTGAAGGCCTGCTTTTTTTCTTCCCGGAAATAATATGCCAGATGATGTGCCGGAATTCCGGTGAGCTTGGCCATGTAGGCAAGATTGCATTCCTGTTGCAGGTAAGGTTGGAGCTCTTTCATGCTCATCTCTACCTTAACGGAGATAAACCGGAGGTAATCTCTTTCAAATTCCGGCTTCTGTTTTACTTTTTCTTCACTGTTTACCTCGATCTTTCCGTTTGGTGGCCCCTGCTTCAGGGAAGGTGGCTCGGGGATCCGGGGGAGACCATAGAGGATCGCAGGGAAAAACAGCGGAGAAATCAACAAACCGGTAAGTCCAATCCCTGAAAACAATTGCAGCAGCGTGAGGGCGAAATAGGCTTTAAGGTCATGAAGCCTGTAAGCTTCAGCTATGGCGACAAGATGACTCAGGGTAAGAATGGACAAAAACCCGAGCAAAATGATCAGCCAATGGATCATGTATCGTTGCTGGGATAATACCGCTGAACTCCCTTTGCGCATGATCCACCGGATCAGGATCCATGCAGACCAGCCTGCATAGATCAGGACCAGTGCCGGACGGCTTATAAAAACCACAGGCTGAGGCAAAAAATTATAGAAAAGAGAGGTGTTGATGAGTTTCAGGTTTTCCACATTACTTATCAGCAATTCCGCATTGGCTACCTTCTGAGACCAGGGAAGCAGCAGATAGGGGATCAGCGACACAAGATATATCATAGCGGGAAGAAAATGCCAAAGGTCTTTTTTTGTCAGCCTGGCTTTGTCGGTCAGGAGACTTCTTACGTACCAGAATAGCATAGGGCCTATCAGGTAGGTAAGGAATGAAGGTTGTGCGATAAAGATGCTTGCCAGAAAGACAGATTTCGAATAGAACAGGGAATAGTCCATAAAACTGTACAGGCTGATCAGGAAAAAGAATCCTCCAAGGAAGAGGGACGAAGGATATCTTCTTGCGTTAAAAACAAGCAGGATGATGGAAAGGATGATCCCGGTCAGGGAGAGGAACAGAAGCATTTAAAAGCTCTTATTGCCTGCCAAATTTACGAAGTTTTGTTCATTCCCTGCTCCATTTCCGGATGCCGGATCATACCGCCGGTCGATCCGGGGGTCAGTTCAGGTTTTTCAGATTCTCCAGCGCTTCCGGCACTGCTTTATGGACAAAAGCCACGATGTCACAGGTTTCGAGATCGGAACACTCCCCGCAGGTGGTAAAGCCTTTGTCTGTGGCGCACAGTTGGATTTTGCATTCGTGCCAGTGGCCGATCTTCACCCCTTCGGCCCGGCAACCGGTGCAGTTAACCATGTCGGCTGTAATGCCGGAAGCGTTGTATTCTGTTCGCCATTTTTCGGCCGTGGCTTCGCGCAGGGCCTGGTCGTTGTTGATGGTGGCGATCCGGGCTTCACATACAGCACAGTTCAGCCCGCAGCAGGAGATCAGTTTTTCCATACTTGTTTTTTTATGAACCGATGAATTAATTAACATATTCATGAACGTCAAAGACCTGTGGGTGCGGTATGCAAGGCGCGTCATGCCGCGCCTCTACCCTCGTACCCTCACACTACTCTTTCTCCTTCACCACGGCACCACATCACCATACCACCACACCGTCATCTTCCCTTATCTTTTCCATCGTACAGGAATAAACCTCGCCACCCGTTTCTGGTAATCACCATATTGGGGGTATTTCTCTGCACTGATCCCTTCACTGAACTGAGAACTCCCCTGGAACAGCACGATCAGCAGGAGGCAACCGGCGATGCTCCAGTTGAACCATTCCCCGCTGGCGGCCACACTGAAGAGGTAAAAACAGATCCAGATGGCTTGTTCAGCGAAATAATTGGGATGACGGCTGTAAGCCCATAATCCTTTGTCGAGAAATCCTTTCCGGTAATCACCGGTCAGTTCTTTTCCGTTGCGGATCCGTTCCCATTTTTCACTTTGGTAGTTCCACTGCTGGATATCGGCGACGGTTTCAACCCCAATGAAAAACAGCATCAACCCGGCTGCGATCCAGTCAAACACCCCTAATGGGACTGCGTTAAACTGCAGGGTGACGATCATGGGGAGGGTAAACAACAGGATCAGGGTAAGCTGGTATCCGGAGATGAAGAATAGGTTAAAGAGGGTCCATCTCCAACGGGGGTTGAACTCGGGTTTCCGGCGTAAAACCTCCCAGCGGTAATCCTCTTCACCGGCCCAGAAACGCCACGAAAAGGCTCCTTTCATGGCAAAGTTCGCCGTCAGCCGGATCCCCCAGAGCGACACCAATAGACTCATCAGTACCAGCCGTGGGGAAAAGTCGCCGTAGCTGGCAATCACCCAGGCGTAAACAATGGGAAGAATGCTCCATAGTTTATCCACCTGGCTGTTGTTCCCCGAGATTTCTCCAACAAAGAAGGCATAGGCAACCGAAAACCCCAGGATCAGGAGCAAGGTGTCAATGGCTTCCCATTCCTCTCTTCCGGGAGCGGTGCCGAAAAAATAACTGACCAGTGGAATCACCAGCAAGGTGACGATCAACAGGATGGCCGTGGTCATGATTTTCATCAGAATAATTATTTTGGGATGATGGCGGGGCAAAAATAGCTAATCCCATGAGATCAACGGAAGAATCTTTACCTTTGATCAGGATTTTAATTTTTTCCCTATGGACATGGTTTTGACAGAATTCAGGGATCACATTGGCTGGATCACCCTGAATCACGATGAGAAGCGCAATGCCTTAAGCAAGGAGATGTTGTGCCATCTGATCGATGCCCTCGATGAGATGCAGCTCCGAAGAGCCAGGGTCGTAGTGATCCGGTCAAACAAAGGGGCAAAAATCTGGTCGGCCGGATTCAACATCGATGAGCTCCCCCGTGACGGGAGCGATCCCCTCGCCTATGACAATCCGTTGCAGACAGTGATCCGGAATATCATGGAGTTTCCGGCGCCTGTGATTGCCATGGCAGAAGGGAGCATCTGGGGCGGGGCGTGCAATATCGCTTTCGTATGCGATATCGTGATCGGGACGCCGAATACCTCCCTGGCCATCACCCCGGCCAAGATCGGGGTCCCCTACAACACGTCGGGGATTCTGCAGTTCCTCGACATCATCGGATCCCACACCGTTAAGGAGATGTTTTTCACAGCCGAACCGATCTCGGCAGAAAAGGCGCTCTCCCTGGGGATCCTGAACCATGTGGTTCCTGCAGAGGAACTTGAAGAGTTCACCCGGAACATCGCCCGGAAGATCATCGCCAACTCTCCGCTCAGCATCCGGGTCATCAAAGAACAACTGAACATCCTGGGAAATGCGATGCCTCTTTCTCCGCAAACATTTGAACACATCGACATGCTCAGGAGGGTTGCAGGAAAGAGCAACGACTACCAGGAGGGCATTCTGGCGTTCAATGAGAAGCGGAGACCGGAGTTTAAGGGGGAATAAAGCCCTCAGGTTGTTTTTTTCAGAAACTTTTGTAACATTGCAGGTTGATTTTACTTAGAAATGCCTATGATGCCAGCACGTATAAAAATCAAAAAAGGTCTTGATATTCAACTTATTGGTGAGGCTGAGAAGAAAATCATCCGGTGTGTTCCCCAAACGTATGCCCTAAAACCCACCGATTTTATCGGAGTATTCCCCAAACTGCTGGTGCAGGAGGGGGAGGAGGTGAAAGCCGGGACCCCGCTTTTCTTTGACAAGTACAGGGAGCAGATCCTCTTCACCGCGCCGGTCAGCGGAAGGATCACAGCGATCAGGCGAGGGCTGAAGCGAGTGCTTTTGGAGATTGTCATTGAAGCTTCAGAGACCGGTGAGGCGATCGATTTCGGAAAAGCGGACCCCAACACCCTTTCACGGGAACAGATCATCGGGAAGATGCTGAAAAGCGGAATCTGGCCTATGATCAGACAGCGGCCTTTCAGCATCATCGCCAAACCGGAGCAGCAGCCGAAAGCCATCTTCATTCCGGCGTTTGATTCCAGTCCCCTCGCCCCCGATTACAACTTCCTTGTTGAAGGTCAGGCAGAAGCTTTCCAGACAGGTATTGACGCGTTGAAGAAACTCACCTCCGGGAAGGTGCATCTGAACCTGCCTGACGGATCCTCAGTATCAAACGTATTTTTAGAGGCCAGGGGGGTGCAGGTCAACCGCTTTTCCGGTCCGCATCCCGCAGGCAATGTCAGCCCCCAGATCAGCAGCCTTGACCCGATCAACAAAGGGGATGTGGTGTGGTACCTTCGTCCGCAGGAGGTGTTGTCCATCGGAAGGCTGTTTCTTTCGGGAACCTACGATGCCACGAAATTGTTTGCACTTACCGGTTCAATGGTCGAACGGCCGGCATACTACCAGTGCAAGGCCGGTGCCTGTATCGAAGAGATGGTGAAAGACAACGTGAAGGAGGGTCCTGTGAGGTTTATCAGCGGGAATGTACTTACAGGGACCCGGATTGAGCGGAACGGTTTCGCCGGATTCTACGATTCCCAGATCACGGTGATCCCGGAAGGCGATTACTATGAATTTCTGGGATGGGCCACCCCTGGATTGAACAAATTCAGTTTCTCCGGCATGTTTTTCTCCAAATTGCAACCCCGGAGGAAGTACCGCCTGGATACCAATCTCCATGGAGCCGAACGGGCCTTTGTCATGACCGGGAAATACGAGAAGGTTTTTCCCTTTGATATCTATCCGATGCAGTTGATCAAAGCCATCCTGGTGGAAGATATCGACCTGATGGAGAACCTTGGCATCTATGAGATCGATGCGGAAGATTTTGCCCTGATCGAATTTATAGACACGTCAAAAATTGAGATCCAGACCATTGTCAGGAAAGGGCTGGAATTTATACGGATGGAAACCACCTAAACTCACTTTTCAAACGATTGACAGGAATGAAAGGATTGAGACGATTTCTCGATAAGATTAAGCCCAACTTTGAAAAAGGGGGAAAGTTTGCAAAGCTTCGATCAACGTTTGATGCGTTTGAAACCTTCCTCTTTGTTCCCAACAAGGTGACCTTTGCCGGGAGTCATATCCGGGATGCGGTGGATCTGAAGCGGACCATGAGCATCGTGGTAATTGCCCTGATGCCCCCGATGCTTTTCGGGATGTGGAACGTTGGATACCAGCATTTCTTTTCGAATGGGATGGAAACCACCCTCTGGCAGAATTTCTGGTATGGTTTCCTGCAGGTGCTGCCCATCGTGATCGTCTCGTATGTTACCGGACTTGCGATTGAATTTGGTTTTGCGCAGGCAAGGGGGCATGAGGTGAACGAAGGGTTCCTGGTCACCGGGATGCTGATCCCGATGATCGTACCTCCCGACACACCATTGTGGATGGTAGCCCTGGCTACCGCCTTCGCGGTAATCTTTGGGAAAGAGGTGTTCGGAGGTACCGGGATGAATATCCTCAATCCGGCTTTGACTGCAAGGGCCTTCCTCTTTTTCGCCTATCCCAAGGAGATGTCGGGCGACAAGGTATGGATCGCCGATAAACTGGATGCCTTTTCGGGAGCGACTCCTCTTGGGCATGCCATGATCGGGGAGGTGGACAAGATCCCCAGCCCCATGGACATGTTCCTTGGCATCATCCCGGGCTCCATCGGAGAGACCTCCACCTTAGCCATCATCATCGGAGCATTGATCCTGCTGATCACCGGGGTAGCCAGTTGGCGGATCCTTTTTTCCGTGATTGCAGGAGGATTGCTGATGGGCTGGATCTTCAACCTGATCGCGCTGAATGAATACATGCTGATCCCTGCCTGGGAGCATCTGATCATGGGTGGCTTTGCCTTCGGAGCCGTTTATATGGCCACCGATCCCGTCACTGCGTCCCAAACCCTCAAAGGCCAGTACATCTACGGATTCCTTATCGGGGTGTTCGCGATCCTCGTCCGGGTATTTAACCCCGCCTACCCCGAAGGAATGATGCTGGCCATCCTCTTCATGAATATCTTTTCCCCGCTGATTGACCATTATGTCATTCAGGCCAATATCAGGATGCGCAAGAAACGATGGCAAAAAGCAGAGATGAATGCCGTAGTAGAAAACACTCTAAAGCAATAACCGAATGTTCAGCAACCGATATATCTTCATCTATTCATCCGTCATGGTGATCATCGTCGCGGTGGTGTTGTCGCTCACAGCCATTCTACTTCAGCCGCGGCAGGAGAAAAATCTGACCATTGCCAAGATCCAGGGGATCCTGGCCGCACTGAATGTAACGGCCACACCGGAGGATGCAGAGGAGCTGTACGCACAGTATGTGTCAACCGAACTGGCTGTTGACCAGGATGGCCAGGTCGTCAGCATCTATCAGGACGGCACCCTGGAAAAGGGGGATATCCGGCCTTTCATGATTGACCTGAAAAAAGCGCTGTACAGCAAAAAAATGAAAGAGCCTTTCGTAGTTCCGCTCTACATAGCCGAAAACAAAGGAGACACCTTCTACATTGTCCCTATGCGCGGCACCGGGCTTTGGGGGCCCGTTTATGGGAACATTGCCTTTACATCCAATTTCAATGAAATTGCCGGAGCCTTCTTTACGCATGACAAAGAGACGCCCGGGCTTGGCGCCGAGATCTCAACGAGTGAATTCTCCTCCCAGTTCATCGGGAAGAAGATCTTCAACGACGCCGGCGATTTTGTCTCTGTCAAGGTTGTAAAGGGAGGCATTGCCATGATGGCCCCGGATCAGCGCATCCATGGGGTGGATGCCATATCGGGCGGCACGATCACGAGCAACGCGGTGAGCGCCATGCTGAAAAACTGTTTGGAAAATTATCTTGTTTACATTCATAACAACATCAAGCAATGAGTGAGGAAGTCAAAGAAAAGGAACCGTTATTCTCTCTGAAGAACCGGAAGTTACTTTCGGTCCCGCTGAACAGGGAAAATCCCATCACCATCCAGGTATTGGGGATCTGTTCAGCACTTGCAGTGACCGCCAAGCTGGAACCAGCCGTGGTGATGGCCATCTCGGTTACCTTTGTCACCGGCGTGGGCAACCTGGTGATCTCCCTCCTGCGGAAAAGCATCGCGCCACGGATCCGGATCATCGTTCAACTGACGGTCATCGCCACCCTTGTCATCATGGTCGACCAGTTTTTAAAAGCCTATGCCTATGATGTCAGCAAGCAGTTATCGGTCTTTGTGGGGCTGATCATCACCAACTGCATCATTATGGGCCGGTTTGAAGCGTTCGGCATGGCCAACAAACCCTGGCCCTCGTTCCTGGATGGCATCGGGAACGGACTGGGCTACGGAATGATCCTCATCGTTGTCAGTTTCTTCCGCGAACTTTTCGGATCAGGGACCCTCTGGGGATATCCCATCTTTGAAAAGATCGGGCTGTATAACATTGGTTATGAGAATAACGGGATGATGATCCTCCCCCCGATGGCACTGATCCTGGTAGGGATCATCATCTGGGTGCAGCGGTCCAAATACAGGGATCTCATCGAAGATAACTAATCAGAACCTGTTCAACCTCTCTGGTCATGAAAGAAATCATCAGCATATTCGTACAGTCAGTCTTCATCGACAACATGGTTTTCGCCTATTTTTTAGGCATGTGCTCCTACATCGCCGTGTCGAAAACCGTCAAGACTTCGGTGGGGCTTGGAATTGCCGTGATCTTCGTTTTGGGGATCACGGTGCCGGTCAATTACCTCATCAATGAATACCTGTTGGGTCCGGGAGCACTCTCCTGGATTGATGCATACTTTGCCGATGTGAATCTCGACTTCCTCTCCTTTATCATCTTCATCGCCGTGATCGCCTCGATGGTGCAGCTCGTGGAGATGGTCATCGAGAAGTTTTCCCCTGCCCTTTACAATTCACTGGGGATCTTCCTTCCTCTGATCGCCGTAAACTGTGCCATCCTGGGAGGATCGCTCTTTATGCAGGAGAGAGAGTACCAGTCACTGGCCGAAGCCACATCGTTCGGATTGGGGTCGGGAGTGGGCTGGATGATCGCCATCGTGAGCATTGCCGCTATCCGGGAGAAGATCCGTTACTCAAATGTACCGGCTCCCTTGCGGGGGCTGGGGATCACCTTTATCATCACCGGATTGATGGGGATCGCCTTTATGATGTTCATGGGAATTAAAATCTAAGCATGCTCAATTAAAACGATATGATTCTTCAAGTCAGCCTCGGAGCCATTGTTTTATCCAGTATTGTCGTATTTCTCGCCATCCTGGTGTTGTTAGTCGGGATGTTGCTTTATGCCAGGAAAAAACTGACCCCCCAGGGAGAGGTCCGGTTGATCATAAACGAAGAGAAGGAGTTGATGGTCAATCCGGGATCGACCTTACTGACAACACTCTCCGCCCAAAATATCTTTTTGCCCTCCGCCTGCGGAGGAGGAGGTACCTGTGGACTTTGCCGGTGTCAGGTAACAGGAGGGGGAGGAAGCATCCTGCCGACGGAAGTAGGGTTTTTTACCAGGAGAGAGCAGCAGGACAACTGGCGGCTCAGTTGCCAGGTCAAGGTGAGGGAAGATATCAACATCTCCGTCCCTCCCGCGATCTTTGGGATTAAGAAGTGGGAGTGTGAAGTGATCTCCAACCGCAATGTTGCCACCTACATCAAGGAGTTTGTCGTGAAGCTTCCTGAAGGAGAACAACTGAAGTTCCGTTCGGGAGGGTATGTCCAGATCGATGTCCCCAAATGTGAGGTGGACTTCAAGGATATCAGCGTGGATGAGAAGTTTGTCGAAGAGTGGGATAAATACAAGCTCTGGGATCTGAAGATGAAGAACCCCGAGCCGGTGTTCCGCGCTTACTCCATGGCCAACCAGCCGGCCGAAGGCAACATCATCATCCTGAACATCCGGATAGCCACCCCTCCGTGGGACAGGAAGACGGGAAGTTTCATGAAGGTCAATCCGGGGATCTGTTCTTCCTTTATTTTCTCACGGAAGCCCGGAGATAAAGTCACGATCTCAGGGCCTTACGGAGATTTCTTCATCAAGGAGACCGACCGGGAGATGATGTTTATCGGCGGAGGAGCCGGCATGGCTCCCATGCGCTCCCATATTTTTGATCTGTACAAGACGAAACATTCCGACCGTAAGGCTACCTTCTGGTATGGAGGTCGGTCACTCAGGGAGCTGTTTTACATCGATGAATTTGACAGGATTGCCCAGGAGAATCCCAACTTTTCCATTCACGTCGCCCTGTCGGAACCTCTGCCTGAAGATAACTGGAAAGGAGATGTCGGATTCATCCATAGCGTCATCCTGAACAACTACCTGAAGAACCATCCTGAGCCGGAAGAGATCGAGTACTATCTGTGCGGCCCTCCGCTGATGAATGATGCCGTATTGAAGATGCTGGACGATTTGGGCGTTCCAGAAGAGATGATCGCGTTCGACGATTTCGGAGGATAAAAAAGCGGCGGGATTTTTTGATTATTCTTTATGGTTACAGTGTTCCCCGCCGTCACCATGACCGCAGGTACAGCCGATGCGTTCTCCGGTGGCGGGATCAACGCTGGAACAGGATTTCTTGAATTCCCCGTCTTTTTTTACGAACATCTTGATCGCGATGGCGGCGATGGCCAGGGCGACCAATCCGATGGAGAGAAGGATGACTTTCAGCATAACCCGGTTGTCATTTACTGTGTGAAACCGGTTACAAAGGTAGGTTTTTGCGATCAATAATTATGGTTATATTTGCTTCCATGACACTCTCCATAGCTTCACTCAACTCAGGCAGCAACGGAAATTGCTATTACATTGGTAATGAGAATGATGCCGTCCTGATAGATGCAGGACTTTCCTGCCGTGAAACCGAACGCAGAATGCTTCGGCTGGGATTGCCGATCGGGAAGGTACGGGCTATTTTCATCTCTCATGAGCACCATGACCACATCAAAGGAGTAGAGGTGCTCTCCCGGAGGTACAACATCCCCGTCTACATGACCACCGCCACCTATCTCAGCAGCCGGATGAGACCTGATCCCGCACTCCTCCGCTCTTTCTCCACCTGCGAACCGGTGCAGGTGAATGATTTCAGTGTTCACCCTATTCCCAAGCAGCATGACGGGATTGACCCGCACAGTTTCTCTGTCTCCTGCAACGGATTCACCGTTGGTGTTTTTACTGACATCGGGGAGGCAAGCCCCCATATTGTGGATCATTTCAGCCGGTGTCATGCCGCTTTTCTGGAAGCCAATTATGATGAGTTGATGCTGGAGACCGGCGGTTATCCTGTGCATCTCAAGCGACGGATCCGGAGTGAAGTGGGACATCTCTCCAATAACCAGGCGCTGGAGCTTTTTTTAGCCCACCGTGCGCCCTTTCTGAAACTACTGATATTATCGCATCTTTCGGCCAACAACAACCATCCGAACATCCTCTCTTCCCTCTTTGCCCCCCATGCGAACGGCACCCGAGTCACCATCGCTTCACGGGAGGAGGCTTCAGAGGTATTCACGCTGACGTGAACGATGCAGGTAAAAACGGATCAACCCTTCTTACCGGGTGAACCATCAGGGGAACCCACCCCCTTCAGTTCTTTCTCTACCGCTTCAGGCGTCATCAACTCCTTGGATGCATTGGGATAGAAGGCGGAAGGAAGCAGTTGTATGTTCATGCTGAGCAGCAACTGCTCGGCAATGATCAGCAGAACTGTCCCGACAAATGGCAACGGGATCAGTAAAACGGGAACCACTACACCGGAACCTTTCAGCAGGTCGATCATCTGTTTCACAAACTGCTTTTTCTCCGCGGGGGAGATGGCTTCCCGTTTCATGTACTTCGTAAGGATCTGGAATGCCTCTTTCGTCTCTTTGGCCTCCCCCTTGATCCCTCCGGAATATCGGTTTGTCTCCTGGAGAAATAACCTGGCCAGCCTGGCCATTTCATTCCTGACCCGTGGGAGGCTGAATAGGGCCAGGAGATCCCGGATCATTTTTCGGCGGAGTGGGTTCATTTCCTTGAAATTCCAACCGAATATACGAAAATCCCGGGTTTTTCCCGGGAAAATATCGGATCTTTGTGGGTTCAAAAAATGAATCATGAGAAAGATCCTAATGATGGCCATCACCGGGATGATCCTGGCCGGCTGCAGCCCCTCCTCCGAATTGCAGGTGGCATGGAAAACAGGGGAATATGCTCCGAAGCAATTTTCTAATATCGGCATCGTCGCGTTGTTCAAATCGAATGAAGCCAGGATCGATGTGGAAAACGGTGTGGCAGATGCGCTAAGAGCCAAGGGAATCCATGCCACCACCACCTGGGATATCTGGCCATTTGCCAACAATAAGGAGATCGTGGACAAAATGGGGTATGACCAGGAAAAAATCAAGGAGGTGATCCAGCAGAAGGTGGCCGAGCAAAAAATGGATGCCCTGATGTTCATCACCTTGTTTGATGCGTTCAAAGAGGAACGTTATGTTCCGGGGAAAAGCGTTTCAGTGGGCGTGGTGGGGTTCAGTCCCGGGATGTACCCGATTTACGGCTATCCCTATTATGGATATTATGGTTATGCTTACAACGTCATGACCACCCCAGGCTATTATGTGGATGCCTCCACCTATTTTGTGGAATCAAATCTTTATGATATCTCCACGGAGCAGCTGATCTGGACAGGCCAGACCAGTACGCAGATACAATCTTCACCTGAGACCGAAGCAGCAAAACTTGGCCGGATCCTGGTGAAGGGAATGATCCAGGGGAAGGTGCTGGAGAACTGATGATCCGGGGAAACCCCTTTTTATTCCACTTTGTCAGCCAGGTTCTCTTTAGCCGCCTTTCTCTCTGCCCTGGTATATTTCCTGAACTCTCCGGTTTTCAGCCTGCGCCAGTAATCATTCAGGTCTCGTTTGACTTCGGGGGCGAGGATCAGCAACCCGAGGATGTTGGGGAAGCCCATGGAGAGAATCATCATATCGGAGAAATCGATCACCGATCCAAGGTTGGAGGCTGATCCCACAATGATGAACCCGAGGAAAAGAGTGAAGTAAAAATATTTGGCCACTTCCCGGGTGCCAAAGAGCTTTTGGGAGAATCCTCCGAAAAGGTAATCGAATCCTTTCAATCCGTAATAGGACCAAGAGATCATGGTGGAATAGGCAAAGAGGAAAATGGCGATCATAAGCACGTAGGGGAACCAGGAGAAGACCTTTTCGAAAGCCTGGCTCGTAAGCTGGGCCCCTTCCAGTCCCAGCGGGTTTTCGTAGATTCCGGTGAATATTAACACCAGCGCCGTCATGGTGCAGATGACGACCGTATCAACAAACGGTTCCATCAGCGCTACCAGCCCTTCGGTGATGGGCTTGTCTGTTTTCACGGCCGAGTGGGCGATGGCTGCGGAACCCACTCCGGCTTCATTGGAAAAAGCCGCTCGCTGGAATCCGACAATGAGCACACCGATAATGCCCCCCTTGATCGCTCCAGGGGCGAATGCCCCGTGCCAGATCAGATAAAATGCTTCATGGGTGTGGTGAATGTTCATCGCGATGATGATCAGGGCAACGCCTACATAGAGAAGCGCCATAAAGGGGACGATTTTATCGGTAACCCGGGCAATGCTTTTTATTCCGCCAATCACAACCACCCCCACCAGCACAGCCAGGCCCATTCCGAACCAGGCGCCGTAATGCTGGAAGGATGGGATAAGGTAAGTAAGCTGAGAGAACGCCTGGTTCGCCTGGAACATGTTTCCTCCTCCGAATGAACCGCCTATGACCAGGATGGCAAATAAACCAGACAGGGCCCAACCAAGCCATTTAAGTTTTTTTCGTTTCAGCCCCTCGCGGAGGTAATACATCGGTCCGCCGGAAACCACTCCATCCCGGTCAATTTTCCGGTATTTCACACCCAGGGTACATTCGGTGAATTTCGAGGTCATCCCAAGAAGACCTGCCATAATCATCCACAACGTTGCTCCGGGTCCACCGATAGAGATGGCGACCGCCACGCCAGCAATATTGCCGAGGCCGACCGTGGCCGACAACGCAGTGGTCAGCGCCTGAAAGTGTGACACCTCACCCGGATCAGCCGGATTATCGTATTTCCCCTGGATGAGCTGGATCGCATGCCGGAAGCCCCGGATGTTGATGAACCGCATCATGATGGTAAAGAAGACCGCACCAAAGATCAGCCAGGCAACGATAAATGGAATATTGGACCGGATGGGGTTGCCGTGGATATCGCGGAAAGGGACTCCGTTTTCATCATACACAATCGGATCATGCAGACCGGTATAGGCAAAGGGATCCCAGAAAAGGATCGAATTCATGACTGCGACAATGGGACTAAATGCCCGGTCAATCTTCTGGCTAAACGTGAGTGATTTCTCCGGCAGGGGCTCAGGGGTTTGAGCCGCCTGTATGGTAAGCGGAATGGAGTCGTGAGCGGCCAGGATGGAAGTGGAGATAAAGCAGAATGCGAGGATAATAATAAACTTCCTGAACATGGTAATCGGCTATGTAGGTGTGAAAAGAGGCGCTCAAGATATTAATTTTTTTCCTAACTTTCCTGCTTAACTTGAAAACAATCAGACAATGGCAACACCAAAATCCCCTCTCCAGTTATGGATTGACATGGCCAAATGGTTCATCACCAGTGTGGTATTGGCTACCGTTACCCTGATCATTGATACCGGGTTCAGAGACCGTCAGACCAGCCTGAACGAAATGAAGTTTTACAATAATTATGTCACCGAACTCCTCGTATTGAACTCTAATCCTGTTCAGAAGCGCATGCTGGCCCAATATTTTGCCTGTGTCACTCCGTCGGAAAAACTGAAGGAGGGATGGATTCTCTATTATGACTCAATCTATCCAGAATATGCAGCCTATGTTAAGCCCCTCATTCAGGAAGATTCCCTGTTGAAGGAACAGTACAGGGACCTGTTGACTTCCCTGAATGTCACTGATCTGAAACATTCAGGGTTTGCTGAAATCCAGGCCAGAAGAGATGAGATCCGGACTCTTTTGTACCCTGAACTTAAACTACCTACAAGAAATGAATAACACAGATATATATTTTTGTATATTTGCGGCATAAAATAAACAGATATGAAACAGATTATTTTGTCATTTGTCATGGTTCTTTTTTTTGCTGCCGCTTCGCAGGCACAGAACAAGTCATGGGAAGTCCCCGCAAAGTATAAAACCATGAAATCCTCCGTTGATTTGAAGGATGCCTCTGTGATTGCCACAGGAAAAGAGCTGTGGGCAAAACAGTGCAAATCCTGCCACGGAGCCACGGGTCTTGGTGATGGCCCCAGGGGAGCCATGTTGAAGACCAATCCAGGCGATTTCAGTTCCACCGCATTTCAGGAACAGACAGACGGGGATATTTATTACAAGACCACGTTCGGATTTGATGAAATGCCCTCTTTTGAGAAAAAGATCCCTTCGGATGCTGACCGGTGGGCATTGGTCGCATACATGCGTACGTTGAAGAAGTAATCATCCGTTTATCTGGAGTATAAGAGGAAAAATTGCGGGGAATGCACGAAAGTCCCTGGGAACAGGATTTCGTGCACTCCTGAAAAAATCCGCACCTCTTGCAGTTCGAATCCCTGCGTGTTGATAGGGAGTTGCTGGTACGCTTTCAGGACCAGTTCGGTGCAATAGAGTTTTTGGTCGGAAACCAGATCATAGTCGTTGTCAAACTCGATCCCCTTCTCATAATACTCCATGGCTTTGGAGGCTACCGCTTTTAGCTCTTCTGCCGTGAATATGGAACGGTAAACGGCGAACCGCGAAGCCTTCTCCTTGCTCAGAAATGCTTCGGGTCTTTCTTTCCGTACCTTTTCATTGGTATCTTCGGTATCTCCGGGAACAATATGGATTACATAGGGTATTCCATTTTCCATGGCGACAATTCCGATATGGGAGAAATCCCGGTTGTTATCTGCCAGAAAAATAGCAAAACTTTCTATGCTCCGTCCCCTGCGCAGGATCAGATCCCCGTTCCGGAGCGCCACTCCTTTAAGCTTTGCATCCGGGGAAACGGCGTAATGAAAGATCAAGAACCCGGCAACCGGCACAAAAAGCAGGACAAGGAGAAGGATGAAGATAATTTTTTTCATAGGCAATCTGGGTCGGGGAACCATTGGATCTATCTCAGTCACACCAAATCACCTCATAACGAAAGGCACCACAATGGCGATGATCCCGGTAAAAACCACCACCATAATGAATAGATTATACCGGACGCTGTAGCTGCTAAGCAGGCTTTCATCATAATATTTCTCGACTTTCTGATCGCGGTACATTGAGATCAGCCCGTTCAACAATTTGACCCGTGTTTGTTTTCCCTTGATCAATCCGAAAATCACGACGATATTGACCAGGACAAGCAGGGCAACAAAAATGAACATAACCAACAGCATGGTGCCATCCGTCCTGGATTCCTTTGAAAATCCCGAGTTGACGGCCAGCGTGATCAGATTGAGACAGATAGCGGCCAGAATGAAGATGGTGTCGGTCTTCGTGTTTTGCTGAAGTTCTGCCGTAATGTGGTTATGTACATGTTCAATCATGGTTTTTTTATTTTGACATAAAGGTAATCAGAAAGGGCGGAAAAAGGATATGAAGTGGATAGCAACTTTGTTCGGAGGAATGAAAAGTTCAGGATTGGGAAGGCCCGAAGCACGGGAAAACCAGGGATCCAATGCCTTTGCACGCTCAAGGGTAGCTTCCGCCTCTTCCTTGTGTCCGGTGAACATATTAGTCCTTACCAGCATTCCCAGGGCATACGCCTGCATGGGTTTTGGCGGGGACGGATCTCTCTTCAGGTATTCATTGATAAACACGGCTGCAATGGGCAGCAAAGAATCGGCCAGATCCCTGTTTTCCATAACGGTGTACATGTAATAGCGGGCCATATCAAGCAGGAGGCTTTGCTGCGAAGAATCCATCTTCATTGCCATACGGAACATTTCTTCCGCTTTCTCCGGTTTTTCATGATAGAGGTATGCATACCCGATATCACGGAGCACATTGGACGTGGTATCATGCGTTGTAAGGTAATCATTCCAGAAGGCAACCGCATCTCCGGAGTAAAAATCCAGGTTGGCTTTGGCTGCGTAATAGGCATCAGTAGTCATCAGCTCCTCTCTGTAGCGTAGTGCCTGCAGGCTGTCCCCGCCAAGGGCTGGAGGCAGCAAGCCATAGATCTCTACCAATTGGAGTATGGCTTCAGGTGCGACGGGACTGATCTTCAACACATTTTTAAAGTTGTCACACGCTTTCCCGACTAGAGAGGGCGCATCGTCCTTTCCCTGGCTCAGGGCGATATAGGCATTCAGGAAGGATGCCGTCGCCAGGTCATAGGCATACACGGCGTTTCCCGGGTCATACACAACGGCTTTCTGCAGGGCGCCTACAATGTCGTCGACACTGGTGTTCCCTCCACCAAGCAACATGTAAGAGAGAATACGCGACCGCTCGAAGTGGGCCAGAGCGTTCGTGGAATCTTTTTGCAGGAGGGAGTCAAGCAGTGCAAGTGCCTGGTCAGATTTCCCCTCCATCCGCAGGTTATATGCCTGCAAGACATCCTTCCGGTTTTCCTGTTCCGGAAAGGAGCAACTTCCTGTCATCTGCAGGAGCAGTAAAGACAGAGCAATAAGTTTTTTCATGGCTTCATCATTTTATTAAACAGAAGGAAATAATATTCACAGACAAATTTATTTCTGCTGCATGCGGAATATTGGTAATACCTTTGTAAAGTAATTGTAGATTGTTTTACAGGAGAAATGATGTCTGAAAAGGAGCTGTTCAGGATACTCAGGGAGAAACTGGCTGCCAAAATGCAGGAGAACTATCCTGAGATCAATCCGGAGATCTCGGAGTGGAAAGGAGAAGAGATCTTCGCCTTTCAGGAGGATCTTCTGGTAAGGGCAGGCGGACAGATCAGCGAGAAATGGTTCTACACGCATATTAAGTCAGCCAATCCCTCCCTTCCACGGATCGATGTCCTCAATTTGCTGAGCCGCTATGCAGGGTACAAGGGTTGGGGTGATTTCAGTTTCAGGAACAGCCATGCAAATTCGCATGCCACGGAGTCACAGCGGAAGGCAAACAAGATATTTATCATCGTTCCGGCAATCGTTGTGGGTGTCCTTGCAGTCCTGTATTTTGTATTCAGGATATACAGCGTTCATGAATACCATATCTGTTTCTATGATGCGGATACCCGTGAGCCGATCACAGAAAACATCATCGAAGTGAGCCTGCTTATTCCCGGCGAATCACCGGTCAGTTACCTGTGCGGACAGGATGGATGTCTCTCCTTGAAGACTGACCTGACAACCGTCAGGATGGTGATCACCACACCGTATTATCTTACCGACACTGTACTTAGAGTGCTTGACCGGTACAGCCGCCAGGAAATGATCAGGCTTCGCCCGAATAACTATGCACTGATGATTCATTTTTTCTCAAGGATGAATGTAAAGGACTGGCAGCAGCGGCGCGATCAGTTGAATAAAATGATATCCGACAGCGCGGTCATTTATCAGGTTTATTCTACCGGGGTCGGAATGGAACTTTTTACCAAATGGGAATTTATCAACAAGCTCACTATGCCGACAACCAGTTTGAAAAAAATGGAGATCCTTGACACCAAATACCTTGGAGACCAAATCATTCTGCTTCGTTTCATGCAAAAAGAGTAAAAGAGATGAGAAAGCACCTTGTCCTTCCGGCAATCCTTATGGCTTTTCTATTGATCAGTGCAAAGAGCTGTGACGAAGACCATTCAGAGAACCTGGAAGAGAAACCGGAAACAGTGAAGGAGGAAATGGAGGAGGTGAAAGATGGATTCCAGGCCGATTTTCTCAACGAAGAATCCCTTGCCGCCATGACCCAGAAAGCAAGGCAGACCCTGAAGGATTTTTCGGAGTACATGAATATTGCAAACGACATCTCAAACGATTCTCTGTTCCGTTCTCAAGCCCTTGGGATGGCTGGCACCCTTTTTTATGAGAATGGGACACCTGTAAAACAATATGCAGGCCTGCTAGTGACGATTGACTCAATCTGGCTGACTTTGCCCTTGCATCTCACGGAAAAGGGCCTCTATAAAGGCCTCCTTGGGTTCAGGGAGCGGACCATAATAATTTCGGAAAAAGATTCAAATTTCTATTCCATCGATAAAAAGCAGGTAGAGATATTTGGGATAAAATCCATAAAGGAGATCGGGGGTGATTCTCTCTGGGTTTGGCAGCTCTATCTTGGGAACATTTCTCGGAGTCGGTGATGAACCCATCCCGGAATCTTTTATATAATACAGAGATTCAATTAATTAAAAGACACTTGTTTTTGTTGTTGAATAAATCAACACTAGTTGAAAAATTCAACACAATATA
>Ga0208828_1000219_pt1 | contig 26551 bp, 25 predicted proteins | sample Kivu_160m_FD_185487 | JGI IMG/M metagenome (GOLD analysis project Ga0208828, IMG submission 185487) | Freshwater microbial communities from Lake Kivu, Western Province, Rwanda to study Microbial Dark Matter (Phase II) - Kivu_160m (SPAdes)... | ecosystem: Environmental > Aquatic > Freshwater >... | reverse complement strand
GGGTACCGTTCGGATCTATGATTATGCCGTGTTCATCCGCGGCCGCCAGGTAAGTCAGGTCCTCGCGGCCGAAGACAACCGGTAAACCGGAGTCCATCGACTGAACCTTCAGACCCGCGTCGCATATGGCCACGTCCGGCCTTTTATGGCTGGTTATCATGGTCAATATGAACAGCGCATGCTCCCACTCCCTCTTGTCGATGGGCTTTCCGTCTTTATCCAGGTCCTGGCCGTAGTCATGGTCCATGAAGGCATAGGAGCCGCACTGAAGCTCGTTGTATATGCCGGAGTTGCCTTCGAAATAGTAGGTCCCGGTGCCGGCGCCGCCGATGATATCGCACTTAAGCCCTGCTTTCTTGAGCGCATCCACCGCATCCCGCACTTTTATAACCGAGGCATCGATCAGCGCTTTACGGTCGCCGTACTTGCGCTGGTGCTGCGCCACGCCGTTATACGCCTGTATGCCGGAAAACTTAAGCCCGGGCGCCGCATCGATGGCACGGGCCAGCTCCACGACCTCCGGGATGGTCGACACGCCGGCCAGGCTGCCGCCACACTCGATTTCCACCAGACATTCGAGTTGGGTACCGTGCCTCTGCGCAGCCGCAGAAAGGTCAGCCACATTGGCCATGTCGTCCACAATAACGATGGTGCGCGCGCCGAATTTGGGTATGTTCGCCAGGCGATCGATTTTGACGGGGTCGCGGATTTCATTCGTCACAAGTATGTCTTTAATCCCGCCGCGGGCGAATACTTCTGCCTCGGCAACCTTCTGACAGCAGATTCCGCAGGCATTCCCCAGCTTCATTTGCAATTCGGCCACATCTATCGACCGATGCATCTTGCCGTGCACCCTGTGCCGCACTCCCATCTCCTTTGCCAGCCTGCCCATCTTAGTTATATTACGCTCCAGCGCTTCCAGGTCGAGTATGAGACAGGGTGTCTGGATTTCCGCCGCAGGCATACCCGGCAGAGCCGGTATATCGTAGCCGACTTCAAGCCCTTTGAACTTATCCGATTTGCTCATTTGTTATGCCTCTTCATAACAGTCATTGGTGCCTCCGTGTGTGAATATCACTCCACTTTTCGAAAGATATGGACGCTCGATACAGCCGTTTCCGGTCCGATCACCCCTCCCCCGTTGATCTGCATGCCGACCTTTGCCCCCTTCACCTGTCTTTCACCGGCGCGTCCGCGCAGGTGGAGGGCAAGCTCGTAGGCCATGGCAAGCCCCGTGCAGCCCACAGGGTGCCCTCTCGAGACCAGTCCGCCACTGACATTGGTGGGAAGTTCACCTCCCAGTGCCGTTGCTCCCGAACAGCAGTAGTCCGCCGCCTGCTCCATGGAACAGAAGCCCGCCTGGCCCACCTGAAAGATCTCGGCAAAGGTCGTGGCATCATGCACCTCAAGCACGTCGATGTCCTTTCGTTTCAACCCGGATCGCGTAAAAGCCCTGTCCGCAGCCCTGCCCGAGATATCTTGGTCAAATTCCGCACGGTCCCTTCCGGAGACCATCACCGAGGCCAGCACCTCGATCGGGTCCTTCACGTTCTTGTGCTGCTTCAAGTATTTCTCCGAACATACTATGGCTGCGGCGCAACCTTCTCCCCGGGGCGCGCACATGGGCCGGGTCAGTGGATAGGTAATCAACTTGTCAGCCATCACCTCTTCCCAGGTGAAGTCCTTGCGGTACTGCGCCTTCGGATTCATGGTGCTGTGATGGTGGGTCTTGGCGCAGACTTTGGCCATCTGCTCCTGGGTATAGCCATACCTCTTCATATACTTCACAGCCTTGACAGCATAGTTGTCCATGAAGGGGCTTCTGTCTTTGGAATCCACCTCCACCTGTTCGATCGGCAGCTCGAGCGCCTCCGCTTTCTCCTTCCTCCATCTCTCCAAATACTCGTTTTTTCTATCCTGTTCACAACCGTTCCAGAAACTGGAAAGCCCCATATAGGGGAGCGCAGCAGCCAATTCGGGATGCTGGTTTATTTTCGTCAGATCGGGCATCATCTTCTCAACTCCAACCGCCAGAGCCAGATCGGATTCCCCCGCAAGAACATGGATAATGGCCTGATTCAAAGCCGTGGAGCCGGTGGCGCAGGCATTCTCTACATTGACGATCGGCATGCATTCGAATCCCAGCCGCCGCAGTATGACCTGACCTCGAATGCTGTGCTGGCTGGTGAGCATTCCCTGGGCGCAATTGCCATACCATATACCACCTATAGCGCCCTTGTCTCCATCGTAGTTCAGACCCGCATCTTCCATTGCCTCGGAAATGGCCATCCCGCACAATTCCTCATAAGAACCCGCCTGCTTGACCATGGGAGTCATCCCTGTCCCTATTAAATAAATACGGTTTTTCATGCATCCTCCTTGCTGAGCTACTTGTGATAATAAAGTAATCCGGGGTATTCTATTATAATAAATGGGGCAAAATAAGTTTAAATTAATAGTGATATTACTGGCGGCCGTGGCTGTGCTCTGCGCTGTGCTATCCGGTTGCATCCCCTCTGACAAAGCGACTCCGCAGCAGCTCGACTGGCCGGATATCATCCCTGCCGTACAGGATAGCGTCGTATTGATTTTATCCAACTCTGATACCGGATGGCAGCAGGGCTCGGGCGTGATTATCGATCCTTCGGGATGCATCCTGACCAATGCGCATGTCATAGAGAACGCACATGCGATACTGGTTTTTATAGGCTATCAGGGCTCTGTCAACACAAATTTTAACAACGTGTATACGGCAAGCGTGATAGACGAATGGACGGAAACCGACCTGGCAACCATAAAAATCGCTCCCAGATCGATCGCTTTAAAGGCCGTAAGCTTCACCAAACCCGGCGTTCCAAGGAAAGGCACACGGGTAATGGCACTGGGCTATCCGGTCGCAGACACCATCGGGATACTGGCTTCAAACGAAGACCAGTCCGTCAGCATTACGACCGGTATCGTATCCGCAATCCGTGACGTCAACGGCCATGCGTTCATCCAGACCGACGCGTCTATCAATCCGGGCAACAGCGGCGGACCGCTTATCGACAATACCGGTGCAGTCATAGGTATCAACACCTTCTGGCTGGAGGAAACACAGGGGCTGAATTTCGCCGTCGCCGTCAATACTAACAATTCATTTATCAGGAATTCAATCAGCAAGGGAGAACAGATTAATACACCATCGATAATTCCCCTCGCAATATCCAATTATAAGTACGATGTTGTCTACTCTACCACCGCCGGCGCAGCCGGGTGGGATGTACCCTATACAGTAACGATCACCTGGGATACATCCGTGCCTGCCAGAAGCAAAATTACCTACGTATCCTCGTCCCTCTCCAATACACTTGAAGACGACAGTTATTCAACGAGCCATCAGACGATTTTGCAGACCGGGACATGCCCGCAATATGATCCGGCACAGGCCACCAACTGTATCTGGTCAAAAAGAGATTACAGCGTGCAGATCTATTCCACCGATATCTATGACCGCACGCTGCAATCCCCTGTTTATCTGCTCAAAGCCCCTTGAGCAGAGTCAATCCAATTATCATGGGACTCTGTATTTAACGATCAACTTTGCATCGTCAAAACACAGCATGTCGCTTACGCCGTCCCAGTTAGTGGTGGTGAAGAGCTGCATCCTGAACTGGCAACGCGGTTGACCCGCCTGGACCAGGTTCTGTATCACGTGTTCTCCGTTCGAGGAATTTGCGACATTTATCAGCCAGGGCGAGACGGGGTATTCGGTGATACTTCCCCCGCTGACTAATGTGCCCGGCCTGTTATACGCCAGTATATCCAGGTCGGACAGCGCGCCGTACTGAAAAAAGAATATCTCCAGCGCGCCCATATTGCCGTACATCGCTATGTCATAGGTGGGATTTCCTACCTTTTTATAGCCGCTCAGGTCCAGCATCGCGCCGGTCACAACCGCGTTACGAGGGATACCCGAGATATCGAAACTGAGAAAGGCGCGGCTGGGCAGATTGAGGCTTGTGTCGCCCACGCAGGCAGTTTCCTGAACAGTGTAAACAGCGTTGTTTTTCACCAGCGCACCGGATTCTCCCGGTATGGCGGATAATGTTACTGAAATCTCCTGCCCGCTCTGATAAATGACCCCGGCCGAGCCTGTATAGACGGTCAGAGCATCGCTGACAACTCCGTATGAATTAGTTGCAGTGAGCTTGTAATTCGTGGTCACGTACGGATGCACTATAATGCTGCCCTGGTCGCCCACGACTCCGCCCGGCTCCAGGCTGACCAGCGTGGCGTCCACAGTGCTCCAGTACAGTGTGACATCGCCACCCGGACCTACATAGGTCTTGTCCGAGGAAAAATACCGTATGGAAGGCTGTTTTACCTGCTGCACTACGGCGCCGGTGACGACCAACTGCGTCCTGGCCGTGGTGCTGCCCGAGGAATTATAGGCGGTAAGCGTATATTGCGTGGTCTGCGCAGGAGTAACGACGATGCTCCCCTGGATGGCCACGTTGCCCACCCCGTTGTCGATAAACACCTTGGATGCGCCCGTCACCGTCCAGCTTAACGTGCTGTACTCGCCGGACTTGATAACTGTGGGGGAAGCCTGGAATGTATGCACGACGGGGAGAAAACTCATGCCGCTGATCTCTCCGGGAAGATAGCTGCATCCGGATAGTGAAAAGACAACTGCCAGACAAACCAGGAGGATTACCTTGATACCATGTAATCTCATTTTCACCTCGCAATTTTTATTCGAGTCCGGTGACGGGTGACTGCTCAATACTTAAATGCGCCCCGCTATTCTACTATACAGTATTCACCCTCCACAGAGTAAAACGTGTCGTTTCGCGGGATGTTTAGGCCCGTTATGTAAATGATGGGATTATCGGCCATATGGATGACTGACGATCCGACTTCCGCATTACCCACTAAGTAGTACGTGAAAATATGGAATGAGAGAAGGATCGGGCTCTTATCCATGTACTTGGCATATATCTGACCGGCCATCAGTAACAGCTCCAGAATGGCTCGTTCCCCGGATCTCTTGTATTTCACTCTTTTTCAATATGGTATTTGCCTGTATCAACAGTATTTATCGGCGCTGCTATACTTAAGAAAGTTTTTCTGCATACTTCATTGCGGCAAATATTTTTATTCGGAGGAGCATCTACTATGGAATCACCTATCATAAAGGTCAAGATCCTGGGTATCTCGGGAACGCCCATCAAGGACGGCAACTGCGACAAGCTGGTTCAGGTGGCTTTGAAAGCGGCGGCAGGGATACCGGGGGTTGAGACGGAGTTCGTGACGCTGGCGGATAAAAAAATTGCGGAGTGCAAGCACTGCCAGTGGTGCGTTAAAAATAAGGCCCGCTGCAATATAAAAGACGACGTCCATGCCGTGCACGACAAGATGTTCGCCGCAGACGGGATTATCATGGGTGGTCCGACCTACTGCCAGGTGCTGAGCACACAGCTCCAGAACGTCTTCTTCAGAGGCAGGGAGGAGATCTTTTTCGGCCACCGCTGCACGGGCAAGGTGGGCGGCGCACTGACGCTCGGATGGTTCGGCGTCGGCATGGAGTTCGCCCTTAAGGTCATAGAACAGATGATGATGAGCTGGCAGATCATCCCTGTGGCCAGGAGCAGCGCCATCGTCAGCACTTTCTGGAAGGGGGAGCATGTCAGGTATCAGGAGAACGGCGTAATGGACCATCCTGCAGGCGTCTTCGGCGCCATGGGATTGGGTACCACCGTGGCTAAATATGCGCAGATGATGAGGTATGCCAGGGACGCCGGCGTGGGCATAGTGCCCAAACCATAAAAGCCTCTGCGATTGGCCAGTCCGCAGCCCGGGTAGTACAATCAAATCACAAACCGGCAGTCAATGCAGCTTATCAAATAGCTTGATAAACACTGCCAAGGCGGAGGTTTTTGATGAAAGATAGCGGCGGCCAGGATAGGCGCAGGATTTTCGGTGAACGCAGGCGAAGGCCTGATTCGGCGCCACCGGGCGGACGTGAGCGGGCGGGAACGCCGCAGCGGCGCGAATACCCGACAGGAGGCACGTCCACAGGCGGCGGATTTAGCACGGGCGGCGGCTATGACCAGGGCGGGGGCTACGATTCCGGAGGTGGTCTTGATTCCGGCAGCGGGCTGGGCGGCCTGTTAGGCGGATTGGCGGGTTTATTCGGCACGGGCGGTGTGAACAGCAGCTCGAACCGGTCCGGCGGCAGCGGATGCCTGACGGGGAAAACGGGCTGTCTGATGATGCTTCTCGTCATCGGCGCGGTATTGTTGATCGCATTCCTTATGTTTTCGGGTGTTTGCAGCATGCCCTCCGGCATGGAAGAGTTCGGAGATCAGTCCTCGATTCTGAGTGAACCCTCCAAACAGGAAGGCAACCTGTCCACCCAGGCATTATCGATCAAACCGGCCACCAGCGGCCAGAAGTGGCTGGTCATGCTCTACCAGGACGCCGACGATAGGATTCTGGAAAAGGACATCTGTGTAGATTTAAACGAGGCCGAAAAAGTCGGCTCGTCGGACCTGGTCAAGATAGTGGCGCAGGTGGACCGCTACAACGGAGCCTACAGCGGCGATGGCAACTGGTCCGGCACCAAGCGCTTTTTAATCAGCAGGGACGAAAACCTGGGAAAGCTGCGCTCACAGGAGATCGCGGACCTGGGCGAGGTAAATATGTCATCGGGACAGACACTGGTAGACTTCGCCACCTGGGCTATCAAAACATATCCGTCTGACAAGTATGTGCTCATCCTCTCCGACCACGGCATGGGCTGGCCAGGCGGCTGGAGCGATTCCAGCCCCAGAACAAGCGGCGACAGCAGCACACCGCTGGGAGCCCGCCTGGGCGACCTTATCTACCTGAACGAGCTTGACAGCTCACTGGGACAAATCCGCGCCAATACCGGTGTAGATAAGTTCGAGCTGATCGGACTGGATGCCTGCCTGATGGGACAACTTGAGGTCTTCACGGCGCTGGAGCCCCATGCCCGCTACGCGGTCGCGTCCGAGGAGGTCGAGCCGTCATTAGGCTGGGCATACGCCAGCATTTTTAAAAAGCTGGTCGAAAATCCCAACATATCCGGTGCCGACCTCGGCCGCACCATAGTGGCAAGCTATATTGATGACGACCAGCGCATCTCCGACAGCATCGCACGCGCGGACCTGTTGAGCGAGGGCTCGCCCTTATCCGGCCTGTTCGGCGGATCCTATGAGGTATCTTCACAGGGACTCGCACGTGAGATGGGACGCGATTCCACGCTGTCCGCGGTGGATCTCTCCAGAATCGGCCAGCTCAACAGTAGCCTGAACCAGCTCGCGTTCGCTTTTCAAAAGGCCAACCAGCAGGCGGTGGCCGGCGGACGCACATACGCACAGAGCTTCACCAGCATCTTCGGCAGCCAGGTGCCGCCCTCATATATCGACCTGGGCAGCTTCCTGCAGATATTCAAACAGAGAAGCACTAACGCCCAGGTCAACCAGGCGGCCGATGCAGTACTGGCCGCCATCAGCCAGGCGGTCATCGCCGAGAAGCACGGCGCCGACGTGCCTGGAGCAACGGGAATCGCGATTTACTTCCCCAACTCGCAGCTGTACCAGAACTCGATTGCGGGCGCCCGGTCCTATACAGCCATCGCCAACCGTTTTGCCAACCAATCGCTGTGGGACGATTTCCTGGCCTATCACTATACGGGACGTAAGTTCACGCTGACAGACACCCGGCCGATCGTACCCGTTGGAGTATCCGTGAAATCCCCGGCCGCAGGCGGGATCAGCATATCTAAAGTGATCACCTCCAGCGCTCAGGCTGATCCGCGTAACCCCGTCACTTTAAGCGCCGATATCGGTGGCGACAACATCGGATATATTTACCTGTTTGCCGGCTACTACGACCCTCAGAGCAATTCTATCTTTATTGCGGACGAAGACTACATCGAAAGTCCTGACACCCGCCTGGTGAAGGGCATATATTACCCGGACTGGGGCAAGGGTGAATTCACTCTGGATTTCAAATGGGAACCGATCGTTTTCGCCATCGATGACGGTACGACCCGTGTGTATTGCCTTTTCAAGCCGGATAGCTACGGGCGCAGCTTTGCGGAGGCGGTCTACAAAGTTGACGGGACCTACACCTTTGCCGACAGCGGTGAGCAATGCCAGGCCGCGCTGTACTTCAGCGACGGCGCCCTGCGCAAGGTGCTGGGCTTCACAGGACAGAAGGAAGCCGGCGCTCCGCACGATATCACACCGTCTGCCGGCGACAAATTTACTGTCACTGAAACGTGGCTGGACCTGGACAGCAGCGGAAATGTGACCGATACGGTCTACCAGGACGGCGGCACACTAACCTTCGGCAGGCAGCCGCTTATCTGGAAGACGCTGGATGCCGCAACCGGCAAGTATATGGTCGGCTTCGTGGTAGAGGACCTGGACGGTAACCGCCAGCTATCGCTGACGCAGGTAACCGTTCAGTAACGACTGCTCACCCGTGGAACGGTGAGCGCAGAGCCCTGCGCGCGGTCAGAGCATTCGGTAGTACCTTTTATTAAAAGTCCCTTGTCGGCTACTTCTTGTACTTCGGATCGTATTCGAAGGCCAGCCTGACCCTGGCGCGATAGCTGACGATCTTTCCTTTCTCGACGTGCACGTACAATTTCTGCACATCGGCTACATGCACACCTTTCAGCCTTTTGGATGCCGCCGCGACGGCGGTCGCCACAGCTTTATCAAACGACTCAGAGCTTGATCCGATTACCGTGATCACCTTGGCTACAGTATTCTCCATGACCAACCCCTCCCATTAAGCTTTCTGCTTCAGTTGACATTCATATTGCGCCGGTTATATCTCGGTTATCTTGGCCGTGGGAGCGTTTTTCTTGACGGACTCTATGCCCTTTTTGGCAGAGTCCTTGCTGGTGTAGCCCTCGCCCACGGCGATGACCTGCCCGTTCGTCGCCAGCAGCTTCCAGCGGAATTCCCCTTTCTTGTCCTTGTACAGCTCGAATTTTGCAGCCATCCATTCCCTCCTTTTTAAATTATCAAGGGCGTTCTCTGCTCATGCGACAGCCAACCTGATATTACTTCACCATCCCTTTGATTACCTGCATCATGGTGGAAGCCACCAGGTTGCTGGATTGCTGGCGGTAACCACGTCCCATAGCGCTGCTCGACACCACCGCATTGACGATCGCCTCCAGGTTGCTGCCGCCCCTTTGCTTGGTGTTCATAAAGGCCATGCCGGCCTGCAGTACGTCGCCCAGGTCGAGTCCGTCCTGGCCCTGCTGGCTCTGTTGTCCACCCGATCCACCCAGCAGCGAGCCGAGCACACCACCGATGCCGCCACCCTGTTGCTGAGACTGCTGCTGCCCACCCCCAAGAAGAGAGCCGAGCACATCGCCCATCCCGCCGCTCTGTTGTTGGGGCTGGGGCGCCTGACCGCCGCCCAGCAGCGCCTGTATCAGCGTCATGGCATTGGCCGGCGTAACCTGCTGGCCCTGGAATTCCTGCGAGGCCTGCTCCAGGCCGCTGGCATACATCTGTGACGAGCCGCTCTTGCGTTGCCTTAGCATCCGGGCTGCGTATTCGAGCTGATCGGCAGGGTCTGCGCCCTTCCTCTCGCGCATGGCCTGCGTGATCACCTCGAAGGTGTCCACCATGTTATCGCCATGGTCATGGTTATTGTCGTCGGCGTCGTTGAGCTGCTGCCTGTTGTCGGAAAGGTTGCCCGTGACCGTCTGAAACAATTGGGCCAGGTCTATGGAATTCGATTGGTTGGCCATCATCTTCTCCTTACCGCTCATTTACTCTAATATAGAGGAATAGCGGGATTTCTTCAATGGTTAAGCCGCCTTCAGCATCTCGCGCAGCTCGCGCTTCAATATTTTGCCTATCGCGCTGGTGGGCAGGCTGTCGTAGAATACGATAACCCTGGGAACTTTATAGGGAGCTTCGCGCTTCCGGATGAACTCGCGAATCTTCTCCTTCTCAGCTTCGCTTTTCTCCACGCCTTCCTTGAGCACGATGGCGGAGGCTACCATCTCGTTGCCGGGACGGTTGGGGTCCGGTATACCGATCGAGGCGGCCAGCATAACATCCGGGTGCTCGACGATAATATCGTCCAGCTCGCGCGTGAAGACCTTGTAACCCGAGACGATGACCATGTCCTTCAGCCGGTCGACGATATAGATATAGCCTTCATCATCCATGCGGCAGATATCGCCGGTGTAAAACCAGCCGTCTTTCATGGCGTTGGCCGTCTCCTCCGGCTTGTTGTGATATCCCTTCATCACCTGCGGACCGCGCACAGCCAGTTCGCCGGGCTCGCCGATGGGGACGGGCTCTTTGGTGGCCGGATCGACGATTTTAACCTCTGTATCGTTGATGGGCAGGCCGACCGAGCCGAACTTGCGTTTTCCGTATCTGGGATTGGCCGCTATGAGAGGACAGGTCTCGGTCATGCCATAGACCTCGCTGAATTTATCTTTGCCCACGATATCCTCGAACTCCTTGAGGTATTCGACCGGGAAGGGCGCCGCGCCGGCGATGCAGCCCCAGATGCCCGAGAAATCCAGCGCGCGGAACTCCGGCTTTTTCATCAGCTCGAGATAGATGGTCGGCACGGCCGTCAGCACGCTCGGTTTGTACTCCTTGATACATTTAATGATAAAGTCGTAATCGCGCGGATTGGGGATGGCCACCTGCGGCGTGGCGTACACCAGGCAGAACAGGCCCAGGAAGAGTCCGGCCTGGTGGAAGAGCGGGAAGGGGCATAGTATGCGCTCCTGCCCTTTGACCGCCTCCACAAAGTTGCCCCACTGGATCATGTGACGCACAACATTGTTATGAGTGAGCACAGCGCCCTTGGAGGGTCCGGTCGTGCCGCCGGTATACTGCATCAACAGCGGGTCTTCCCCCTTGACCCTGATATTGACGGGGTCGGCGGGGTACTCCTGCATGATATCGGTGAACCTGACTACGGGTATGGATGACTCCGGCAATTTGAGCGGCTGCGCATCGGGCAGAAAGTCGCTGAAGCCGGTCAGCGCAATGGCATTCAACTTGACCTTGTCTATAACCTGGCTGATGTTGCCCCAGAAAACATCCAGCGCCAGCAGCACTTTTGCGCCTGAATCCTTGAGCTGGTATTCCAGCTCCCTGGGCGTCAGCAGCGGGCTGACCCCCGTAAGCACACATCCCGCCTTCGAGATGGCCGGTATGGCGATATAGTAGGCCGGCAGGTTGAGTGAGTATACACCTACAACATCTCCCGGTTTTAATCCCTGCTTTATCAGAAAAGCAGCGAAACTATTTGACAGCCGGTCTATATCCCTGAAAGTCATCTTCTTTTCCATGTAGTCGACGGCGGTGATATCCGGCACCTCGTTGACCGCCTCCAGGAAAAGATCGTGAAACATCTTGTTTTCCGGGTAGTCGAAATGGCTTTTAACGTGCGGATCGAAGGACTTCCTCCAGTAATGACCGGCATACGGATCGCTCGCCATACTGCAACCTCCTCTTTATATTAATCTGCCGATGTTAACTTACATGCGCATCTTCAGTTTAACAATCTTCCTGCCTCCAGTAAACATCAGCCTTCGTCGGTCTTTTGAAAAGAGGCTATGCGTTTGCTATCATTCCATAGCAACTGAATGGAGCTTCAATAATCGTATGGACCTTATCAAGACGCTGAGCAATGTCCTGGGCGTGATCGCTATCGTAATCGGCTTATTTCTAATACCTCTGAGCATCTGGTTTCTTCAGCCTGCGATTAAAAACAGGGACAGGACTTCCCTCGTTGTAGCGCTCGTTGTTCTGGCCCTGGCTGCGGGCTGCTTCATCGGAGCGTATTTTATGTTTACCGCAGGACTGATCAAAATGGCTGTGATGTAGTCCGTTTCCGCACAGCCTGTTTTACCATTATGGTTGCAGGGTAAGGAGCTGCGGCAGCTCTGCGGCCGAGAGGAAATGCGTCGGCACCTGTTGCCCGTCGGCCCACAACTGCGCCAGGTCGTTATAGTATGGGCTCATGTACAGTCCGGACTGCCCCGGAGGGCTCATAATAGTGGATTTTTCGAGATCGGACATATCCACCACCAGCCTGATAACCCCTCCGGAATCCATGGCGTAAGGGTTTTTGCTGTCCCACGCGCCCGAATTGATAGTGAAATTGCTGCCGTTAACCGGGATGGGGCTCATGTTATAAAAAGACAATTTGCTGCCCAGGGGATGTTTAAAAGTCATCTGGTGGACCTTTCCCCACTGCCAGTTTGTGGGGTCCTTCCCCAGCCTGGTCGACAGCTCCGCTACCGCGTCTTTCATGCTCTTCCGTATTATATCGTCGCGTGTTTCCCTGACGCCGTCGGTCGTGATATCATCGAAAAATGAATTCTCATTATCGTTGGTAAATTTTATGAGAAGCCTGTCCGGTATGTATATCTGGTAATCCTGGATGAGCTCCACAGTCAGCTTGGCGCCGATCTTGTTTTCCAGCGTATTCCGTATCATGTGCGTATAGAACGATTCGAAAAGCGTGGCTGCCGGGCTTTTAATGTTTGAGGAATAGTCCCACCCGTTAAATAAGGCCAGCGGCTGCTTCAGGTCGTCCGAATTGCCGCAGGCTGCCAGGATGAGGGGCACCCAGCTCTGCGCCTCAATAGAGACGTTATCCAGCTGCATTTTCCTGATCTCATCGAAGGTGAACCTGTCTTTACTTTGCACTATTTGTTCGAAGCGCAGGGCACGCTCGATCATCCAGTAATTGGTGATATGGTAGTCGGTTTTTTTCGGAACGTTATTGAAGGACGCCACGTACCCCTGGCCGGGATTGAGATCATATGGAAGACTGTCGAAGGGGACATAGCCGGTCCAATCGTATTTGCCTTCCTCGCCCGGCACGGGCAAGGTGCCGTCGCCCGCTTTCCGCACGGGCGGCGTGGCCATATACTGGTAACCTATATTCCCGTAGATATCCGCGTATCCCAGATTGAGTGTGGGCGTGCGCACCACGCTCAATGCCTGCCTGAACTCATCGAAATTCCTGGCTTTGTCCAGCGCGACGAAACCTTCCATGATTCCGAGGTGCGGCTGAAGTCCGAGCCACATCATGGCGCAGTTGGCGGGCGCCCGCGGCATCACATCGGATATGATGGGGCCATGCCTGGAGATACGAATCCGCAGTTTCTCCTCCCTGAGACCGTCCTTGCCTTTTACCCTGATGGTCTCTTCCACTATTTTGAAATCCTTGTAGCCGTCTTCGGTCAGGTATTGATCAGCGTTGGCGGGGTTTATCTTTTCGACAAAGAAATCCATCTCGTCACCCCGTCCGTTGGTCGTGCTCCAGGCAAAATACCGGTTCAATCCCAGTACGTTGATGGTAGGCACACCGGGAATCGAACCTCCCATGACGTCATAGTCGCCGCCCTTGAGGTGGACCAGATAGAAAAGCGCCGGTATTGTGGGGGCCAGGTCCGGGCTGCCGGTGAAAACGGCTTTGCCCGAGGCGGTGCGCTGGCCGGAAAAAATCATCCAGTTGCTGGCGGGAGTATCCAGTGGAAACGGGCTGTCGATACCGCCGCTCCAGCTGCAAGCTGATGCAACCAATCTTATCGCATGATCGTAACCGGATATAACAGGCGGTGTCTTGCTGTCCCCGGGAGATACCGTGGGCGCATCGGCGGGTACCATGGGGATAATGCTATTAAGTATGTCGCTGCCCGCGGCCGTGCCGATCTGGTTAAGTATGAGCTCCGTGTCCTTGGAACGGTTCAGGCTGTAAGCCATAAGAATGCCGCAAACTATGGTGTCCTGGGGTTTCCACGTTTGAGGCTTGAACCCCAGGATAGTGTACTCGCTGGGCAGGTATTTGGCCTTGCTTATGTAGGCGTTTACACCGCTTGTATAAGCATCTACGATTGATTTAGAGCCCGGCTGAAGACCGGAATATTCCACCTCGGCGGTGCGGTAGAACCCGACCGTCTTAAAAAATTTATCCGTGCCGACCGTCGTCTCACCCAGGACCGAGGAGAGCTCTCCCCTGCCTACCAGGCGCGTCATATCCATCTGGAACATGCGCTCGCGGGCGGTGATATAACCCTGCGCGAAAAAGAGGTCGGCCTCGTTCTGCGCAAAGATATGGGGTATGCCGTATTCATCGGTGCGCACCTCGACCGGAGCAGAAAGTCCCTCCAGTTTCTCAGTGCCGGTGTATGCAGGCTGCGGAAGCCTGAATACCACCTGTATGGCCGTCACAATAACTATGGCTAAAACAAGTACGATGCTCAGCGTTATGACCAGCGCCCTGCCTTTCTTCGACTTCATATACCCACCTCCGTTATGTAGTCGCCCTGAGATAAACAGCAGTATCCAGCTTATTCAGTATCAATACTTTTCTGCGCAGCCCGGAAGACATCCAGCATCACGTAAACCTGCATGCCGGCCGGCAGCCTGGTGGCTGCCGGGATGGTCAGCGTTACGGACTTCAGTTCGCCGTTCCCGTCGGCCGTCACTTCGGTATTGGCCAGGTAGTCCATGTAGACGGCCTCATCGCTCTGCGGGTCGACCAGCAGCAGCGCGGCGCGGTGGTCGGAAGCACTATAAGAGGCGCCGGGTTCCATTGAAAATACCGCCGTCGCCTGGGCGGGCGCCTTTCCGTCGGAAGGTTTAAAGCTGATATCCGTCACCTGCACCCCATTCGGCGCATGGTTGGCGGCGCCGTCGTAGGGCCGCGTCACGTAGGTGCCCGAGACCAGCAGCTTCTGGTACCAGTTGTTGGCCAGACCGGCGATGACCATGTAAGGCCCGAAGGTGGGTATGCCCAGCGTATCGGTGTCCGCGAAGGCCGCAGCGTACTCGGACCTGCCGTCCGCGGCCAGGCGTCCCCTCAGCTCGAACAGGTTGAAAGGAATCATGATGCCGGTGATGGCCATGGGGAAGCTGCGGTTCTGCAATATGAGGTCGGACCCCGTGTAGCGCCCGTTGAGCGGTATAGCGAAATCGCCCTCGGGATCGGCCGCCAGCTCTCCCCTGTCATTATGCCTGGCGCCGATGGCCCAGAGTATGAATCTCCCCTCTCCGCTGGAATCAGGGGATGAAACGGCGACCGGACCGATCAGCCAGTCGATATAGTCGAAACCTATCTGGTTGAGGCTGGGCAGCATGGTGGGTATGGGCGCTGCCAGTCTCGTCCACTCCAGACCTGTCACTTTGTCGCTCGAGATGCTGAGAGGCAGGGTTCCTGCCGAGGCAGCGGAGCGGAAATTGAACTGTCCCTCAAAGCGACCGGCTTCGGAACCTCCCAGCGTCATATTCCCCATCCGCCAGCCGTCCGTATAATATCTCCCTTTTACCATCAGTCGGTAGTCCTGTCCCGGCGTTAAAAATTCCTTCGGCCTGATATAGATATAGCGTCCGTCGGCCGAGTGGTCGACATCCATGGCGACCTGCGGCTCGATCTCCGCAACCAGGGCATCCTGCGGGCACCCCAGCGGGCTGTCGCACAGACGCGCGTTCACCGTCTCACCACCTTTGCGCACGACCAGGCGCAGCGCGATCATGGCTGAGGGCGGCAGCGTATCCGGGAATTCGCTGAGCGTGTTGCCGCCCGGAGTAATGTAGTAGAGCGCGCAGACATCGCCGGGGAAGGCCTGAGCGGAGGCGCAGCGTGCATCGTTGGCCCTCAGGCAGTAGTCGTATGGCACGTACCATACCTGCCCGTGCTCGCCCCCTATATAGACGCCCGTCTTGCCCAGGGCGGGAGAGCCGTTGAGGTCGTTGCGGTCGCGTAATTCCTCAGCCGTCGAATTTGTGTCGAAGGCCCAGCGCAGGCTGCCGTCCGAGTTAAGCGCATACAGCTTGCCGTTGCCGCAGCCGAAGTAGATGATGCGGCCGTCGCCCGAGGGCGCCAGACCCACCACGGGAGAGGAGCGTATGACATCGCCCGTATCGTATTTCCAGATCAGCGAGCCGTCCGGCCTCAGGGCATACAGCGTACCGTCGGCGGAGCCGAAGTAGATGGCGGTGGTGTTGCCCGCCTCGTCGCAGTCCAGGGCGGCCGACGAGTAGATATGGTCTCCCGTTCCGAACTTCCATTTAACATCACCCTTTTTCGGGTCGAGCGCATACAGGTTGCTGTCGAAGCCGCCCATATACACCGTGCCGTCCGAGCCGACCGCGGCCGAGGCCGCGATGAATCCCAGCGTGCGGGTGCGCCACAGCTCCACGCCGTCCGGCTTGACGCCCCTGATGTAGGTGTCGAGCGAGCCCCAGAATATGGTGCCGTCCCCGGCGAAGGCGGCCTGGGACCAGTTGTTGCTGGCGGTCTCGTAGGTCCACTTGAGCGTGCCGTCGGGATTTACGGCGTAGTAGTTGAAATTGGTATTGCCGGCATAGAGGGTGCCGTCCGGCCCGATGGCCACATTGCCCTCGAACCAGCGGTTGTAGCTGATACCGGGCCGCAGCTCGGCCTCAAAGGTCCATATCTTGCGCTGATCCATGGGGACGTCATCGGTGCGGAAGCGGTACATTTTGCCGTCGCCCGAGATAAAGGTGACGGTGGAATAGCCCGCTGCAGGATCGAAAGCGCCCAGCGCGCCGGCGGAGTCGATGATCTCGCCCGTCTCATATTTCCACTTGAGCGTCCCGTCGGGATTGAGCGCATAGAAATAATGGTCGGCCGATCCCACGTAGATGGTGCCGTTGTCGTCGATCACGGGCGTGGAGAAAATGCCCTTGCCCGTCTGGAACATCCAGGGCTCCTGCCCTTCCACGTAGGCAGCCCGTATATCGCTGAACCCCGTATTGCGCGTATCTCGGCGGAAGGTGGGCCAGGGGGACCCGGCCAGGGTGGCGCCGGCGTTTTGCGCAATCACGGGAGTTGCGGCCGATTGAAAAGGAGCGGGCGGTTGGCAGGAGACTATTAAAGGTGAGATCAAGAGCAGTACCGAGGCAAGAATCCACAACAACCTGTACACATTCTTCATAGCGCCTTAGTCTAAACCAGCCCGATGCCGCAGTCAATGCCCCCCTTTTTTGTACCCCTTGACAGGTTTGCGTTAATATATTATAGTATTCACTAACTATTACTTAGCATCCATTAACCTGGCCTTTTCAGAGACAATCAGCCTATGTTTAAAAACATCGTGCAGAGGTCGAAGAGGAAGTACCTCAGCTTCGAGCAGCGTCACCGCGAGATACTGGACATCGCCATCGGCCTTTTCAATACAAAGGGATATCGAGCTACAACCACGGCTGCGCTTGCGGAGGCGGCAGGTGTTTCCGAGCCCATTCTTTATAAACACTTCAAGAACAAGAAGGAGCTGTTCCTGGAATGCTTCCGCAGCATCATGAAAGAGCTGGTGACCGAATACCGCAGGGCGCGCAACCAGTACGCGGAGGACGAGGTGGGCTACCTGGTGGAGGTTGCCAGGATCTACCTCAGGTTCGTTAAACAGAATCCGCATAAGTCCAATTTCCTCATCCACCTGCTCAGCTACCGGGACAATCCTGAATTTGAGAAGGTATTCAACAGGTTTATGGACAACAGCATCAAAACCATCGAGGAGGCGGTCATCTCCGGTAAAAAAAGGGGGGTGATTAAGAGTAAAATAAATGCCCGCATGCTGGCCGGCATGTTTATCACGCAGTATTTCTCCACCGTCGTGCTGAACGAATTCATCGATTCCCGACACTTCAATGAAGAGGAGTTTATAATTTATCTCAAAGACACACTGGTAGCAGGATAATTTTTTTAACCTGAGGTTAGTGAACACTAATATTTAGAACGGAGGTAGTTATGGAGAAAACGGTTGCAGGTCTATTCAAAGAAAGGGTGGAGAGGACACCAGGAGCGGTGGCATTGCGGTACAAAGAAGGCCAGGAATGGAAAACAGTGACCTGGAAAGGGTACAGCGACTGCGTTGATGGTTTTGCGCGTTCGCTGATGGCGCTGGGCATACGGCCGGGGGACAAGGTCGCCCTGATCGGGACCAATTCGCCCGACTGGTTCTATGCGGACATGGCCATCATGACCATGGGCGCCGCCACGGTGCCCGTCTATGCCACCAACAGCGGCGATCAGATTATCTACATACTCAACCACTCGGAGAGCAAGGCCTTTGTAATGGAGGATATCAGCTATTTTCAGCGTATCGAAAACCGCCTTAACGAAACGCCCAACCTCAAGAACATAATCGTACTTAAGGGCGACGCGCCTCCAACCCCCGGCATTATTCTGTCCCACGACAAATTCATTGAACAGGGCCGGAAAATCCCCCTTGAGGAGCTGATGAAGATTCGGGAGGCGATCAAACCCGATGACGTCGATACGCTGCTGTATACCTCCGGCACGACCGGACAGCCCAAAGCGGTCATGCTGACGCACAGAAACAGTGTGACCGCCGGTGAAAACGTGTATCTGACCACCAAATTGAAGACTACTAATTTGTCAACCTGTTGCTATCTGCCGCTGTCGCACATCGCCGAGAGGACAGTCAACCTGTTCAGTTCGTTGTACACGGGACACACCATCAATTTCATGGGCGGCTATGATAAGTTCGCACAATACCTGGCCGAGATCCGTCCCACACTGTGGGCCGGCGTGCCCCGCGTATGGGAAAAACTGTACGAGGGCGTGATGGCCTACCGCGCCACTATGCCCGAGAAAAGGAGAAAACTGGTCGACTGGTCGCTCAAGACCGGGGATGAATACAACCAGCGCAAGTATAAAAAACAGAGCATTTCCCCGCTTCTCAGCATCCAGTACTCGCTGGCCAGGGCCCTGGTGATCAAGAAGCTGTTGCGCGCGCTGGGCCTGGACCGTGTACAGATAGTGGTGACCGGAGGGGCCCCGACACACGTGGAGACGCTGGATTTCTTCACGTCCATCGGCATGTGGCTGCAGGACGTCTACGGACAGACCGAAGGCCACGGAACCACCAGCTTCGCCTTAAAAGGAGACGTGTGCTTCGGCTCGGCCGGCAAGGTGTACCCGCTGACAAAGGTTGAGATCGCCGGCGACGGCGAGATACTGGTCAAGGGCGATAATGTATCCCCCGGATACTACAAAGATCCCGAGCTTACCAGAGAGACCTTCAAGGACGGCTGGCTCTATTCAGGTGACCTGGGCCGTTTCGATGATGACGGCTTCCTGTGGGTCACCGGACGCAAGAAGGACATCATTATCACATCCGGCGGCAAGAACATCACTCCCTCCAAGATCGAAGCACTATTGCTCACATCGCCTTTGATCGAGCATGCGGTCGTGGTTGGCGACGGACGCAAATATCTCACATCCCTGTTGACCCTGAGTGAAGAGGCGGTCAAAAATTTTGCCGCTGAAAAGGGTTTGCAGGATAAGGCTTTCAGTGATGTCATTGCCGGCCGGGAAATTAAAAACGAAATTGATAAACAGCTGGAAACGATCAACGCCCGGCTTTCCAGGGTGGAGCAGATCAAGAAGTTCAAAATCCTCGACCACGCGCTCAGCCAGGAAAGCGGAGAACTGACGCCCACCCTGAAGGTCAGGCGCTTTTTTATCCACCAGAAGTATGCGCGAGAGATCGATGAGATGTACGAGTAAACATCGGGGAGAAGCGAGAATATGATCGATAAAAGCCTGGCCAACACCAAACTGGACTCCTTCGAGTTCCCGGTCGAGCGCGGCAAGATTAAGGAGTTTGCCAACGCCATCTGCGATCCCAACCCCGTCTTCAAAGACCAAGACTATGCGCGAAACCAGGGATTCGCTGACGTAATCATGCCGGTTACCTTCCCCATTACCTTCGTCTTTCAGCAGGACTCCGACAACGCTGTGCTTGAATCCGCCTTAAAACTCGGCATGGACCCTGCCCGCAGCGTACACGGCGAAGTCGAATTCATTTACGAGCGGCCGGTATTCGCCGGCGAGACGCTCCGCGGCGAGATCTGGATCGGCAATATCTACGAGAAAGCAGGCAAGCGCGGCGGCACTATGACATTTGTGGAGCACGAGACCAGGTTTTTCGACGGGGCCGGCAAGCTGGCCGTAACCCTGCGCAACATCTTTATCGAAAAGGGTTAGCGCCGGGCCCGTACTAATATAAGGAGAGGTTATGGCTGTAAAAAAATATTTTGAGGATGTCTCCGATGACGAGCAATTACCCTCTTTTCAACAAACAATTACCAGAACACATATAGTGAAATACGCCGGCGCCGGCGGAGATTTCAATCCCATCCACACCGACGAGGAGTTCGCCAAAGCGGCGGGGCTTCCTTCGGTCTTCGCCATGGGGTTGATGCACGGCGGCATGCTGACCAGGGTCGTCAACGACTGGGCCGGGGACGGGAATGTGAGAAGGTACAGGATCAGGTTCAGCGGAATGGTCTGGCCACACGACGTGCTCACATTTACAGGAAAGGTGATTAAGAAATACAGGGGGAACGGAGAGAACCTGGTGGACTGCCAACTGACAGTGGTCAATCAGAAGGGCGAGCAGAACATCGACGGCTCGGCCACGGTAGCCCTGCCGTCCAGAAAATAAATCAGCGAGGAGTATGTCATGGATTTCTCATTCAGCGAAGATCAGTTGATGTTCTCGGCTTCCGTGGAGAAATTTGCCCGCAACGAGTTCGCTCCCACGGTTGAGGAAAGGGAGAAGAGTGGTTTCTCCCGCGACGCCTGGCGCAAGCTGTGCGATTTCGGCCTGGCCGGCCTGTGCATACCGTCGGAGTACGGGGGAGGAGGCGCCAATGCGCAGACCACCGTCGTCGGTATGGAGGCCTTCGCCCGCGGCAGCAACGACGGAGCGATAATGGTTGTCTGGGGCTCGCACCTGCTGCTCTGCGCTATGCCGATCGCCGAGCTGGGCACCGCGGAGCAGAAAAAAAGATACCTTCCCAGGATGGCCACCGGCGAGATCATCGGCGCCATGGCGCTCACGGAGCCAGAGGCCGGATCTGAAGCTACTGCACTCAAAACGACGGCTCGTAAAGAGGGCGACCAATACATCCTGAACGGCAGCAAGACCTTTATCTCCAACGCGCCTATCGCAGATCTTTTTCTGGTCTTCGCCAGTATGGACGTGACCAAAAGGGCCGCCGGCATCACCATGTTCATCGTCGACCGCGACTCCCCCGGGCTTTCCACCGGCCAGCCCCTGAACAAATTCGACGGACATGCCGCGCCCACGGGCGAAGTATTCTTCGATGATTGTAAAATCCCGGCAACCAACCTGCTGGGCGTAGAAGGTGAGGGTTTCCAGGCCATGCTTATGTCCCTGGGCTGGGAGCGCATCGCCTTCGCGCCCTATGTGGGCATGATGGAGGCCAACCTCAACGCCTGCATCGAATACGCCAAGGAGAGGAAGCAATTCGGCAAACCCATAGCCAAGCACCAGTTCATCCAGGGCATGCTGGCCGAGATGAAGATGGACCTGGAAGCTTCGCGCTACCTGGTGTATCACCTGGCCTGGAAAAAAGACCGCAACGAGTTCATCGGCCTGGACGCCGCCATTGCCAAAACCTTTATTACAGAGGCGGCCGAGCGCAACGCCTACAAGGCGATTCAGATTTTCGGCGGATACGGCTGCATGCGCGATTATCCGGTCGGGCGCAGCCTCTGGTTCACCAAGATGGGCACCATCGGGGGCGGCACATCGCAGATACAGAGGTCGATCATAGCCCGCTTGATTACCGGAATATAAAAAGGTCTCCGGACCAAATAACGGCAAGGAGTTTAAAGTGGCAAGTATACGAGGAAAAGCAGCAATCGTCGGCATCGGCGAAGTGCCAACCGGCCGCTATCCTGAACGCTCTTTCATCGAGCAGTCCATAGCAGTAGCCGAGATGGCCATCAAGGATGCCGGCATACCTAAAAAAGACATCGACACCGTGATACCCATCGGCGTGGTGGCCAACCCGCTGGACAATGCCAACGTGGTCTGTTCACTGCTGGTCGAGGAACTGGGATTGGGAACATCGGCTAAAAGCAACTTCGAGATCATGTCGGGCGGATCGAGCTCAGCCAACGCGTTGAAAGTGGCTGTCTCGCTGGTGCTTACCGGCCTTTCGAAGGCCGTCCTGGTAGTACACAGCGACCGTATGGCGTCCGGCCTCGACATCGGAGCGGCTATCACCACCTTCGCCAGGGCTTCCATCAGCCAGGAGTACGAGGTGCCCTTCGGGTTCAGCCAACTCGCCCTGGCCGGCCTGCTGCAGCAGCGTTATATGCACGATACAGGAACCACGGAGCGGCAGATCGCATCGGTGGTCGAATCCCTGCGCAAATGGGCGGCGCTCAATCCCAATGCCATGATGAAGACGCCCCGGACGGCCGACGAGGTGCTGGACTCGCCTATGCTGTCCTCGCCCGTGCGCAAGCGCATGATGAACGTGCTGGCGGACGGCGCGGCGGCATTTATAGTCACGGATGCAGCACGGGCGCGGGAGCTGACAGAGACGCCTGCTTACGTCCTCGGTATGGGCTCCAGATGCACCAACTTCACCGTGACCGGTCAGCCGCAGGACATCCAGAAATCCTGGGGTCCCGCCGTGCAGGACGCCTACAAAATGGCCCGTATTAAACCGTCCGATATCGACGTCGCAGAGATCTACGATGCCTTCCCGACCTTCATACTCATATCGCTGGAGCTGCTGGGGCTGTGCCGAAGGGGCGAGGCCGGCAGGTTCGTGGAGGAGGGACATACCTCGCCGGGCGGCAAGCTGCCGGTATCGACCAACGGCGCCATGATGGCGCAGGGCCATACGGGCGCCGGAGGAGGCGTGGCCATCCTGGTGGAGGCGGCGCGGCAGGTGATGGGCAAGGCGGGAGCCCGCCAGGCTAAAAAAGCGGATATCGTGGTGGAGACCGCGTCGGGCGGTGTGGGCATGGACTTTCATGTAGGTGTATTAGGAAAGGAGGCATAACATGACAAGCGAATATAAAAAACCACTGCCGCTGATAACCGGGCTAAGCAAGGTATTCTGGGACGGCTGCAAAGAGAATAAGCTACTTTACCAGAGGTGTAAAGACTGTGGGCAGGTGATCTTTTTCCCCAAGATGCTGTGCCCCAATTGCATGGGTCACAACCTGGAATGGAAGGAATCGAAAGGCCGGGGGAAGATACACACATTCACCGTTACCTACGATTCGGCGCCGCCTGAATTCATGTCGTCCGTCCCCTTCGCCCTGGCAGTGATCAACCTGGACGAAGGCTTCAGCATGCTCAGCAATATCACGGACTGCGACTTCGGCAAGCTGACGTGTGATATGCCGGTGGAGGTCGTTTTCGACCCGGTCACACCCGAGATAACCCTGCCTAAATTCAGGCCCTTCGCATCTTAGAACATCATAGAGACAGGGACTGAATAATAGAATAAAACGGAGGTTGTTATGGCTGTTAAGATTTATGATTCGCACGTACATCTCTTCATCGAGGAAGGCATACCCCGGGCATACCTGCTGGGCATGGCGCGCACCATGAAGCTGGTGCTGAAAAACAAGCTGAAGCTGGATTTGACGCTGGAGGATGCGCTTAAAGATGTTATGGCGCCCATGTACGATCCGGACGGCGTGAAATTTCTGGCTGAGATGGACAAGTCCGGTGTGGATAAAGCCTTCATTTTCGGCTCCGATTTCGGGGCCGAATTAGGCGATGCCCCGATGAGCATCTTCGAAGCCAATGAGTATTACGCGTCGCTGGCGAAAAAAAGCAAAGGACGTTTTATCGCGCTGGCGGCCATCGATCCGAGGCGTCCCGGGGCGCTCAAGCACTGTGAGAAATGCATCGAGCAACTGGGCATGAAAGGTCTCAAGCTGCATCCGGCGGCCGGCTTCTATCCCACGGACCAGGTGCTGTACCCGTTTTACGAGAGGTGCGCCGACTGGAACGTGCCCATCGTATTTCATACCGGGGCCCAGCCCGCCGCGCCGGTCCATCTCGACACGCAGAGGCCGCTTTTCATCGCGGAGGCGGCCACCCGCTTTCCGGATACCAAAATGATCATGGCGCACGTGGGCATGGACCTTTATAACGAGGCGGTCATGTACGGGAAACTCATACCCAACGTCTATTTCGATCTCTCATACCACCAGTTCTCCTACGTGTCCTGGGGTGCGCAGAAATTTTATGAGTGGCTGCGCTTCCTGATCGACGAGTGCGGCGCCTCCAAGCTGATGTGGGCCACCGATTCGCCGCTGCCCTGCGCCATACTACCGGTCGATGCATGGGTCAAGGTATTTACGGAGCGCAATACTACGGTCATGTTTACGGATGAGGAGATAGAGATGATCATGGGCGGGACAACGGCCGAAGTGTTCGGCATTAAGTAAAAAGGAACAGGCTGCCAAGCAGGAAACCTGCTTCAAGCAATACCGAAAATAGGACATAGCCGTATCAGGAAATCAGACTGCATGCAGGCGGGACCGTGTCACGATAGAATGCGGCACGGGTCCCGCCTGCAGCTACATGTACTATTTAGAACCAGTGGTAATACTGAGCCAGTATGAGTATGCCCTGAATGATGAATATAACAGCCACCAGCGCGTTGAGTATTCCGGGGTTCACCATCACCAGGATACCGAAGAGCAGGGTGAGCGCGCCGACGATGAGCGGGAACAATGCCCAGCCGGACGCGAAAATCTGTCCCAGTCCCAGTATGATCAGCCATATCCCCACCACGTAGTTCAGTATGCGCGGTATGATCAGGATGATGATACCGCCGACTATGGCCAGTACTCCCCACAGCCAAACGCCGGCGATGCACCAGCCGATGCCGCTGATAATCAGCGCGGCGGCGATCAGGTAGTTAACGATGCGTGGAATGATCAGGATAACGATGCCGATCAGCAACAGGATGATCCCTAACGCGGGACCGCCGGCCGGCAAGCCGGGTATAAGCCAGGTCATGCTGCACCTCCAACCTCTTTATTTATTATATATATTAAAACAGAAAATCCGTGCTTTGTGTTAATGCATGATAGATATATACGTTCCTACTTTTTTCTGCCTGCCGGACAGACCGCGATGCAGATACCACAAATCTCGTGGTTGTCCTGGCCCGTCGCGGCCAGCGAGAACTGCATGGCCTTCTCCCGGCACTTGAAGGCGTTGTAGTACTCATCCCGGTCGATTTTTGTGTTCCACAGTTTGCCGTTTATGGCCTTCGCCGGGCATGCCTCGACGCAGACAACGCACTTGCCGCAACGGCTTTTGTCGATGGGCGGCTGCAGCGGTTTAAGCGGGTAATCGACCAGTATGGAGACAAGCCTCAGCCTGGGGCCGAACTTGAGCGAGACGAACAGGTCGCTTTTGCCTATCCAGCCCAACCCTGCCCGCGTCCCTGTCATCTTATGAGAGAAGTCATGCCTGAGCGTCCGGGCGAAGTCGGGAGACCGGTCCAACTGGCTGGAGGTGGGCGCAAATGCCAGGCTCCTTACGCCCATTGCAGCTATCTTCCCGGCCACTTCTGCCGCCAGGCCGGTTAAATAGATGTTGGTATCCTGGTACAGCTTCCAGTATTCCGGTGTAGGGCCGGTGACGACCGAATCGATGATCGCATCATCGAGCTTTACACCGATGCTTATGCCGTAGCTGTAGCCTGCGAAACGCTCGTGCAGCAGTCCGGACAGGTCGGCCGGTCCCCAGATGTGCCGGCCGTCGTCCGGGACGGTCTCACGTATTATCTCAACGATTTTCCCCTGCATCCGATTCCCCCTAATCCTGTGTATCAGGCAATACCCGAGTTGCGCCTGTTGATCAAAGCCTTTGTGAGTTGAAAGTCGATCTCCAGGTTCAGCCAGAAGCGCGCCGGGATCTCAGGCATAACCTTCTCAAGTTGCAGAGCAGTCTCGGCCGTGATGGCCTTTTTACCGTGAACGATCTCGTTTATCGCATTTAACGGCCGCCCCATACGCTTTGACAGTTCCTTCTGAGAGATGCCGCGGGCTTCGATTTCCTCAGCAAGGAACTCGCCGGGTGGAATTGCGACGTCGGGATATGCCTCTGTTTTAATCACCATGGTAGTCCTCCAAATCTATGACTTTCACCTTATCTTCCTGGAGCTTCTCAAGAATAAGACGATAGTTTCCTGTCAGTGTTATCGAGTACAATCCCGCATATTTCCCTTTCAGGCGGTGCAGCCGTAGCGCCTTTAATCCAAAAAGCTGGCCGAAAGTTTCAACCGCCCTTAAAACGCCGAGCCTCTGTATATACTTACGTCCGATGGGAAGACCGAAAATGCGGCCGGCCTCCGCCAGACTCAGGCTCGCATCAGCCAACCGCTTCGATCTAAACTCGATATCCACCCTTACACCCTATGCACTAATTATATACGTCACCACGGGTCCTGTCAAAGCTTTCAATTGATCGGGGCCTCTCTGCTTGCATGCCCTGATATAATACATTTATTCAAACGAGGGGGAGTATGAAATGCCCGTAATAAAAGTCAACGGCGTCGATCTTTACTACGAGGTGCACGGGCAGGGAGAGCCGCTGCTGCTGATCATGGGCTACGGCTCGAATTCGGGCCATTGGTTCGTGATACTGCCCAGTCTGGCTGCGCGCTTCAAG
>Ga0208828_1000216_pt1 | contig 26610 bp, 15 predicted proteins | sample Kivu_160m_FD_185487 | JGI IMG/M metagenome (GOLD analysis project Ga0208828, IMG submission 185487) | Freshwater microbial communities from Lake Kivu, Western Province, Rwanda to study Microbial Dark Matter (Phase II) - Kivu_160m (SPAdes)... | ecosystem: Environmental > Aquatic > Freshwater >... | reverse complement strand
CCCCCCTGGCTTTGCCGAGGGGGGGGGAACCGACGGGACTGGTTCCCCGGGGCCGGGGTTAGAGGATGGTCATGTCGCCGCGACACGCCCGGAGAAATGGGCTGGGGAGCCACGATCCTCTGAAATGCAAGGCGCATAAGGTCCAAGGCGCCGAGAAGGAGCATCAAAGGGGAGCCCCGAAAATTGTCGGCGTCTTGGAGAGTCGGAGGGGAATAGGACCGGGCTAAAGGCGTTCTTGTCCCGATGGCTCTCATCGACCGGCCTGTTTCGGCAGGAATTTCTTCTCGTCCGTGTCGCCGTACATCTTCCGGAGGCGCTCGAGCTCCGCTTTCAACTTGGCGACGACGTCAGCGTAGGCCGGGTCGCCGTAGAGGTTGCGAAGCTCGCGGGGGTCCTTCTCCAGGTCGTAGAGCTCCCAGGCGTCGATGTCGTAGTAGAAACGGATGAGCTTGTAGCGCCCCGTCCGGACGCCGTAATGGCGCTTGACCATGTGGACGGCGGGGTATTCGAAGTAATGGTAATAGACAGACGTCCGCCAATTCTTCGGCGTTCGGCCGGCGAGAACGCCCCGCAGCGACCGGCCCTGCATCTCATCGGGGATCTCCGCCCCGGCATAATCGAGGAACGTCGGGGCGAAATCGAGGTTGAGGACCATGTCCCGGCTGTTGACGGACGGCTTGATCTCCCTGGGATAACGGACGAGGAGCGGCATGCGGAGCGATTCCTCGTACATGAAGCGCTTGTCGAACCAGCCGTGCTCGCCGAGATAGAAACCCTGGTCCGATGTGTAGACGACGATCGTATCCTCGGCCAAGCCCTCCTTGTCGAGATAATCCAGAACCCGCCCGACGCTCTCGTCGACGGCGGCTATGCATCGGAGGTAATCCTTGATGTAGCGTTGGTACTTCCAAACGGCAAGGTCTTCGCCCGACGGCGCGGATTTCCGGAAGGCCTCGTTCTCGGCGCGGTAGGCGTCTTCGAATTTCCGCCGCTCTTCCGGCGTCATCCGGTTGAGCATTCCGTTGTAGTTTTTCCTATCCGCCGCCTCCTGTTTCGTGTCGTCCGCCGGGTCCGCGTCGGGGGTGAGCTTCAGGTCGGAGGCCAGGGTCATATGGTCGGCGATTCTCATCTCCTGCTTCCGGGCGGCGTCGCTCCGGGTCGTGTAATCGTCGTCGAACGTCCCGGGGACGGGCTTCGTCTCGCCCTCGTAGAGCCGCAAATGCCGCGGAGCCGGCTGCCAGTTGCGGTGGGGGGCCTTGTGATGGAGGAGGACGCAGAACGGCCTGGCCCTGTCGCGCCGGCCGAGCCAGCCGAGGGCTTCGTCGGTGATGATGTCGGTGACATAGCCGGAGCGCTTCGACTTCTCCCCCATGGTGATCATTTCGGGATTGTAATACTCGCCCTGGCCCGGGAGGATGGACCAGTGATCGAATCCCGTCGGGTCGCTCTTGAGATGCCACTTGCCGAAGAGGGCGGTCTGGTAACCCGCCTTCTGGAGGAGCTTGGGGAACGTCGTCTGGCTGCCGTCGAAGACGACGGCGTTGTCGAGGACGCCGTTCTCGTGGCTGTATTTCCCGGTTAAAAGGACCGCCCGCGAAGGGGCGCAGATCGAGTTCGTGCAGAAGGAATGAACGAACCGGACCCCCTCCTTGGCCAGGCGGTCGATGTGGGGGGTTTTGTTCAGACGGCCGTCGTAGGCGGAGACGGCCTGGAAGGCGTGGTCGTCGGACATGATGAAGAGGATGTTGGGCCGCCGCCGGTAGCGATCCTGGAGAGTGGTCCCTCCGGCCAGGACTCCGGCCCCGGCGATCCCGGCGAGCCTCAGGAATTCACGACGCTCCAGAATTTTCATCGCTGCCTCCTGGATTGAGGTTGACCGGCCCCGCCGTCTCGCGGCGGGAGCCGAAAAACGACAAGCGTTCCGTCGAGGTTCAGGGCGGCGAACCGGCCGTCCCCGAGGGGAAGAAGGGTGTGAAGGCCGGCCGGGCCGAGGTCGAGAATCGCTTTCATCCGGCCGCCGCGGTCGACCTCGTAGACCCGTCCGTTCTGGGCGCCGAAATAGACATGGCCCTCCCACTCGACAGGCTCGACGGGCATGATGTCGCCGTTCCCGTGGGCCGGAGACGAGAGGGCCAAGAGGCGGCCGGTCGCGGCGTCGACGACACGGAACTCGTCCGTCCGGCTTTTGACGAAAAGCCGGCGGCGGTCGGGCGAGAGGCCCAGGGACTCCCAGGCGAAGTGCTTTTCGCGCCAGACCGTCTTGCCGGCGGCTAAGTCGACGGCCGAGACGAATCCGTCGGGACAGGAGACGAAGACGCGGGTCCCATCGGAAACCGGATCGCAGCCTGCGGGAGCGTAATAGAAATTGTAGTTCTCGCTCCACCTCCAGAGAGGCCGCCCGGTCGAGGCGTCGAGGGCGTGGAGCCGGGCGTCCCAACATCCAAAGATGACCTTGTCCCCGACGACGAGAGGCCGGCTTTGGATCATGTCTTTGGCGTCATCGCTTGTCCACAAGACATCCAGGCTCTCCGCGTCCAGACAGACGAGACGGCCGGAGAGCGTTCCGGCCAGGAGGCGCTCCCGGCCCGAGGCGTCGGCGAAGAGCGTGAGGGCGGAGGTGACCCGTTCCTTGACGTCTGCTTCATCGATGAGGCGGCCGTCGGCGGCTTCGATCTTCAGGATTAGGCCCTTGGCCGTGGCCGCGTAAGCGAATCGACCATTGCCGACGGGCCGGCTGGCCGACAAGGCTTTCGGGTCGTAAACCCATCTCTCGACGGCCGCGGAATCGAAGCCGTGAATCCGGCCGTCGTTGTCGACGACGACGATCCTCTCCCCCGCCGAGACGGGAGCCAGCGAGGCGCGCGTCTCGAGTTCGGTCCGGCCTAGGACCTCGACCTCGTCCCGGGTCCGGACGGGCGGCGGGATTTCGGAAGCGAGGCCGAGCGCGTCGGCGCCGACCTCTCCGACGAGCTTCGGGGCCTCATTACCGTTGACCTCGAAAACCAGAACTCCTCCTTCGGCCCGGCTCTCGATCAGGCCGAATCCCGGCGGGCTCGATGCCGAGCCCTTGGCCCTCCGGATCGTGACGACCGGCAGTCCCTCCGGCTCGAGGATTTGGGTCCGGTGGACATGGCCGCTGAAAACGACCGATTTCCTCGACTTCAGGATATTCTGGGCCTTGTACCAATTGTCAACATAGGCCGGCGGATGATGGGCAAAGACGAAAAGCCGGGCTAAGGCGGCGGTTCCCGCCAGCCGCTCCCTCAGCCAGACGAGATCGTCGGGGGCGAGATGCCCGAAATCCCAGGTGTTCAGGCCGATGAAAACGCGTCCCGATTTTTCGAAGAAAAACCGGTCCGACGGCCAGGCTTCGCGGAATCCGATCAGGGCCTGTCCGATCCAGTGGGCGTCGTGATTCCCGGCAATGACGTACCAGGGGATTTTGAGCCCGCCGAGGAGCCTCTTGGCCTCGGCGAATTCGGAATCCCTCCCCTTTTCCGTGACGTCACCGGCGAGGACGGCGAAATCGACGCCGGACAGGCCATTGATCCTGACGACGACGGCGGATAAATCAGCCGAGGCCGTGCTCCCCGCGCCGATGTGCGTGTCGGCGATGACCGCGAAGCGGACGATCTCCGCCGCCGGCGACGGGCCCCAGACGAGGGCCAGGCCGAAGAGAAGGGCGATCGTCCGGCGCCGGATCCCCGAGGTCATCGTCCGCCATCATAGCCGGCCCCCGGAGGAGCGTCAAGCCCGCCGGGCCGGAGATGGATTTTCCGGCTCGACTGAGTGTGATACCATGGCTGCTGAACCGAGGAGGAGGAAGGAAATGCCGTTTGTCGACCCGAAATGCGCCGAATGCCCGGAACGCCCCTGCCATGAAGGGCTTCCGAAAGGCATTCCTCTCCCCGAACACTGCCCGATCAAGCACCATGCCCGCCTGATGAAGCGGATCCTGCCGCTCTACAGGGCCAAGGACATCGGCCCTTTTTATCGCGCCGCCGCGGTGAACGAAAAAAGCGCCTACGATGCGAAAGCCGCCCGCGAGGAAGGAAGGACCGTTCCGGTCCGGCCGAGAATCCGGGAGATCGCCGAATTCGCCAAGCTCATCGGAGCCCACAAACTCGGGCTCGCCTTCTGCTCGGGACTGGCCGACGAGGCCGGCCGGGCGGTGGCCATCCTGAAGACGCACGGCCTGGACATCGTTTCGGTCGTCTGCTGCTGCGGCGCCGTCGACAAGACCAGGCTCGGCTTGACCGGGGAAGACAAGATCCGGGACCCCCGCCTTTTCGAGGCCGCCTGCAATCCGCTCGTTCAGGCGGAGATTCTCAACCTCTCGGGAACGGCCTTCAACATCCTGGTCGGGCTCTGCGTCGGCCACGACATGCTGTTCACGGCCCGGTCGAAAGCCCCCGTGACGACGCTGATCGTCAAGGACCGGTTCACCGGCCACAATCCCCTGATCAGCCTCTACACCCGCTACCACCGGGACATCGTCTGAAGAGGATAAAGCCTCTTCTGAACAATGCATCTGAATCCGGGCTTACCGGGGCCGGGGATGCGGGACCGGCGTCGCCATCTTCACTCGCGCCCGGCCTCAGGATGTACAAGCGCAGGGAATTGTCGTCGGACTTCGTCAGCAGGGCCAGGACATCGACCGTCAGGACATGGCCCTCCGCGGCCCAGACGCCGGAAGCCGAATCGTAGATGCGGTCATCGGCCTTCAGCCGCAAACCCGAGGCGTCCGTCCCTTGGGGCAAGGCGGCGTGAAATTCGATCGATTCGTAGAGATCCTCCAGGCGTTCCTTCGCGGTCCGGCTGATCGAGATGAGGAATCCGTGCTCGAACACGACCCGCCGGGCGTCCTCGTTCCCGAAGCCGACGTACTGGAGAACCGGCCGGCCGCGCTCGCTCCGGGGGACGAACGCCAAATCCGCATCGCTGTCGACGGCCAGCACGGTCCTCTCCCCCGGCCGGGGGTCCTTGGCCGCGGCCCGGAGCGAGGGCAGGATGTTCTCGACCCGCAGAGCGCCCCGGATCCCCGCCGACAAGTCTTGGACGTCGATGAAAGCGAACTCATTCGAGCCCGCGGCGGGCTCCTCCGGCAGGTCGACGACTCTTCGGACTTTCTCGGGCAGGTCGATGTTGAGCCGGATTTCCTCCCCCGTCCGGTAGAGACGCCCGCCGACGTTGTCCAATCCCGGTCCCGTGACCGTGATTTTGTCCTCCAACGCAACCTCTCCACCCTGTCCGTCGAGGGCCTTGACCCTGACGGAAATCCGCGACGCCCCGAAAAAGCGGGAGGGGATGAATCCTTCCACGGCCAATCTCACCGCCGGGACGGGGCTGAGCCTGCGGAGAAGTCCGTCGATCGTTCCGACGAGAAGGGAATTCTGGAAGGGGATCAAGGTTGTGATGTCGACGGCCATGCCCTCGGCCATGTTCAACGGCGTTTGATGGATCAGTCTCCCGGTCCCCAGCCGGCGCGACATGTCGGGGGGCAGCCCGGTTCGCAACTCCTCGATCCGTCCGGACGGCAGGACGAACTCCCGGTACCAGAGAGGCGCCCCGCCGGCCAGGTCCACGGCCAGAAGCTGGTGGCCGTGGTTGACGAGATACACGACGCCGGTTTGTCCGTCCCCCAGGAGAACGGGCTCCGCCGAAGCGTAGACGGAGAGGCTTCGGCCCGTGGAAGAGGGAAAATGGGGCAATGGGATCCGGCCCGGCATCGTCCAGCGGACGGTCCCGTCGACGGCCAGCCTCCGAGGATGGGGGATCGTGAGAATGCCTTCCGGGAGCAAGCCTCCCGGCTGGGAAAGATCGGGCCAATCGGCCGTCGTCCCGCCTCCGGTGTCGTACCGCTTCCGGCCGGAATAGACGACGCCCTGGCGCCGCAGGGCGGCGCTGCTCATCCAAGTCAGCCGCTCCAGGATTTCGCCGCCGTAGGCATAAAGCCGATGGCCGGCCAGGATCGAATTCTCCAGAAGAAAAAGCTCTCCGCCGGCGTCATAATCCGCCCTCCAGGCCAAGGCCGGAGCGGAGCCCGCCGCCTCCAATCGATACAGCGTCAGGGGCCAGCCGGCCGCCAGCCGCCGGCCGTCGTAATCGACGGCCCGGCCGAAATCCCTGGGCCTCGACTCCGATCCGAAGACCGTCGGAACGAACGTTTCGGCGCTCGTCCAGACAATCTGTCCCGAAGCCGGGTCGACCAGCGTCATCCGGCATTCGGAGGTGAAAGCCAGGATCCGCATGCCGTCCGTCCCGGGATGGAGGAGGACGAGGGCCGCGTTGCGGATGGGGGTCCCGTCGAATCCGGTTCGGGAGTAAAGCCGCTCTCCGGCGGGGGTGAATTTTTCCAGGGTTCCGGCCGCCGTCAGGACGAAGATATTCTCGTCGTCGCTCACGACGGCGACCGGAAAACCCGTCGTCGCCGCCGTCCATTCCGTCAGGAGGGGAGGGCGAACATCCCTGTTCTTCCAGCCGCCGTGGCCGCGGTCGCCGCCGCGCATCGCCCAGGGCAGGCCGGCCTCGTCGGACAGCTCGAACCAGTCGAGCGTGGCCGTGTTGTTGAGCGAATTCGATTCAGCGGGATTGTTCGTCCCGTTGACCGTCACACGGACATAGTAGCGACCGGCCGGCAGGGACTGCAGATTCCAAGGGTCGAAACGGAAGGGGATGGTTTCGTGGAAACGGACGAGGTCGACGCTCCCCTGGGCTAGGATCCGCTGAAAGCCGTGCCCGTCCGCCACATCGACCTGGTAAGAGACCGGCCCCCACTGGGGCACGGCCGCGTCTCCGGGCCGGCACGATCTCCATTTGTCGAAATCGGCCTCCGACGGGCTGTGGTCCGCAAGGGTGAACGAGAGGGCGAGATTGCGGTAGGCATCCACCGTCCGGACGGGATTCTCCACGGCGAAATCGGGAATCGCCATCTCCGGGGGGCGGACGAATTCGCGCTCGGCCTGGAGGGCGTTGTTGGCGGTGTTTGTCTCCTGGGACAGAATCGTGGCTTGAAGGCGGAAAGCATACCTCCCGGCCGTGTAGACCGGAGTTTGGCCGGCGGTGTCGCCGGCCGTCCGGTCCAGGCAGAAGGTTTCGTCCAAATTGAAGAAGGTGCTTGATTTGGCCGCCAATCGGTCGACGGTCGTGCTCCAGATTTTCTCGTCGGAGGCGAAAATCGTGTTCCGGTCGCGGTCGACGAAGAGGCCCAGCTCGAGCGTCTCCGACGGCCCTCCTCCCGGGGAGGCGGCGAAATCCCGGTTTCCCTTGTTGGTGACGAAAACCTTGAAGGCCGCCGCCCGGCCGGGAAAGACATCGACCCCGGGACGGCCGCGCGTGTTCAGCGGAACGCAGGCGGGCAGCTCCCATCCGACCTCCAGGTCGACGGGCGGGAGGACGTCGACCCCAAACGTCCATTCCATCCGTCCGGCCGGGGAATTCCAGAAGATCTCCTTCTCGTCGGTGACCTTCACGGCCGGAGGGCGGGGATCGTAGCGGGGATCGACGATCATCTGAACCCGGTAAGCGCCCGGCGAAGGGAAGGTGTGGACGGCCGTATCGCCCTCGAGGACGGTCCCTGTGTCGAGCCGCTTCCAGCGGACGTCCACCAGAGCCCCGGCCGGCCGCTCGACCCACCGGGTTTGGAACGTCACCGGCTCGCCGGGATAGGCCTCCCGGTCGACCGGGACCTCGACGATCGGTTTCAGGAAGTACGGCGAAAAGGAGACCGACGTCCGGCAGTCGAAGGGATTCAGGCCCTGCTTCCGAAGAGCACCCGAATGGGAGGTGAGATAAATTTCGACGATTTCCTCCTCCCCGTATTCCTGGGCGTCGAAGATGGCCGTGCCGCTCCACATCAGCACGCCGTTTCGAGCCTCGCGGACGCCCTCGAGGCGGCAATCGGACAAAGCCCGGCTGTGGATCACCTGCCCGTTCTTGAACCGGACACCGACCTTGACCTGGCTGAGGAGGTCCCCTTCCTGCCCGGCCCGGCTCTCGAACCAACATCCGATCTTGAACGGGATCATGACCAGCGTCCCCGAGCCCTCGATCCGGCAGACCACCGTGTCGTAAAGCCACTTCCCCGTCTGGCCCACCCCGACGTGGCTTTCCAGGTTGAGGGCAAGATCCCGGTCCCGGAATTCGTCCGGCACGCCCGCGTACCCGATCCGTCCGCCCTCGAGTCTGTCGGCGTTGGTCAAACCGGAGGTCGGGCGCAGCTCGCCGCCGAAGGCATTGACGGCCTCGACGAAGAAAATCCCGTAATCTCCCGAGGGGATGTTCCGGACCGCCCCGCCGTCCCCGCCGGCGATGTCATAGATCATCTGGTTGGCGCCCTTCTTGATCATGACCAGGCCGGAGCCGGGCATCGGCGCCAAGGCATGGCCGGTCGGGGTCGGATGCAGAAAGCCGATCTCCTGCTGGGACGAAAGATAGAGGTCGAATCCCATCATCAAGAGCGCCGGCAGGAAGTTCCACGGCGTGGCGATATCGGCGAGGGCCGTTCCGAACTCCCACAGAGGGCCGTGCTGGTTGAAGATGCCCTGGAGGAAACTCAGGTCCGGCACGGGATGGAGAATTTCATCCAGGGCTTCGATGTATTCCTCCGAGGGATTGAAGGTCACGGAGTTCCACTGGTTCATGGGGGCGATGAACGTCGCGTCGAGCGAACGGAGCGTTTGGGGGTGGTAGGGCGCCTGAAGGCTGTTCGGAGGGTCGTGCGACCAGGCCGAGGACGGCGGCAGGCCGTTGAACTGGATGCGGAAGAACTGGAAGGGGCCGAGAGCGGGGGGAAGCGTCCGGGCGGTCAGATAGGACAGCAACGCGTCTCTCCGGCTCTCCATGGCCAGAAGGGCTTCGGCCATGGGGCGGAAATTGACGGCTTGCGCGTGGAGCGGATCGGAGGCGTTTTCAGCCGCGGCGATAACGGCTTGGGCGTTCGGCCATAAATTCCGGTACGGGGGATCGGACGTCGGATAGGGATTGAACCGGTTGGGACGGGACATGTAGACGGGGACATAGTCGCCGTAGACCAGCGTCCGATTGACGGTGTCCGTTCCCAGGTAGGGAGGAATGATGGCGTTATCCACATAATGGACGTGGACGGCCGAGGCGGCCGCCTCGGCGTAATCGCCGAGATGGAAACGCCCCGGCTTGCCGGGAGGTTCGGCGGCTCCCCGATGGAGTCCGGTCGAGGCAAGCCCCAGGATCGCCAATACGAACGCAAACCGGCCGACGCGGATTCTGGTCATGGGATGCCTCGCTTCAGACATTGACGGCCCTCCTTGAAAAAATTCTATCGCAATTCGCCCGCAAAAGGAATTGCGGATATAATCCACGGAGGAGAAAAATCATGAGCGGCGAAAACGCGTTTTCCGGATTCACCAAAAAGACCGTCCAGTTCTTCCGGGAGCTGGCGAAAAACAACGACAAGGCCTGGTTCGAGGCCCATCGGGACGTCTACGAGGCCGAGGTCATGGCCCCCTCGCGGGCGTTCGTCGAGGCCATGGGAGCGAAGCTCCGGACCGTCGTCCCCCGAATCGTCGCCGTGCCCAAGGTCAACAAGTCGATCTTCAAGATCCACCGCGACACGCGCTTCAGCCTCGACCCCTCGCCCTTCAAGACGAACCTCGGGATCTATTTTTGGGAGGGGCCCAAGTCGCGCCTCGAAAGCTCCGGCTTCTATTTTCATCTCGAGCCGCCGACGTTCATGCTGGGCGGCGGCGTGTATATGATCCCGGACAAGGCCCTGGAAAAATTCCGGCGGGCGGCGGTCGGCCCGAAATCAGGAACGGAACTGACCTCCATATTGAGGGAATTGGGCCGCCAAGGATACGAACCGGGAGGCCGCCATTACAAAAGAATCCCCCCGGGCTACGACGCCTCGCATCCGAACTCCTCCCTGCTTCTCCACACCGGCCTTTACACCGGCTGGGAAGGCAAGATCCCGCCGGAGTTCTATTCCCCGGAGCTCGTCGACTTCTGCTTCGAGCGCTACCGGCCGATCATCCCCCTCCACGAATGGCTGATGAAGAATCTCGCTTGAAGCTCGTTCAGGCGGTCGGGCCGATTTTGACCAGGACGACGCCGTGGCGGCCGACGAGGGCCTCGAACTTGCCGTCGAAGACGCCGAGATCCTTCTGACGCCAGAGGTCCCGGACGGTCCGCGCGCCCGAGATTCCCATCTCCGCCCACTTGGCCGTGACGGTTTTCATCCCCTCGCCGCGGTTGAAGAGGCCGACGGCCAGAGAGCCGTCCTCCAGGTCCCGGATCCAGACTTCGAGGTCGCCGTCCTTCGCCGCCCGCCGCCCCGGCATCCCGAGCGGGTCCTGGTCGACGTCGAGGACCTCGTCGTTGGTCAGGAGGCCGAGGGTGAAGTCGTCGCCGCGGGTGATGTCGCCGCTGAAGATGAGCGGCGCGGCGAGAAGGCACCAGAGCGAGACATGGGAATACTGCTCGTTGGGAGTGAGCGGGGAGGGCACGGTCTCCCCTTTCCAGTTGCTCAGGAAGCCGAGAAGAAGGTAGTCGGGGTCATTCCAGCCGCCGGGACCGCCGTACTTGTGGAGGTCGCTCTGGGCGTAGAGGTCGAATCCGTCGCGAAAGAGGGCCTCGCCGATCTTCTCGAACCGGCCGCCTAAATCGCCGGCCGTCCGCCAGCTGTTCCCTCCGACCTCCCTCCCCCACGTCCAGACGCCGCCCATCCCGTACTGGCAGAGGTTGAGGACGATGTCCCTCGGCTGCTTGGCCAGAATGGCGCTGATTTGGCGATACGGCTTCTGGAACTCCTCCAATGTCTTATCCTTGGCGATTTTTCCGTAAGAGCACCAGTCGTACTTGAGAAAATCGAATCCCCATTCGACGAACCTCTCGATGTCCTGGGCCTCGTGCTGATAGGCGGCCACATGGCCGGCGCAGGTCAGCGGGCCGGGCGAGGTATAAATCCCCGCCTTCAGGCCGAAGGAATGGATGTGGTCCGTCAGGGCTTTCATGTCCAGGAAGCGGGGATTGGAATTCACCCGCCCCCGCTTGTCCCGCTCCTCTCCCCGAAGGGTCGGGTCGGCCGCCCCCGGCTTGACCGACCAGCAGTCGTCGATGTTGACGTACATGTAGCCGTGGTCGGCCATCCCGTTCCGGACCATGGCCTCGGCCGCGTCGCGCATGATTTGGTCGGTGACGTGGTTCTCCCAGACATACCAGCTGTTCCAGCCCATGTGGGGAGTGAGGGCCAGGGTCTCGCCGCAGACGATCTTGAAGGGCCGCTCGGCGGTCCCCTTCGCGTTCGTCGCCCGGAGGGTCACGAGATATTCGCCCCGGTCCACGACCGTCCCGGTGATGATCCCTGTCTCGGGATCGAGGAAAAGGCCCCCCGGAAGGCCGTCGGCGCCGAAGGTCATCGGGCGCTCTCCCGTCGCCGGAATGCGGTAGAGGAAAGGCGAGCCGGGACGGACGCCGTAGATTTTCGGGCCGTTGACCCGAGGCTCGGGGCCGGGCTTGGGGGTCAGGACGAAACGCCCCTCGGCGAATCCGGCCGAGAGCGATGCGCCAAGAGCCATGGTCAGAACGACGCCGAGCGGGAATATCTTTCGGGCCATTTCTATTCTCCTTTTCCGATTATCTCTTCAAGGCCTCGGACGGCCAAGGCACGGGCTCTCCCGTCCTCCGGTCGACCGGCATCTGGGCTTCGACCGACTTGAGATAGAGGGTCAGGGTCGAGGCCAGCTCGGCGACCTTGTCCGGATGCTTCTCCGCCAGGTTGGCCGTCTCGCCGATATCCTCGGCTAGGTCGAAAAGCTCGAACCGCCGGTCGGCGTGATAATAGATGAGCTTCCAGTCTCCCCGCCTGACCGTGCTCGAGGCTCCGATGCCGGGTCCCGTCGGCCCCCAGTTGTTGGGGAAGTGCCAGAAGAGAGGCCGGCCGCGGGGGAACAGGCCGCGCCCCCGGAGAAGGGGGACGAAGCTTTCCCCGTCGACCAGCTGGACGGCCTTCGCGCCGCGGACGCCGGCCATCTCGAGAATCGTGGGGAAGAAATCCTCGATGATGACGGGCGTGTCGCACGAGCTTTCCCCGCGGACAACGCCCGGCCATTTGACGACCATCGGCTCGCGGATCCCGCCCTCGTGGGCCGAGCCTTTGCCGCTCGAAAGAGGCTTGTTGTGGGTGTGCGGCATTCCGCCCCTGGCCGTGGCGCTCAATCCGCCGTTGTCGGACATGAAGAGGATGATCGTCTCGCCGGCGAGGCCGCGGCGGTCGAGAAAATCCATGATATCGCCCAGGCTCTTGTCCATCCCCTCGACCATAGCCGCGTATTTCGCCTCGACGGGGTCGAGCCCCGCATCGAGATAGGGCTGAAGAAAACGCTTGTCTTCCTCGATCGGCGTGTGGACGGCATAATGGGCCATATAGAGAAAAAAGGGCTTCTTTTCGCTCACGGCCGCCTCGACGGCCTTGAGGGCCTCGCGGGTCAGGGCCTCGGTCAGGAAGACGTCTTTGCCGTGATAGGCTTCGAGGCCGGGGACGTCCCAGACGCTCTCGCCCTTTCGCCAGGCCGCGCTGAAGTCGTGTTCGCCGAGATAGCTTCCCGGCCCGCCGGCGGCATGGCCGGCGATGTTGACGTCGAAACCGAGGCTCTTCGGGTCGGCGGCCGGCGTGTCGATCGCCCCGAAATGAGCCTTGCCGCAATGGATCGTCCGGTAGCCGGCCTCGCGGAGGAGCGCCGGGAGGGGGGTCGCGTGGGCCGTCCGCTCGACGCCGGGGACGGGGCTCATCCCGTTGACGTTCCATTCGGGGAGAACGAGGCTTTCGTGAGCGGCGTCGGTCGAAGTGTTCGGGCGGAGGGTCCAGTTCGTAACGCGATGGCGGGCGGCGTTCATCCCGGTCATGAGGCTGACCCGGGTCGGCGAGCAGACGGCGCTGGCGTAGGCCTGGGTGAATTTCATCCCTTCGGCCGCCAGGCGCTCGACGTGCGGCGTCCGGTAGCGATCGTTGAGAGGCGTGCGCTCCTTGAAGAACGGCTCGGAGACGTCCTGCCAGCCGAGGTCGTCGACAAGGAAGAGGACGATATTCGGCTTTTGGGGGGACGAGCGGAAAATCCATTCCCTCAAGATGCAGGCCGACGGTGCCGCCGCCAGGCCGGCCCCCGCCGCCATCCGGATGAAATTCCGCCGGGTCAGGTTCATCGGTAGACGCACTCCTTGGCCGCCTCGGCGAAGGCGGCGATGTTATCGACGGGAGTTTCGAAGAAATGATCCGAGGCCGAGCAGATGTAGCCCCCCTGGTCGCCGACCGTGCGGAAGAGCTTGTGGACCGCGGCCCGGATCTCATCCCTGGTCCCCCGCGTCAGGACGTTGAACTGGTCGAGACCGCCGATGAGGGCCAGCCTCCCGGCGATCTTGGCCTTGAACTCCCAGGGCTCCTGATTGCCGCCGATCGAGACCGGGGCGAGAGTCTCGGAGGCGTCGGCCCCGTTCGCGACGATGAGATTCTCGAGGCCGAGCGTCCCGCCGCAGGTGTGGTACGTGACGAGAAAGCCGAGGTCGTGGAGGGCGTCGTGCATGATTTTGTCGTAGGGAAGGCAGAAGGCCTCATGGAGCTTGGGCGAGATGAGCGTCGAAGAGCCTGAGCCTCCACCGGTCTCGACGAGGTCGAATTTCGCCCCTTTCATGGACTCGATGAACCGGAGCTTCTTCTCGAGGAGGATTTTGAGAAGGGCATGAACCCAATCGGGCTTGTCGAACGTAGCGAGGATCAGGGCGTTGATGTCGTGGAGGCAGGCGGCATGCTGCCAGCATCCGGCCTGGTCGCCCCAGACGAAGCCCCTGAGGATGCCCTTGTCGCCGACGGCGTCGCGGGCCTTGGACACGGCTCCGACGTCGAGCTTGGGGACGGGCATGTAATAATCGATGAGCTCAATGTCCTCGTCGCGCTTGATGAGATACTCGGAGATCCAGGTCGTCTTCCGGTCGCCCTCGGTCGTGTAGGTCAGGATCCCGCCGGGCGTCGTGATGACGTGATGGACGACGCGGCGGTCGGGGTCGGCGCTGACGATTTCCGCCTCGTCTCGCCAGACGGTCGAATTGAGCTTGGCGAAGTCCGCGTCCCGGACCCAGAACTGGGCCATGGATTCGAAATATTGGATTTGGGCGTCGAGGCCGACCCGCTCGAAGGCTTCGAGCTCGGAAGCACCGCCCATGAACGTCTCGAGATGATAGGCTTGCCACTGATGGACGGAAGCCGGCAGCCGGTCGGGCTTCTCCCGGCGAAGGGCGAGCATCAGCCGGTCCTTGGAAGTCACTCCGTTTTTATAACGGACCCGCCCGCCCTTGTCAAAGAAAAACGGTTTCTTCCTAGACACGCCCCGAGAAATGGTCAGGGGATCCCCGAAAATCGTCAGTATCTTCGAGAGTCGGAGTGAAGGCCGTTTTCGGGTGCGGACGCGATCGACGATCAACCGAGTCGGAACTATTCGAGGGGCAACTCGGCGGGCTATTCCCCGGCGAGGCCTTTCGGGATAGAATAGGGAGTCTCGGGGGACCTCGAGTCCCCGGAAGGAGGGCCTCATGTCCGATCCCATCACGTCCGTTATCATCGTCGCCGCGATCGTCATCGTCATCCTGTTCTTCAGCGGCATCCGGATCGTCCGGCCGACCCACCGCGGCCTGGTCGAACGCTTGGGAAAATACAAGCGCTTCGCCCATAAGGGGTTCAACTGGGTCATTCCGATCATCGACCGGATGTTCCAGGTCAATATCACCGAAGTCATGGTCGATGCCCAGCCCCAGGAGATCATCACCAACGACAACCTCAACGCCCGGGTCGACGCCCAGGTCTACTTCAAGGTCAATGACGACGAGGAGAGCGTCAAGAACAGCCAATACAACGTCTTCAACTACCAGTGGCAGATCGTCAACCTGGCCCGGACGACGCTCCGCAACATCATCGGCACCCTGACCCTGAAATCGGCGAACAGCGAGCGGGGTAAAATCAACTTCGAGCTCCAGAAGACCCTCCGCGAGGAGACCAAGAGCTGGGGGATCGACATCGTCCGGACCGAGCTCAAGGAGATCGACCCGCCCAAGGACGTCCAGGAGACGATGAACAAGGTCGTCAAGGCCGAAAACGAGAAGATCGCGGCCATCGACTTCGCCACGGCCACGGAGACCATGGCCGACGGCGCCCGGCGGGCGGAGATCAAGAAGGCCGACGGCGTGAAACAGGCCCGGATCCTGGAGGCCGAGGGCGAGGCCCAGGCCATCAAGCTCGTCAACGAGGCCGCCCAGCAGTATTTCGTCGGCAACGCCCAAATCCTGCGGAAGCTCGAGACGGTCGAGAAAGCCCTGGCCAACAACGCCAAAATCGTCGTCCCCGCCAACACCCAGCTCATCAACGTCATCGGCGAAATGGCCGGCGTGCTGCCGCTCCCGGGAGCGGCCGAAGCCTCGAGAATGTAGGGAGGGAGGGGCGAGAGCGCCGTCCCGTTCGTTAATAAATAGAGGGACAGGGTATCACGTCCCCCGATTAAAAGGAGAGGGCGAAATGGCGAAATTCCAGCCGTTTGTCATGGAACGGATGATGTCCAAGTTCGAGAAGGCCGTGGAATACAACCTCTCGGAGAGCGGCGTCCATCCGGTCACCTTCAAGGACCTCGTCCAGGACGTCCCCGGCGCTCTCGACCGCCTGCTGGCGACCGAGATGGACTATGCCCACGCCAACGGCATCCCCGAGCTGCGGCAAAACATCGCCGCCATGTACAAGGGCGCCACGCCGGAGAACGTTTTGGTCACGATCGGGGCGATCGAGGCCAACTACGACATCCTCGCCGCGCTCCTCTCCCCCGGGGACGAGATCGTCGTCATGCTCCCCAATTACATGCAAATCTGGGGGATGGCCAAGAACCTGAGGACGAACCTTAAGACTTTCCCTCTCGCCGAAAAATGGGGCTGGAAGCCCGACCTCGATAAGCTGCGGAAGGCCGTCACGAAGAAAACGAAGCTCATCGCCGTCTGCAACCCGAACAATCCGAGCGGATACATCCTGACCAAGGAGGAGATGGAGGCCATCGTCGAAACGGCCCGGAAGGCCAAGGCCTGGATTCTGGCCGACGAGGTGTACGCCGGGGCGGAGCGGGTCGCGGAGGAGCAGACGCCGTCTTTCTACGGGATGGACGAGAAGGTCCTGGCCGTCGGCAGCCTGAGCAAAGCCTACGGCCTGCCGGGGCTCCGGACGGGATGGGTCGTCGGCCCGGCCAAAATCGTCGATCAAATCTGGGCCCGGCACGAATACATCACCCTCAGCGTCTCGATGCTTTCGAATCATTTGGCGGCGATCGCCTTGTCGCCGGAGGTCCGGCCGCGGCTCATCCGGCGGGCCCGCCAGTATATCCGGAAGGGCTATCCCGTCCTGGAAGAATGGATGAAGGGGCAGGGCGATATCTTTTCGCTGACCCCGCCGCAAGCGGCGGCGATCGCCTTCGTCCGGTATCGGCTGAAGGTCAACTCGACGAAGCTGGCCGGGCGGCTGAGGGAGGAAAAGAGCGTCCTCATCGTCCCGGGCGACCATTTCGGGCTGGATCACCATCTGAGGATCAGCTTCGGGCTGCCGCATGACATCCTGAGGCCGGCCCTCGGCCGGATCCGGGATCTGTTCGTCGAACTGCAGAAATGAAGATCGTCCCGCTCGAAGAGATCCAAAAAGTCCTGCCGTCGCTCGATTTGATGCCGGCGATCGAGGAGGGATTCAAGGCCTATTCGGAGGGGCGGGCGGTCATTCCCCCAATCGGCGAGCTGATCCTCGACAAGGGCGAGGTCCACATCAAGTACGGATTCATCCGGGGCGAGGAGTTCTACGTCATCAAGATCGCTTCGGGATTCTACGGCAATCCGGCCATCGGGCTTCCGTCGGGGAACGGTTGCATGCTCCTCTTCAAGCAGGAAACCGGGGAGATGGCCGCCATATTGCTCGACGAAGGGCTGCTGACCAACGTCCGGACGGCGGTCGCCGGCGCGGTCGCGGCGAAGTATTGCGCCCCGAAGGATGTCAAAAGGATCGGCATCGTCGGCGCCGGGACTCAGGCCCGGCTTCAACTCGAATGGCTGGCCAAGGTCACGCCGTGCCGGGATGTCCTGGCCTGGGGGCTCAACGCCTCGGAGGTCAAAAAATATAAGCGGGATATGGAGCCGCTCGGCTTTACGGTCGAAACGACGCTCGACGCCTCGGCGGTCTTGAAAGCTTGCAATCTGGTCGTCACCGCGACCCCGTCGAAGACGCCTCTCCTCCGGGCCGAGGATCTCCGGCCCGGAACCCATATCACCGCCGTCGGCTCCGACACTCCCGACAAGCAGGAACTCGATTCGGCCATTCTGGCGAAAGCCGACCTCGTCGTGGCCGACAGCATTTCCCAATGCCGGCTCCGGGGAGAGATCCACAAGGCTCTCGAATCGGGCCATATCCAGGAAAGCCGGTGCGTCGAGCTCGGGGCGGTCATCGCCGGCCGGGCGAAAGGCAGGACGTCGGAGAGCCAAATCACCGTCGTCGACCTGACGGGAGTGGCCGTCCAGGACATCGAAATCGCCTCCGCCGTCTTCAACCGAGGGACGTGATACCCGGAAATCGGGGCGTCGGCCTGAATTATTCGTACTTGAGAGCTCCGGCGGGATTGCTTCGGGCCGCCTTCCAGGCCTGGCCGCTGACCGTCAGGACGGCGACGGCGAGGGCCGCCGCACCCGCCAGGACGAACAGGACCGGCGGAATGTCGGTCCGGTAGGGGAACTTCCGGAGCCAGGACCTGGCCGCAAAATAGGCCGCCGGCCAGGCAATCAGGTTGGCCAGAACGACCCACTTGGCGAATTCCCTCGTCAGCAGGCCGACGACTTGGCCTTCCGAGGCCCCCAGAACCCTGCGAACGCCGATCTCCCTGCGGCGCTGTTCGGCCAGGAAAGAGGCCAGGCCGAAAAGACCCAGGCAGGCGACGAACACCGCCAGGACGGAAAACCAGCGGAGAAGCTTTCCCATCCGCTCATACTGGGCGTAGCTTTCGGCGAAGGCATCGTCGAAGAACTCGTATTCGAAAGGGTATCGAGGATTGACGTTCCGCCAGGCTTTTTCAACTTCCCGCAGGGCCGCCCTCGTGTCTCCGCCGGCCAGGCGGACGACGGCGAATTGAACGGCCGCCGGCCTGATGATGACGGCCATCGGTTCGAGGGGATTGCTGACCGGCTTGTAATGATAGTTCTTCATGACCCCCACGATCGGGCCCCGGATCCCCTGGAAATTGAACGACTTGCCGACCGCATCCTGGGGAGATAAACCCATCAGCCGGACCGTTTCCTCGTTGACCAGGAAGGCTCCGCCTTCATCCGTGGCGCGCTCGCGGCTGAACGACCGGCCGGCGGCCAAGGTGATGCCCAGGGTTTCCGGGTAATCGAAGTCGGCCACGGTGATTCCGATCAGGACGCGGTTTTCGGGGTCGCTTCCCTCCCATTGCGCGCCCCAGGAATTGGCCGAAATGAACGTCGGCACCTGGCTCGTGCCGGTCACGGCCGAAACGAGAGGGCTGCGGAGAAGCTCGTTCTTCAGGGCCCGGTAAGCCTCTCGGGCTTCCCCGCGGAGAGGAATGTTGATCAGGCGTTCCTGTTCGAAGCCCAGGGATTTGGCGCGCATGAAACCGACCTGCCGGGAGACGACGCCCATCACGATCACGAGGACGATCGACATCCCGAATTGAACGGTGACCAGGGCCCGCCGGAGAAGCGGATTGCGGCCGCCGGCCTTCGCCCCGGACCGGAAGACCGCGGCCGGCCGGAGCGAGGAGAGGAGGAGCGAGGGGTAGCTCCCGGCGATGACCGCCGTCAGGACGACCGCGGCCAATAGCCCCGCCAGGAAAGACGGGGACAGCAGGGCGGCGAACGAAATCTGTTTGCCGGTCAGCGTGTTGAAGGCCGGGCGGAGCGCGGCCACGGCCAGGAGGGCCGCGCTCAGGGCCAGGAACGTCGTCAGGATCGACTCTCCATAAAACTGGGTGACGACCTGGCTCCGGAGCGCGCCGGAGACCTTGCGCAGCCCCACTTCCTTGGCCCGGCCGGCCGAGCGGGCCGTGGCGAGGTTCATGAAGTTGATGCAGGCGATGAGCAGGACGAGCAGGGCGATCAACGAAAAGCTCTTGACGCTTTGAATCGTCCCGACGGCCTGGCCGAATCCGAAAACCGCCTTCAGGCGGATGTCGGTCAAGGGCATGAGCATGTATTGCGGAAAACGCCGGTTCCGGGCCGCCGCCTGGGCTTGGGGGTTGTCCCGGATGGATTCGTAGAAACGGGCGATCATGTCCTGGGTGATCTTCTTCCCGACCGTGCCGGCTGCCGCCGGGTCGCGGAGCCGGACGTAGGTGATGATGCTGTTGGTCCCCCAGGCGTCGATGTCGACCCCCAGGGCGCGGAGAAATTCGAACGGGACGAGCATATCGAAACCGATGGAGGAATTCTCCGGCAATTTTTCAAGGACGCCCGTCACGGACAGGGAAAGAGTGTTGTTGACGACGAGCGTCTTGCCGAGCGGGTCCTCGGGCCCGAAATATTTAGCCGCCGCTTCTTCGGTCAGAAGAATGGAATTGGGATTTTGGAGAGCCGTTCCCTTGTCCCCCCGGAGGAGGGGAAAAGTGAAGTCCTCGAGGAACCTCGGGTCGACCGCTTGAACCCGGCTTTCGATGAAGACCTTGTCGCCGGTGCGGACCAGCAGGCCGCCCGTGCGGGACGCGCGAACGGCCGATTCGATCTCGGGGATGGCGGCCTGGATGGCCGGCCCCATCGGAGGCTGGGTCACGTAGACGTGGAAATTCCCCTGACCTCCGGCTTGGTCCTGCTCAACCCTGAACAAGGACCTGGCGTTGGCGTGAAACTTGTCGTAGCTGAGCTCGTCATGTACCCAGAGCCAGATGAACAGAGCGCCGGCCAGGCCGACGGCCAGGCTGGCGATGTTGATCAGGGCATAGCCCTTTTGCCGCTTCATTTTCCGCCAGGCCGTCTTGAAATAGCTTGCGCCGAGGGCCGTGAAAAAACGTCCCGGTCTCACGGGGCGGCGGCGGTCGAGGGCGACGGCCCGGTTTTTCCCGTATTCGGCGGCGATCGAGGCCGGGTCTCCCAGGCGGGCGACGGCGGCCTGGAAGGCTTCTTCCTCGCTCCGTCCCTCGCTTTTCATTTCCTCGTAATTATCGCGAAGCTGAAGCTCGAGGTCGGCGACAAGGCCCTCCTCGAGGGCATCCTGACGGAACAATTCGCGCTTCCATTCCTTTACGGCTTTTTCCAGGTCGAACATGATTGGCTCCCGTTATGATCTGCGATTTCACTTTTCGTTGAGAACGGGCCGACTGAAGGCGCTCAACGCTTCCCAGACGCTCCGCCAGCCGGCGAGCTCGGTTTCAAGCTCCCGCCGCCCGGCCTCCGTGATCCGGTAATAGCGCCGTGGCCGGCTGTTTTCAGCGGCCTTCCAACGGGACGTGATCAGGCCGTCCATTTCCATCCGCTGCAGGACCGGGTAGAGCATGCCGTCGGTCCATTCCAGGTTTCCGCCGGAGATGCTTCGGACTTTCCGGATAATGCGATAGCCGTAATCCTCGTCCCGGTTGAGGATGGCCAGGATGATCGGCCGGGTGGAGGCGGCCATGAGCTGCTTTGAGACCATCATGACCTCGCGTTCGAAGATACCTTCCTATTCTATGTACGCAGGAGAGGGGGGAAAGGATTCGTCGGCCGGAAAATTTTTTTCTTCTCTCGAAGAAATTGAGGGACAGGTTGACTATTCCCTGAATCAATGCGCCGATTGAATAGCGAAATCCGTTTTATCTCCAATGATCACGGGTGAAAACGCGAAATGAATCAGCCGGGGAAACGGGCCGGGACATGAATTGCCGGCGCCTATTCGCGCCGCAAGGAGTCGGCCGGATTGGACAGAGCCGCCACGATGGTCTGATAAGCAAGTGTCGCCGCGGCGATGAGCAGAACCGCCCCCGCGGAGAGGATGAAAGGCCAGGCGCCGATCTCGATCCGGTAGGCGAAGTTCTGCAGCCAGCGGTGGGTGACGAAGAAGGCGGCGGGCCAGGCGACAAGGTTGGCCAGAAGAACCCAGCGCAGGAAATCCTTGCCCAGCAGGACGACGATCGCTTCGACCCGGGCGCCGAGCACCTTTCTGATGCCGATCTCCTTCCTCCGCCGCTCCGTCATGAAGGAAACGAGGCCGAAAAGACCCAGGCAGGATATGGCGATGGCCAAGCCCGAGAAAACACCGAGGACCTTCATCGTCCGCGTTTCGGCCGCGTAGAGCTTGGCATAATCTTCGTCCAGGAACGAGTAGTCGAGGGCGAGAGGCGGGGAGAAGGAATCCCAGGCCGTCCGGACATAGGCCAGGATCCTTCGGACATCAGCCGGCCGGCCCCTGATCGCGAAATAGTCCCCGTCCCTCTCGCGGGCGCCGCCCGCATAGAGGAAGCCCATCCTCGGGATCTTGGCGTGCAGGGAATAGACATGGAAGTCTCGGACCACGCCGATGACGCGGACGTCGTTTTTCTGGTACTTGAACGTCTTCCCGAGCGGTCTGTCCCAGCCGAAATCGCGGGCCGCCGTCTCATTGATGACGATGGCCTCGCCGTCTGAGGGATGATCGGGCGAGAAGAAACGTCCGGAGACCATCTCCAGCTTGAGGGCCTCGCGGAAATCCTCGTCGCAGGACAGCATGGCCATAACGATCCCTTCCCGGCTTCCCTCGGGCCGAAGGACCCGGAGGCTCACGGCGGACGCCGCCTCGCCCGGCAAGTTCGAGGACAGGGAGACGGTCTGGATATCCGGGTGCTGGAGAAGTTTCGCCTTGAAGGCCCGGACGTTTGTCCCCAGAAGACCCGCCTGCTTGACGACAATCACGTGCTCCCGGTCGAAACCGAGACGCTTGCTCTGGAAGAAATCCGTCTGCTCATAGACGACGGCCGTGCCGACGAGGAGGAACACGGAAACGGCGAATTGGAGGACGATGAGGCCCTTCCTCAGGGCGGAGGAGCGGAATCCCGTGCCCGCGGCGAACGTCCCCCGGAGCACGGCCGCCGGCCTGAACGAGGACAGGACGAGCGCCGGGTAGATCCCGGCTCCGATCCCGACGAAAGCGGCCAGAAGGATCATGGAGAGAACGACCGGGAGCGTGGCCAGGTCGCCGAGACCGATCGCCTTTCCCGTCAGGTTCCGGAAGGCCGGCAGGAGCGCCGTGATGAGGGCCAGGGCGATGGCGAAGGCGGCGGCGGTCATCAATGCCGCTTCTCCGAGGAACTGCCGGACGAGCCGGGCCCGGTCCGAGCCGCAGACCTTCCGGATCCCGACCTCCCGGCCGCGGACGGCGGAGCGGGCCGTGGACAGGTTGACGAAATTCACGGCGGCGACGAGGAGGACGAAGACGGCGATGACAAGGAAGATGGTGACGTAGGCGGCGCTGCTGTTCGCCTCGAACTCGCCGATGAGGAGGTGAGAGTGGAGGTGGATCGCGGTCAAGGGCTGGAGGAAGTAGATCCAGTCCTTGAATAGGCCCCCGCCCTTCTTCCCCCCGTAATGATGGTTGAGGACGAATTCCGGGAGTTTGGCTTCCAGGGTCTCTGGGGAGGCCCCCTTTTTCAAGACGACGTAGGTGGCGCAGAATCCCTCGAACCAGCCCGTGGCCCGGCTTCGGGGGTAGGTCGGAATCGAGGTCAGGAATTCGAAGTGGAAATGGGAGTTCCGGGGGCAGTCCTCGGCGATGCCGGTCACGGTGAAGGCGTCGCCCCTGATGGTCAGAACCCGGCCGAGGGGGTCCTTGTCGCCGAAGACTTTCCGGGCGGCCGAACGCGTGACGATGATCCGGTTGGGCTCGGCAACGGCCGTCTTCGGGTCGCCGTTCATAAGACGGAAAGAAAAGACCTTGAAGAAGTCCGCATCGACGGCATAGACGTTGGACGAGACGAATCTCTGGTCTTCGTAGCTGACGATCCCCCCGACATGGGCGACCCGGGCCGTCGCCTCGATCGACGGAAACTCCTCGGCCAGGGCCGCGGCGAGGATCGGCGGCGTCGGCACAGCCGAATCGACGCGGTTATCGATGTGGATGTCTTGAGCGACGCGGTAAATCCGGTCCGCGTTTTCGTGGAACCGGTCGTAGCTCGTCTCGTTGCGGATAAAAATCAAGACGAAAGAGCCGGCGGCGAGCCCCAGGGCCAGCCCGGCGACATTGATGGCCGAAAAACCCTTGTGTTTGAGGAGGTTCCGCAGGGCGACCTTAAGGATGTTCCTGATCATGATGACGTCCTGGATACGGGCTTCAAACAGGAATACCGGGGGTCATGCGAAAAGGTTGCCTCGCGACTCCTATCGGTCCGGCCCAAACCCCTTCAGGCCATTGCCCCCGGGCCGGCCGGGTCCTCTCCGTTCGAAGCCGTTAGGCCGTTCCGGCTTCGAAGTGAGAACCTGACGGTGACTTGGCCTTTATCGAAAAAGACCGTTGATCGCCGCCACGGAGGCCTCGACCGACGGCCGGAATCCGTCCGAGGCGGCGTAGCGGGCCAGCGAGAGAAGGAGTTGGCCGGCTTCGGGACGCTTCTCCTGATCCGTCAGGAGGTCGATCCCTGTGACGATCAGCCCGCCCTTCCCCACCTTGACCTCGAAGATGAGTCCCAGCGGCCGGTTGGTGAACCAGTCGTCGATGATCCGGACGGTCGGCCGGAGGGCGGGGCCGAAGTCCGAGAGCACGATCGCCTGGGCGTGGCTCAGGGCGTCCCGCCACTGCCAGTTCGCGTGGAATTCCGTCGGAAAATCGGCCAGGGCGGGATGCGCCGGGTCGCACAGAATGCCAAGGGTATGCGGCGGCTGCTTGTTCGTCCAGGCCGTGTTCCAGAAAATGCTCGAAAAGCCGACGGCCACGCTCCCCCCTTTTTCGGGACTGACCGTACCCGGCCCCGCCGTCAGGATGACCCGGCCGCCGTTTTGGAGGAAGGCGGTTGTCTCGGCATCCAAGCTCCGGACGGCCCGGACCGTCGGCGCCGAGGACCTGAGGACGGGGAGAGGCGGCGGATAGACCCAGAAGTCCCAGCCGTTTTCGAACCCGCCGAGCTTCACGGCCAGCTTGTACTGGGCGGGCGCGGCGAAACGATCGAGGGGAAAATCGATGGCCCCCAGGGAAATCGCCGTTCCGAACGGAAGTTCGAGTCGAGGAAGCTCACCTCTCGTAACAACATCTCCTTTCTTGTTCGTCACCCTCCACTCTGGAACGACGTCCATCGGCGCCGGGCCGAAATGGGCCGCCTCGACGGCGGCCTTGAAGCGCTCGTCCGAGGAGAAAACCATCTTGGGCAGGCGAGCCAAGGGAACGGTCGAATCGCAGAACCGCCTGAACTCGGGCGGGGCGATATAGCCCTTCTCCTCCCAAAAGGAATCAAGGACGCCGACAAGCGCCGTCCCCTGCCCCGGGAAGTCGTGGAGGTCGAGGAGTTCGAATCCGGCGAATCCCGGCGTCCGGAGAGCGGCCTCGATATCGGCCTTGTAGCAGAGGGCCTGGAGCTTTCCCGAGGCGGCCAGAAAATCATCGGCCAGGTCTTCCATACCGGAGGCTCGGAGCGAGTCGCGGAAGATCTCGAAATTTTTCGCCCGGAGGACGCCCGCGTATTTCGCGATTTCGCGAAAATTCGGATAGGCGCACCACTGGCCGATCTCGTGGCTGATGACGGGCTTGTCTTGTTTGGCGACGAAATCGCGGAAATCGAAAAGGGTCTGGGGGGACTGTTTGTTGATGATGCTGTTCAAGCCTTCGCCCCAGCGCTGGATCCGCGGCTCGGGGGAGGAATGAAAGTCGCTCTCCGGGAGGAGCGGCCAGCCGGCGGCCGTCGTGTAGGCGTGCCGGCCGTCCTTGGCCTTCCAGTGGGTCACGAACTTCGCCAGGAAGGCGTTGGCATTCTTCCCGCCGGGCTCGTTCCCGTATGACATCATGCAAAAGGAGGGATGATTGCCGTAGGCGGCGACGATCCGCTCGCTTTCTTCGTAGAGCCATCGGTCGATCGGCTTCCCGTCGCCGATGGTCGCCCAGGCGCCGCACTCGACGGAGAGATAGATCCCCGCCTCGTCGGCGGCGTCGAAGGCGGCTTCGGGCGGGCACCAGGAGTGAAAGCGCATGTGGTTGAGGCCGTGGGCCTTGATGGCCGAAAACACGCGGCGCCATTCCTCCTTGGTCATCGCCGGATAGCCCGTCTTCGGGAAAATGCAGCACTCGAGCGTTCCCCGCAGGAAAACGGGCCGGCCGTTGACGGCGAAACGCGTCCCCGCCGCCTTGAATTCGCGCATCCCGAAGCGGACGCTGCGCGCGTCCCAGACGCCATCGGTCTTGCCCTCGACCCGAGCCCGCAGCTCGTAAAGAGCCGGCGAAAACTCGTCCCATAAAGCGGCGCTCTCCCCCATCGGATAGTCGATTTCGATCGTCAGTTCCTGGCTTTCGGTTTCGAACGTCCGGACCTGGGCGGGGCGGCGGCGAGAATCGGCAGGACCCACGCCCCGGACTTCCAAGACGAGCGTTCCCTGGACCAGGCGTCCCGTCGTGTTCCGGACGACCGTCCGGACTCTAGGCGACTTCCGGGCGATGTCAGAAAAAACGCGGACGTCGTCGAGGTAGACCGCGGCCCCGGCGATGAGGCTCATCCGGCCGACGACGCCATTCCAGTTGGTCTGGGTATGGTCGGAAACGCTGTGGGCGTTCGAGCCGACGTCGATGTCCTTGATCCGGTTGTCGACGCGGAGGGTCAGGGTGCGCCGGCCCGGCCTGAGAACGCCCGTCAGGTCATAGATGTGAGGCGTGGAAAGGCTGTCGCGGATTCCGATTTCGCGTTCGCCCACCCATAGGCGCGTCTCCCAATGGCAGCGCTCGAGCTCGAGGAGGATTCGGCGCCCTTCCCAGGCGGGCGGAATCTCGATTTCCCGCTGATACCAGGCCGGGCCGGCGTAAACCTTGACCGGATTCAGCCAGAAAGGGACTTTGACGTTTCCCGGCTCGCGGTATTTCGCGTATTCGGGCGCCGTGAACCAGGACTTGTCAACGATCCCGCCGGTCCATGGCGTCTCGACAGCGGGGTCGTCGCCCAGGCCGTTCTCGGCCATCGAGCCGGGAAGCTGAATCGACCCGGGGAGGACGGCCGCGAACCAGCGCTCCGCGACGCCGATGTCGCTTCGGTCGGCGGAGAACCGCCACGTCCCGGCGAGGTTGATGCTCTTCGTCGGCGGCGGAACCGTTCCTTCCCAGGTCCGTCTTTGCGCGTCCTGGTCGAACGCCGACGCGAAGAGGAAGAGGATAAACGATGGGACGAACGCCCGGTTTTTCATACGACCCTCTTATGCCACTTTATCCAAAGCCTCGCCTCGCCGCAATAGAAAATGAAGGGAACGGAAATTGAAGAAATGCTCAAGGTTGACAGGCTTCTGCCCAAGGCGGTATCGTTCAAAAGAAAATACGGGGACACATCACTTCTATGATGACGTAATGCAAGCCTCCCGGTCTTGCCTTTCTGTCTTCATGCCTTTCTCCTCGGTCTTGTGAACCACACTTCTATCCGTGCCTCCTCGGGGCGCACACACCAT
>Ga0208828_1000215_pt1 | contig 26745 bp, 30 predicted proteins | sample Kivu_160m_FD_185487 | JGI IMG/M metagenome (GOLD analysis project Ga0208828, IMG submission 185487) | Freshwater microbial communities from Lake Kivu, Western Province, Rwanda to study Microbial Dark Matter (Phase II) - Kivu_160m (SPAdes)... | ecosystem: Environmental > Aquatic > Freshwater >... | reverse complement strand
CGTGAAGCGCAGCGCCGCGTTGGGGATCTTCAAGACGCCCTTGGCTTCGCCGGTGATGATCGAAACCGTGGCCGTCATGCCGGGCATGAGCTTGAGGTCGGGGTTCTCGGCGTCGACGATCGTGGCATAGGTGACGACGTTCTGGACGGTCGTGGGCGAATAGCGGACCTGCCGGACGGTACCGTTGAATGTTTCCCCTTGATAGGCGGAAACGGTGAAGCGGACCTTCTGGCCTTCCTTGACCTTACCGATGTCGGTCTCGTCGATGTCGCACTGGAGCTGCATCTTGGTCAGGTCCGAGGCCAGCTTGAAGAGCAGCGGCGCCTGGTAGCTGGCGGCGACGGTCTGCCCGATGTTGACGTTCCTGGAGATCACGACGCCGTCGATCGGCGAGCGGATGATGGCGTAAGACAGGTCCACCTTGCTCGAATCGAGCGAGGACTTGGCCTGAGACAGTGCGGATTCGGAAGAAACCACGCTGGCCTTGGCGTTCAGGTAATTGCTTTCGGCCGTCTCCATCTCTTCGATCGAGATCTGGTTCTTGGCGAACAGCTCCTTGGAGCGATTAAACTTCTTCAGGGAGTTGTCCAGGCTCAATTTAGCCTGGTCCAAAGAGGCGACTCGGCTCTTGTAGCTCGATTCGGCCTGGTCCACCTTGGCCTGGAGGAGGTCAAGGTCGAGCTGAGCCAGAAGCTGGCCCTTCTTGACTTTGCTGTTGAAGTCGGCCCCGAGGACGGCGATCTTGCCCGAAACCTGGCTCCCGACGTCGACGGTGTCGACCGGGTTGAGCGATCCGGAGGTCGTCACCGTGGACTCCACGTCGCCCTTGGCCAGGACTTCCGTCCTGTATTTGACCTGGGAGGATTTCCCTTTCTTAATAAGGGTATAACCCAGGATGGCCCCCACGAGGACCACCAGGATCACCACCGCGACGGTCAGCTTCTTTTTCATTTCCATTCTCCTTTTTTGGAATTCTATTTCTCTGGGATTCGGTCTGCTTATCCCGTTTTTCGCTCTCTTTGCGCCGCTCTTCCATCATCTTCTGGATCATGGCGTCGTTTTTGGCTTTCTGCTCCGGGGTCAGGACGGCGTCGATCTCCTTTTTCAACTCTTCCCGGATCTCGGCGAACCGCTTGTTCGATTCCGCCCGCAGCTCCTTGATCTTTTCATCATTGCGCATACGGTCTTCGTTCTTCTTGAAGATCTCCCGGATCTTCTCCTGCTGCTCGGCGGTCAGGCCGAGATCCTTAGCCCACCGGTCGCGCGACGGATAGCGCTGCGCGGCCGCCGGCCGGCGCATCTGCGGCCTCTTGGCGAACCACCAGCGCTCGCTCAGGACTCCGCCGATAACCCCGGCCGCAAAGACCAAAATGAGGGTCAGGACGACCCAAGGTGCGGATTTTTTCATGGCCTGTATCTCCGGCTGGGAAGCTGTTCGTTTCCGGCAAACATGATCATCATGCTCTTGTCTTCGTTCTTCTGCTCATCGAAAAGCGTGTTGGTCTCCGCCAGCGGGTTGGCGTTCCTCAGGAGCAGGGCTTCGGCCTGGCCCATCTCTTCGTCGATGGCCGGGCTGAGGAAGGCGATCGCCCCGATGAAGAAGCCGATGAGGAGGAGGGAGACGGGGATGGCCCGGCGGCTCCATCTGAGCCAGACGGTTCCGGTCTCCTGGCGCTCCTCTTCGCGAATCCGCGATTCGAGGCGCGTCCAGAAATAGGGGAGGGGCTCGGGTTCACCGCCCGCCTTCAGGCGGCCGAGGATCTCCGCGTAATCCCGCCGCACCTTGGCGCATTGAGCGCAGCCGGCGGCATGGTCGCCCACGGACTTTTCGATGTCGGCCGGCAAGGCGCCGTCCAGAGACCGGAGAATCCATTTTTGAGCTTCTTTACATCTCATAGGCCTCTCCTTCCCCGCCCAGAAAGGGCGCCATCTTTTTCCGGAGCATTTTGCGGGCCCGGTGCAGCCGCGAATCGACGGTCCCGGGCGAGATTTTCAAGATCCGGGTGATCTCCTCGTAAGAAAAACCCTTGACGTCCCGGAGCGTCAGGATGACTTGGTATTTCTGGGGGAGCGTCTCCAGGACGCGGAAGACCGCCTTCTTTTTCAGGTCGTCGTCCAGTTCCTTCTCCCGCTCCTTGACCTGGTCGTCCGCGACCGGAGGAGCGTTTTCGAACTCTTCCAGGGACACTTCTTTTCTCCGGGACACTTTCCTCAAATGGTCTTTGATATGATTGACGGCGATGCGGTAAAGCCAGGTTCCGAACTCGGATCTGAAATGGAACTTCGACAGGGAGAAATAGACCTTGACGAAGATCTCTTGGGCCAAGTCGTCGGCCGCGGCCCGATCCTGAACGAAACCGTACGCGAGATGAAACACTTTCTTTTCATACCTCTTGACGATGGCCTCGAAGGCTTCGTGGCTTCCGTTGCGGGCTTCTTCGATGAGAGCCTTGTCTTCCATCAATGAACACTGCCTTCGTCCTCCGTCACTTTTTAGACGATGGTGGCGGAGAAATCTTCCCGTTCCTTCATTTTAAATAACATCCGCAGTACAGGATTCGGGAGAACACGACTCCTCGAACCCCTCAAAAGCCCAAGCATTATAGCAGATTCCACCCCCGGCCGATAGTCGAACCCCCCAAAAAGAGAAATCCCCCTCGCTCTCCCGGAGGGAGGGGAGCTGGCGAGGGGGATTCTCGCGGTTAAGGACAGATCAGAAGAGAGATGTTCGTTCGGAAAACGTTATTTCTTGACGGCCTTCCAGTCCTGGGTCATGACCTGTTCGCCCATGCCCATCTCGGACTTGCCGGACATGTTCTTGTCGTCGGCGATCGTGCCTTTGTAGGTCGTCGTGAATTCGCCGCGCGGGGTCGTCCGGGTGATCTTCCACTCGATGTCGTTGCCCTTGACGGTGCCTTCGCCCTTGATTTCCGTGGGCTCGCCGCCCTGGCGGCCGGGCATCATCATGGACACGGTCAGCTTTTCGCCTTCCTGCTTGAAGGTCACGTCGTTCTTCCGTTCGCCGCGCTGGCTGACGGTCGTCATTTCCCAGACGCCCGTTACGTTGACGGCCGCGGCCAAGGCCAGGATTCCCGTCGTCAGCAAGACCAACACCAGAATCAAGCTCTTCTTCATTGAGAACCTCCTTTTAGAATTGAGCTTTCAGCGTTTTCATGCATGGTGTTCCACGCACGTTATTTAGACGCCGGCGGGAAAAAAATCTTCCCGTTCTTTGCCAAAATGGATTAGACAAGGCCGTGCATAAGCCTTGGCGTCTGCCCTAACTCATTTAGAATCTTTATAATCCGAGGGAGTGTCCATGTCCCGAAGAACGTCGGGGTCCGCGCTCCGGACACGCCGTACGTCTCCCGGGTGCCTCGCCACGAGCTGCTTCAACCCAACCGACGGATCCAGCCCCCCGATCTCCGCCCTGTACTTGAGGTCGATGAGGAGAGGGTGGCCGCCGGATTTTTCGAAGACGGGGAGGACGAGCCCGCAGCCGCTCGTCTTATAAGCCTCGATGACCCGGTCGATCGTCTTCGCCGTGATCCAGGGCTGGTCGGCGAGAAAGATCAAAGCGGCCCGCGCGTCGGAAGGGAGCCGGCGGATTCCCCAGCGGACCGACGACAGCATTCCCTCCCGGAAATCCGGGTTCACGGTCACGTCGACGGGGAACCTCCGGAGGAGGGGCTCGATCCGATCGTGCGCTGCGCCGAGGACGATAAGCGTCCGGTCGGCCCCTGAAGCGAGAATGTGTTCGACGGCCGTCTCGATGACGGTCGTCCGGCCGAAGGGAAGGAGCTGTTTCGGCGTTCCCATCCGCCGGGACTCGCCCGCCGCGAGAAGAACCGCCCAGATCATTCCGGCATCCCCAGCTTCGTTTTTCTCCTCACGAGAACGAGCTCCGCGGCGATGCTGACCGCGATCTCCTCGACTGTCTTCGACCCGATGGACAGCCCGATCGGAGTATGGACGCGGTCCCATTCCGCGGCCGTCGCCCAGCCGCGCCGGAGGAAGCGAGTCCTGAGCAGGCCGACCTTCCGCGCGCTGCCGATCATCCCGATATAGCCCGCCCGCCGCTTGACGCAGGTCCGCAGCGCACGTTCATCTTGGCTGTGGCCGCGCGTGACGATCACGATATACGTATCCGCGTCGACGCGAAAGGTCCTCAGGGCCGCATCGATCGGGCCGACGATGATCCGGTCGGCCTCGGGGAAGCGGCCGGCGTGGGCGAACTCGGCCCGGTCGTCGAGGACGATGACCTCGAAATTCAGGAATTTCCCCAGTCGCGCGACAGCCCGGCCGACGTGGCCGGCGCCGGCAATGATCAAGCGCGGAAGGGGAAGATGCGGCTCGAAAAAATAAAAGCGCGACCGGCGCCGGAGAAGAGCCGGCAGCCCTCTCCGAAAAACCTCCGCGATCTCGGATTCCCATCCGGCCAGGCCGGCCTGCCGGAGGCCGGCGGGGCGCCGAGTCCTCGGAATCCAAATCCGCCGGATCGGGGCGGCGTCCTTGAGCGTCTGCGCATCGAATACGGTCGCGAGGACGCCGGCCCGGCGGGCTCGCGCTGCCCGGAGCAGGTCCTCGAAGGCCCGAGCATTCCGCCCGGGATCGGCATCGATCAGGATCTTGAGCCGGCCGCCGCAGATCCCGTCGGCGTCTTCCGAAACTACGCGGGCCAAGTCAAAGGCGTATACCATCGAACGCTTTTTGGCCAGCGCGGCTCGGGCAAATCGCCCGGCGCGGCCTTCGACGGATCCCCCGCCGACGGTCCCGCAGACCAAGCCGTCCACGGTGAAAAGAGCGCTCGCGCCCGGGACCTGGGGCGTCGACCCTTCGGCCTCGAGGATCGTCGCCAGGGCGGCGGGCTTTCCCGCCCGCAGGCGCTCGATCAGCTCGAGAAAGATATTCGTGTCCGGCCGGAATGTCCGATCCATACCTGCCTCCATACCGATGCCGATCTCAAGCCTGGAGTGGGCTCGAGGCAAACGGCAGCTCATTTTATGGGTGGCGCCGAGCGGGCGCCCCAGAGTTCGAAGCGACGGGGACCCCCCGAAGGTGGGTGAGGCGCGAGAACGCTGGGGCTGCTCGGTGACAGGACCCACAAAAACATGAGCCCGTTTGCCTCCTAATTATTGAGCGAGCTTCGCTTTGACCTTGTCCACGCCTCCGCGCGTCGAGATGATCGACACGTCCGCCTCGGCCCCGGGATTGAGCTTGCCCTTGACCTTCCAGCGGACTTCTTTCATTTGCTTCGACTGTAGATACCCGATCTCCTGGCGGGCCCGGCTTCCGGCGAACTCCAAGCCCGCCGGGAGAGCGATCTGGACGGCGTCGGGGCGGACGATCTTGATCCGGTCGGCCATCTTGAGGGCCGTCGGCAGGAAGCCTTCGTTGGTGAAGACGCTCACGATCTCGTACGTATCGGCTTCTTTTTTGACGGGCTGGACCTTGGTTGAAACGACCTTCACCTGGGGCAGGGATTTGTACAGGAGCAGGTTGAACTTCGCTTCTTTCGTGATCCATTCCTCGAGGAGCTCGGGGGGAGGATTCTGGTTCCAGAATTTGGGGCTGAAGCCCCCGATCTCGACCTCGCCGAGCGTCGGATGGTTGAATTTGCGCCAGGGGATGAAATATTTCCCGCCCAGCTCCTCGTCGATGAAGCGGAGCTGTTCGAGCTGGGTGACGCGGCCGTCGTTGTCGTAGTCCTTGATCCGGCCCCCGTTCCAGAGCTCGTCTCCGTACCAGACCGCGCCGTAATAGAGATAGCCGAAATCGGGGGAGTGGCCGAAGAGGGGAGAGCCGCGCGGTTCGGCCGGAAGCGGCGCGCCCTGTCCGCCGCCGGCGCCCCGCTCGCCTTCTCCGCGGCCGCCCATGCCGCCCCCGGGCGGGCCGCCGAAGCCTTCGCCCCGGCCGCCGGCGCCCCGGCCTTGATTGGCGTAATCCCAGTAAGTGTCTCCGGCGGACTTGTAGCCGGTGAGCTTTTTTCCTTCTTCGTCGAAGAATTTATAAATCTTCATGTCCTCGGGGAACATGGATTCCTCCATGCGGCTCGTCGAGGGGCCGTGGAGGAGCATGGGCACGGTCGTGTCCATCGTCTGGCCGATGGACACGTTCGGGTGCTGGAGGAGGAAGAGAACGACCGCCCGCGTTTCGGTTTCGGAGAGAGGATATTCTCCCGCTCCGCCCTGCGTCCAGCCCCGGCCGGTGAGGTCGAGGCCGGGCATGGGCCGCCAGTTCTCGACGTAGTTGCGATGGAGGTCGAGGCCGCCGATGCCGTCCTCGTTCGTCCGGCCGTCGCCGTCGTTATCGAGACCCTCGGGGGAGACGATATAATCGCCTTTCCCTTCCGTAGCGCGGATCATCAGCCGGCCGGACTTGTCGGCCGGGTCGATCATCATCGTCCCCTTGCCGGGCTCGACCTTCTTCCGCACCTGAAGAATGAACCCGTCGCCGTCGAGGTCCTCGGGGGGGTCTTCGTCGAGGAGCCCGTCGCCGTCATCGTCGTACGGCCGGACCGTGCTCCGGTTCGACTGAGCCGTGCTCAGGTACATGTCCGAGCCATCGGGGTTGTTCTTGGGTTTGAGGTAGAGGGTTTTGGTGTCGACAAGCTTGGTGATCTCCGGGTCCTTACCGTAATTGGATAGGACATGCCAGGCCAGCCAGAGGGCGCACTCGCCGGCGGTCACTTCCCCCGAATGGCGGTTGCCTTCGATGAACATGCCCGGCTTGTCCGTATCCTTGCCCGCGGCCTTGTTGGTGATCGTGATCTGCCAGATATCGCGGCCTTCGAAGCTCTTGCCCACGGAATAGAGGTCGACGAGATTGGGATAGTCCTTGGCCCATTTGTTCAGGAAGAAAACGACCTCGTCGTACTTGTGGTAATGCTGGAAGTCGATCTGCCCCTGGATTTTGGGCTTCGTCATCGGATAGTCCGCGGGCGGGAAGAAGCTCGCGCCATGACGGACGCCCCCGACGATGTAGGCCTTCGTCGGCTGTGACGCCCGGCGCGGGCCGAACTCCTGGGCGGAGACCATCAGCAGGACGAAGGAAAACAGGCAGAGAAAAACCAAAAAGCGCCGGCTCTGGTGCATGTGTCTTTATCTCCTTTCCGGAATGGAGTCGAGCATATATCGTCCCCCCCGCCGTGTCAAACTCGCTCGAATCGGGCGAACGCTCTAGATGTTGTGACTTCCAGCGATGAGATCGAGACACGGCTTTGCTCCCTCTCGGGTTTTTAACGCCGTTTCCTCGCCGCCCTTCTCGGCGGCTCAGAACTCGCTTCTCGGCTTCCTAATTACGGGGGTGCGCCGGGAAGCTCAGACATGCTTCGCCGACCGGTTTCTTCCCGAACCGGTTTCCCTCGAAGGACGACTCGGAAAGGCTAAACCCTCCATGGTCGCTTCAACCATGTCCCGATCTCGTCGCTTGGTTCGGCCGGCGAGCAGGGCGTTCGTCCGCTTTTTCGCTCGCCGACAAAATAAAGAATGTCAAGCGGAAAGAGATCGTATGCGAGGCAATCGCCGCTGGAAAAATCGATACGCAATGGCGAGATTCCCTTATGGTCGCTGCGCCTTGTCCCCCTTCGCCTCCTGCTCCGAAGACGAGAACATTTTTCGGGACCGCTCCAACGTCTAGGCGGGGAAGGGTCGGGAATATCAATAAGAAGAGTTGTTAACGCATCTTCAAAATTGCGTCCATTCTGGGCACTTAGGATAGGTACCATTTCTTTTATCATCCAGCGAGCGAAGAAGCAGGCGGACGCTTTCCTCGGTAGTATTTAAGAGGACGCGACCGCAGCGTTGGCCCTAAGGCGAGCGGAGGGAGAGCCACCGGCGTCCTTTTTAATAACCTGGCGAGCGAAGAAGCGGACGAACGCTCTAATTGGCGGGTGGCGCCGAGCGGGCGCCCCAGCGTTCGAAGCGACGGGGACCCCCCGGATACCATTGGAGGGGGACCCTTTCAGGGGTCCCACCTCCAACGGACGGCGGGAAGATCCGCCCGTCCTGCCTCCCCTCCAATGAGCCTAACACTATGAATTTGTGGTGCGATGCTCGATGGAAGGGCGGCAGCGAGCGAAGCGAGCGTTGGAGGGAAACCCTCTCGATGGGTTTCCCTCCAAGAGTGACCGGTGGCAGGACCCGCCGACCTTTAGGGCGTTCGTTCGATTCGAGCGAGCTCACGCAAAGCTTTTGGGATGAACGGCGTCTAATGGAGGGAGAGGAAAAAATGAAAGCGAAATACGATGGAACCTTCGGCGGGTTTCGAACGTATATACGAATGAGACTGAAAGGAGAACAGACATGAAACTCAAGGAAAAGATCGGCATCTTCGTCGCCGCGGCCCTGCTGACGCTCGTCGGCTTCAACTTCATCGCCGCGCCGAGCGTGGACATGCTGAAGGCCGGCTACCAGGCCAGCCACGGGATCGTGACGAACTACACGGTGGTCGTCGAAGCCGTCGCTCCCCATTCATAAAAGATCCATGGCGAGCGCGACGCGAAGCATGACCGCATCCCGGCTTCTTCCCACTCGCTGAGAGGCTGCCGCCTCCTCCCCCAAAGTCGAGCGGCAGCCTTTTTTTATGTCTTTTTTCCCCTAGTCTTTCCCCCGCCGACGAGGACCACCGCCCAGCAGGCGATGGCCCGGCCCCTCCCGATCAACCCCAATCCCTCGTTGGTCTTGGCCTTGAGCCCCAGCCGGTCGGCGGGGAGCCCGAGGATCGGGCCTAGCCGTTCTTTCATGCCGGGGAACAGAGGTCCCAGCTTCGGCGTTTCGGCCACGACGACGGCATCGGCGTGGATGAGCCGCAGCTTTTTCTTCCGGACCATCGCCATGACGGTCTCGAGCAGCTCGGTGCTCCTGACGTTTTTGGTGCGCGGGTCGCGGTCCGGAAAGTGCTGACCGATATCTCCCTCTCCAAGAGCGCCCAGGATAGCGTCGATGAGGGCATGAACGAGCGCGTCGCCGTCCGAATGGCCGACGAGGCCCGCCGGATAAGGGATCTCCAGCCCGCCCAGAAAAAGCCGGCGGCCGGCCGCCAGCCGGTGCAGGTCATAGCCCAGGCCCGTCCTAATCGTCAAGGAGCGCCTCCACTCTACGAATGTCGCCGGGCGACGTGATCTTGATATTCCGCGCTTCTCCGCGGACAACCGCGACGGGAAGCCCGAGCCTCTCGACGAGCGCGGCGTCGTCCGTCGCCGTAAATCCGTCGCGGCGCGCCTGTTCGAGAGCCCTTTGAAAAAGGTCGAACCGGAATCCCTGCGGCGTCTGAACCCGGGCCAGCACCGACCGGTCGAGCGTCCGGACGACGGTCCCTTCCTTGACCTCTTTGATGGTATCGTCCAGGGGGAGGACCGGAATCGCCGCCCCGTTCTTTTCGACCCCTTCGATGACCCGGCTGATGAGCTCCGCCGTGACGAGCGGCCGCGCCCCGTCGTGGACGAGGACGATGGCGGTCCGCTGCGGGTCGACGCGGAGGAATCCCTGGAACACGGAATCCTGCCTCTCCTCGCCGCCGGCCACGACGGCCGTGATCTTCCCATGGCCGGCCCGCAGGTCCGCCCCCATCCCATCATCGGGCAGGACGACGATGACGGCGCCGACGCGCGGGTGGGATTCGAAAGCGTCCAGACTCCAGGCCAAAACCGCTTTTCCCCGGAGCGGGGCGAACTGCTTGGGCGAGCCGAAGCGGCGGGCCGCTCCCGCCGCGACGACGATCGCCGCCACGTCCGTCATTTTTCCTCGTTATACCGGCCGAAGATCATCTTTCCCACAGTCGTCTGCAGGACCGAGGTGACCGTGATGTCGACGTTCTGCCCGATCAGCCGCCGCGAATTGTCCACGACGACCATGGTCCCGTCGTCGAGGTAGGCCACGCCCTGGTCCTTTTCCTTCCCTTCCTTGATGATGAAGACGCGCATCGTCTCGCCGGGGAGGACGATGGGCTTGAGGGCGTTGGCCAGCTCGTTGATGTTGAGGACGGAGACGCCCTGGAGCCGAGCGATCTTGTTCAGGTTGAGGTCGTTGGTGACGATCTTCGCGTCCAGGCGCTTCCCCAGCTCGATGAGCTTCGAGTCCACGTCCCGGATGTCCGGAAAGTCCATTTCGGTGATCATGACCGAGACGCCCTTGGATTTCTGGAGGTGGTCGAGGACGTCGAGGCCGCGGCGGCCGCGCTGCCGCTTCAATCCGTCCGCGGAATCCGCGATGATCTGGAGCTCTTTCAAGACGAACTGCGGCACGACCAGCGTCCCTTCGATGAAGGACGTGTCGCACAAGTCGGCGATTCGGCCGTCGATGATGACGCTCGTGTCCAGGATCTTGTAGGCCCGGCCGACGCTCTTTTCCTTGAAGAAACGGAAGAGATAGGCCGGGTCGAGCCACTCCGATTTCCTCATGCCGACCAGGAAGCCGATGTAGGGGAGGATGATCAGGAAGAAGATCCGGATGAAGGCCGCGGTCGCGGGATCGTTCGTGACGGAATGATAGACGGTCCCCAGGCTCCAGCCGAGAAGCACTCCGAGGTAGGTTCCGATCGTCGAGCCCCAGATGACCTTGAACTGCGTTTTCCGTATCCGCGTCTCGAGGTGCATGATGATCACGGCCAGGGCGAAGGCGATCCCGGCGGAGACGAAGCGGTTGAGGTTGAAGACGGGGAAGAAATAGCCGGCGACGGTCACGAGGGCGATGATAAAAATGCGGAAGAACAAAATGCTCATGAAGCCATCCTTATACGTTCGCGGCGCCAAACTCCGATCTTCAAATCGGGGAAAGAGCGCCGCTCAGTATTACTATGCCGGGCAGAATATAATTGACGCGAAATTCTTTTCTGCCCGGCAAGTACTCGGGGAGCAGTAATGATAATGTATCATATTTTCTGCTCCCCGTAGTAAGCCTCTAAATACCCCGGGCTTTAGCCCGGGGGTGGCTTTATTATATATCAGAAAACAAGATCTATGGCCTGGCGGATATTCTGAACGCCGACGAGCTTGGTGCCGGCGAGCGCTTCTTTTTCGAGCGCGGCGATGTTGCCCCGGGGCAGGACGATCGTCCCGAAGCCGAGCGAAGCAGCCTCTTTGACCCGGGCCAGCGCCTGGCCCACCGAGCGGACCTCTCCGCTCAGCCCGACCTCGCCGAAGGCGGCCAGGCCGGCCGGAACCGGCCTGTTCTTGAGGCAGGAGACCACGCCCAGGACGATTCCCAGGTCGGCGGCGGGCTCTTCGATTTCGACCCCCCCGGCCGCGTTGAGATAGATGTCGTCGCTTCCGAAGCCGTAGCCGAGCTTCTTTTCGATGACGGCCAGCAGCATGGCCGTCCGGAAATGGTCCAGCCCGACCGTCATCCGGCGGGGATTGGAGGCGAAGAGGGTCGCGGAGACGAGCGACTGGATCTCGATGAGGAGCGGCCGGGACCCCTTGATTGTCGAGACCACGACGCTCCCGGCTTCGTTGGCCGGCCTCTCCTTGAGGAAGAAGGCCGAGGGATTGGCGATCGCCTGGAGGCCGTTCGCGGCCATCTCGAAGATGGCCAGCTCCGAGACCGGGCCGAAGCGGTTCTTGAGCGCCCGAAGCACCCTGTGGCTGTGGTCCCTCTCGCCCTCGAACAAGAGGACGACGTCGACCATGTGCTCGAGCGACTTGGGCCCGGCGAGCGAGCCTTCCTTGGTGATGTGCCCGATGAGAAACGACGAGACTTGGTTTCGCTTGGCGAAACGGAAGACCTGGTTGGCCACCTCCCGGACTTGGCTGATCGTGCCCGGGCTGGAGGAGAGCTTCGCCGAAAAAACCGTCTGCACGGAGTCCAGAACGAGGACTTCGGGCATCACCTTCTCCGCCTGGGCCAGGATCCGCTCGAGATTGGTCTCGGCCAGGAGGAAGAGGTCTCCTCCGCCGACGCCGAGGCGCTCGCCGCGGAGCTTGATCTGCTCGAGGGACTCCTCGCCCGAGACATAGAGGACCTTCCGGCGCTCCTCGGCGAAGTCCCGCGAAACTTGGAGGAGGAGCGTCGATTTTCCGATCCCCGGCTCGCCGCCGATCAGGACCAGAGAGCCGATGACGATCCCCCCTCCGAGGACCTTGTTGAATTCTTCGATCTTGACCTTGGCCCGCGGATTCTTGAATTCCTTGATGTCGCCATAGAGGACCGGTTCAGAGACGGGGAAGGAAAATTCGGCGCCGACGGCCTCTTCGACCTCTTCGACGAGCGTGTTCCATTCGCCGCAGCCCGGGCAGCGGCCCAGCCATTTCGGCGAATGCGTCCCGCAGTTCTGGCAGATGAATACGGCTTTGCTCTTCATCGCAGCTCCAAGCCCAGGCCGAAAAAGAATTCGCGCCGGGCGGCCAGGCTGAAATCGTCCACCCCGGCGACCACATAGAGATGCTTCGCCGGGGAGAACCGGGAATAGACGCGGAAGTGCGCGCCGTCGGGACGGTTGAAGTCGAAGCCCTCGGCACTCAAGCTCAAGGCCTCCCCGGGGGCGCGGTAATCGAGGCCGAGGCCGAATTCGGACTCGATGAGCCCCGCCCGGGAGACGAAGTTCCCGAAGCGGTATCCGCCTGTGAGGGAGAACTTGAAAGCCGTCTCCCAGGGGTCGCGGACGAGCCCGATGTCGACGAAGAGCCGGGGGGTGAACCACAGGCCGCCCAGGACGGAGGCGCGCAGGAGAGCGCTCCGGCCGAAATAATCGGCGCGCAGGTCCAGACGGCCACGGAGGGAGGTGAGAGGTTTCGCCGCGCTCCTCACGTCGTCCAGGGTCTGCTCGGCCTTGGTATAGAGCTCGGGATCCTGGATGATCCGGCCCAGCGTTCCTTCGCCCCGGCCGACTTTTTCCAACGAGGCGTTGAGGAGCTTGAGCGATTCCTCCATCTTGCCGAGGACGTCCTTGATCTTTTCCAGGTTGATCTTGAGGTTGTCGCGGTTCTCCGCGGCGACGTCCTTCAGCAGGGCGATCGTGTCCCGGAGCCCGGAGGCGACTTCCTCGGCCTTTTTGTCCAGGTTCTGGAATGCGCCGCGGGCGCCCCGGACCGCCTCCCGGATATCCCCCTCGTTCCGGCCGAGCAGGCCCTTGAGGTCGGTCGAGACCGCGGCCAGGTTCTCCAGGGCCCGGTTCAGGTTCTCCCTGGTCTGGGGGCCGAGCATCTCCTTGATCGCCCCGCCGGCGTCCCTGACCTCGGTGCCGACCGAGGCGAGAAGCCCGCCGATGCGCTCGATGCCCACGCTCGTCTCGCCGGCGAGCTCGCCGCCGGGGCCGATGTTTTCCTTCGCATCGCCGGGGATGATGTCCAAGTATTTCTCGCCCAGCAGCCCGAGCATCGCCGTCGTCGCCTTGGAATCCTTGGGGATTGCGACGCCCGGATAGAGCGTCAGCGTGATCCGGGCCTTCCGCCGCTCGAGCCGGATGTCGTCGATGAAGCCGACCGCGACTCCGGACATCTTGACGACCGCTCGTTTCTCGAGCCCCTCGGCCGAATCGAAGAGGGCCGTGACCGCATAGCCCTTTTTCTTGAACAGGACGGACATGTCGCCGACCACGAAGATGAACGCGGCCAAGATGACGACCGCCGTCCCGACGAAAATTCCGATCCGAAGCTCACGACTCATCGTTCCGTCCTCTCCCGGCCTCACCAGTTCGTGATCGGGCCTTCCGCCCGGCCGTGGATGAATTGCTGGACGACGGGATCCGGCGACCGGCGGATCTCGTCCGGCGTTCCGAGGGCGATGATGCGGCCCTCGTAGAGCATGGCCAGCCGGTCCGCGACCTTGGTCGCGCTGACCATGTCGTGGGTGATCACCACCGACGTCACGTTCATTTCCCTTTTCAGGAGAATGATCATCTCGTTGATCGCGTCGGCCCGGATGGGGTCGATGCCCGTCGACGGCTCGTCATAGAGGATGATTTCGGGCCTGTAGGCGATCGCCCGGGCCAGGCCGACCCGCTTTTTCATGCCGCCGCTGAGCTCATGCGGCATCAGGCGCTCGATCCCGCGCAGGCCGACTTTGGCCAGGCTGTCGGCCACGCGCTCGGCCACCTCCGCCGGGCCGAGGTCCGTGTACCGCTCCAATCCGAAGGCGACATTCTGCCCCACGGTCATCGAATCGAAGAGGGCGGCGGCCTGGAAGAGCATGCCGAACCGGCGGGCCACGCGAAGCCGGTCCTCTCTCCTCAGCGACGTGACGGCCGTCCCGTCGACGCGGATCTCGCCCCGGTCCGGGGCCATGATCCCGATGAGGAGCTTCAGGAGGACGCTCTTGCCCGAGCCGCTCTGGCCGATGATGACCATGGTCTCGCCCTTGCGGATGTCGAGGTTCACGCCGGCCAGGACCGTCTTCGGCCCGAACGATTTGTGGAGGTCCAAGATGCGGATCATGGCCTCATCCCGGCAGGAACTTGCTCATGAAGAAATTGACGATGAGGATGCTGATACTGGCGATCACGACCGTGCGGGTCGTGGCCCGGCCTACGCCCTCCGCCCCGCCCTCGGCCTTGAGCCCCTGCCAGCAGCCGATGACGGCGATGAGAATGCCGAACGCTGCGGCCTTGATCAAGCCGCTGACGACGTCCCAGAACTGAAGGTAGAGGAGCGTGTTCCGGATGTAGACCGTGCCGTTCACGCCCATGAGGGTGACATTGTAGAACGCGCCGCAGAGGATGCCGATGATGTCGCCGAAGAGGGTCAGGCAGGGCAGCATCAGGAAAGCGGCCGCCGTGCGGGGGACGACGAGATAGCGGTTGGGGTCGGCCCCGAGCGTGAACAGGGCGTCGACCTGTTCACTGATCCGCATCGTCCCGATCTCGGCGGCCATGGAGGAGCCGACGCGGCCCGCGACCATCAGGCCGACGAGGATCGGGATGAGTTCCTTGGTCAGTCCCAGGGAGATGATCGGGCCGCCGTAGGCTTCGGAGCCGTGCCCGATGTAGCGGTGGAATCCGACATACGTCTGGAGGCCGAAGACGAGCCCTCCGAAGGCGGCGGTGAGGGAGACGACGGGCAGGGTCCGGGCGCCGATCTCTTCGAGCTGCTGAAGGAAGTTCTTTTTTTCCCAGGGCTTGCGGAATAGGTTCCTAAAGGTCTCGGCGAACAGGATCGAGACCTCTCCCATCTGGCGCAAGAAGCCGGCCAGGAGAGACGCGCGCCCGGTCCTCTCCATGCTCAGGCCTCGGATTCGGCATAGGTTTTTTCGAGGTCGGCGAAGCGGGCATACCGGTCCTGGAAGGCCAGCTTGACCGTATCCGTCGGGCCGTTCCTCTGCTTGGCCACGATGACCTCGGCGACGCCCCTCTTCTCCGTGTCCTGCTGCCGTTCGTCCTTGGACATGTACATTTCCTCGCGGTAGATGAAGATGACGACATCGGCGTCCTGCTCGATGGCCCCCGATTCGCGGAGGTCGGAGAGCATGGGCCGTGGTTTCCCCCGCCCTTTCTCGGGCGCGCGGCTGAGCTGGGAGATGCCGACGACCGGGATCTTCAGCTCCTTGGCCAGCTCCTTGAGGGAGCGGGAGATATAGGACATCTCCTGGTTGCGGTTCTCGAAGCGGCCCCCCGTCCGCATGAGCTGAATGTAATCGACGAAGACGATGTCCAGGCTCCGCTCCAGCTTGAGGCGGCGGGCCTTGGCCTTCATCTCCATCAGCGTCAGGGCGGGCGTTTCGTCGATGTGAACATTGGCCCGCGACAGCCTTTCCGCGCTCAAGCGGAGCTTCTCGATCTGGCGGTCGCTGACGTATCCCGTGCGGACGTCCCGGATGTTGAGGAGGGCGTCCGCGCAGAGCATGCGGACGACGATCGACTCCTTCGACATCTCCATGGAAAAGAAGCCCGCCGCGTAGCCTTTCAGACCGATGTACTGGGAGATGTTCAAGCAGAGGGCGGTCTTGCCCATGGACGGCCGGGCCGCGACGATGACCAGCTCCTGGGGATGGAAGCCCGCCGTCAGACCGTCGAGGTCGCGGAATCCAGACGGGACGCCCGTGATGGCTTCCTTCCGTTCGGCGAGGCGCTCGATGTAGTCCATCGTGTCCTTGGTCAGCTTCGAGAGGGGCAGGAATCCTTCTTTCGTCCGCTCCTCGGCCACGTCGAGAATCGAAGCCTGGGCCTCGTCGAAGAGGTCGTCGGCGTCCTCCTTCTGCTCGTAGCTCGCGTTGATGATGTGGGCGGAAGACAGGATGAGCCGTCGCAGGAGCGCTTTCTCCTTCACGACCCGGGCGTAGTACTCGACGTTCAGGTTCCGCGGCACGCCGTCCATCAACGAGGCCAGGTAGGAGGCGCCTCCGACCTCTTCGAGCAGCGCGTTCCGGCGCAGCTCTTCGCTCAGGGCGAGGAGCTCGACCGGGAGCCCTTTGTCGACGAGGGCGGAAATCGTCTCGATGATCTTTCGGTGGGAATCCTTGTAAAAATCCTCGGGCCGAATGATGGACAGGACGACGTTGAGCGACTTATTGTTGACGAGGATCGTCCCGAGGACGGTCCTCTCCGCCTCGAGGTTGTGGGGAGGGGTCTTCTTGAGAAACATCAGATCGACTTCCATGCAGCCCCTCCTTTCGGGCCGGGCGGGACCGCCCTCCGGCGAGACCCGCGGCAGCCCTCCGGCCGCGCGCCGCCCGCGCGTCAGACGGCCGGCTCGCTCTTGTCCTCTTCCTTGACGATGGCGACCTTGACCTCCGCCTTGTCGTCGTGGAAGACCTTGACCGGGACGGTATAGTTCCCCAGCCGCTTGAGCGGCTCGTCCAGGGCGATTTTCTTCTTGTCGACTTCGAAGCCCAGCTTGTCCAGCTCGTCCTTGATGTCGGCGGCGCTCACCGACCCGAAGATGTGGTCTTTCTCGCCGGCCTTCCGGGAGAACGAGAGCGTCACCTGGTTGAGCCTCTGGATCAGCTCCTGGAAGGACTGCCGCTCCTGCTCGACCTTTTTCTTCAAGGAGTGGCGCTCGATCTCGACCAGCTTCATATTCGAGGCCGTGACCTCGATGCCCAGCTTGTGGGGAATGAGATAATTCCGCCCGTAGCCGGCGGCGACGTTGACGATGTCGCCTTTCCTCCCGACGTTTTCGACATCTTGTCTCAGGATGATCTTCATCGTATCTCCCTCCCGGATCAATTCTCGACGTAGGGAAGGAGCGCCAGGAGGCGCGCCCGCTTGATCGCCTCCGCCAGCTTCCGCTGGTGGAAGGCGCACGTCCCGGTGATGCGGCGGGGCGAGATCTTGCCCCGGTCGGGAATGTATTTCTTCAGGATGTCGACGTTCTTGTGGTCGATGAACTTGACGTTCCTCTGGCAGAAGCGGCAGAACTTCTTCTTGGGCGGAAAGAATTTCTTGTAGGATCCGCGTTCGGGTCTGTCTTCTCTGGCCATCTTATGCCTCCTCGTTCTTTTTCGGCTCCGGCGCTCCGCCTTCGGCGGCGGGTTCCGCCGGTCTGCCCGCGGCCATATCCCTGGTCCGGCGCCGGTCCGCGGCTTTCTTCTTCTTCCGGATGTTCTGCTGCGTCTCCTTGACCAGGGTCAGGTAGCGGAGGATCGTATCCATCTGCCGGAAGCGCCGCCCGAGCTCCGCGGGGATGTCGGGGCCGCCCTCGTAGTGGAAGAAGACGTAATAAGCCTCGCCGAACTTGCCGATCGCGTAGGCCATCCGCCGCTTTCCCCATTTTTCCAGCTTGGCCATCTTCCCGTTCTTCTGGGTGACGACGTCGGCCATCTGCTGGATGACGATGTCCGCGTCTTCCTCCGTCACGTTGGGGGAGATGAGGAATCCCGTCTCGTACAGTCTCATGAAAACCTCCTTATGGTTTTGCAGCTCCTCCTCTCTAGGAGGGGGAGCAAGGAGAATACGTTATGTTTCCCCTGTGGTATCCTAATTAAGCTCGTTCATCGCCGCGTCGATCCGGCCGTCCAGGATCAGGTCGAGGGCCGACCGGCCCTTGCCCAAACCCTCCTCGAACAAACGCTTTTCGCTCCTCCGGAAGGGCGACAGGACGAAGGTGACGATGTCGCCGCCTTCCGGCCCGGGCCCGATGCCCAGCCGCAGCCGGGGAAAACGCTTCGTCCCGATCTCCTCGACGATCGAGGCCATGCCCTTGTGCGTGCCCGGGCCGCCGTCCTTGCGGACCCGGATTTCGCCGAGCGGGATGTCCACGTCGTCGTACACGACGACGAGCCTTTCCGCGGCGAGGCGCAGGCCGCGGACCATCTCCCGGACAGCCTGTCCACTGGAGTTCATGTAGGTCTGCGGCAGGACCAGGATGACCCGCTCCGCGCCACGCTTCACCTCGGCCGTCTTCGAGAGGTACCGGCTTTTCTTCACCCGGACATCCCAGGCCTTGGCCACGCTCTGGACGAACAGAAAGCCCGCGTTGTGGCGGGTGTCCGCGTATTTCCGGCCGGGATTGCCCAGGCCCACGACGGCCCACACGGATTACTTCTCCTCGACCTCTTCCTTCTTGCGCTCTTTCTTGATGACCTCGGGCTCCGCGGGCGCGGCTTCCGCCGCTTCGGCCGCCACGACCTCTTCCTCGGGCTTGGCCTCGACCTTCTCCTCGTGCGGCACCTGGACCAGGGCCAGGACCGTGGCCGGGTCGCTGATCAGCTTGACGCCCTGCGGGGCGGCGAGGTCGCCGACCTTCAGAGACTGATGGAGATGCAGCTCGGAGATGTCCGCCGAGATGCGCTCGGGGATGTCCGCCGGCAGGCATTCGACCTCGACCTCGCGCGTCATGAAGTCGACGAATCCGCCCTCGGTCTTGACCCCGACCGGCTCTCCGAGGAGCTCGATGGGAACCGAGACGCGGATGACTTTGTCCATGGCGATGAGGATCAGGTCGGCGTGGAGCAGCTCGTCCGACGTCGCGTCGATCTGGAGAGCCTTGATCATGACGTCCTTCTCTTCGGATTCGAAGGCGATTTTGAAGATCGTGTTCTCTCGAGTCTCGGATTTCAGGATCTTGACGATGTCCTTCTTGGCCAGGGCCAGAGGGATGCTCGCGACGCCTTCGCCGTAGAGGACGGCGGGGACCATGCCCCCCCTCCGGATGCGGCGCGACGCGTTCTTTCCAAAAACGTCCCGTTTTTCGCTCTTGATGACCAGGCTCATGGCTGGCTTCCTCCTTACACAAACAATGAGCTCACGGAGCTCCCTTCGTTGATGCGGCGAATGGCCTCGCCGAAAATCTCGGCGACCGAAAGGGTAACGATCTTCCGGCAGCCGCGGCTCTTATCGTTCAAGGGAATGGTGTTCGAGACGATCAATTTCTCGAGCGGCGATTTCTCGATCTTGGCGACGGACTGACCCGACAGCACGGGGTGCGTGCAGGCCGCCAAAACGCTTTTGGCGCCGTTCGCGATCAGGGCTTCGGCGCTGAGGACCAGGGTCCCGGCCGTGTCCACGATGTCGTCGAAGAGGACGCACGTCTTGTCCCGGACGTCGCCGATGACGTTGAAGACCTGGGCCACGTTCGGCGCGGGACGCCGTTTGTCGATGATGGCCAGGTTCGCCCCCAGCCGGCGGGCGAAGTGCTTGGCCCGGCCGACGCCCCCCGCATCGGGGGAGACCACGGTCAAATCGGGGAGATTGAGGCTCTGGATGAACTTGGCCAGGACCGGCTGGGCGATCAGGTTGTCCACCGGGATGGAGAAGAAGCCTTGGATCTGGGGCGAATGGAGGTCCATGCTCAGCACCCGGTTAGCGCCGGCCTCTTCGAGAAGGTCGGCGATGAGACGGGCGGAGATAGGCACCCGCGGGCGGTCCTTCCAATCCTGGCGGGCGTAGCAGAAATAGGGGATGACGGCCGTGATCCGCTCCGCCGAGGCCCGCTTGAAGGCATCGATCATCAGGAAGAGCTCCATGAGGTGGGCGTTGGCGTCCTGGGAGCCCGACTGGATGATGAAGATGTCTTCCCCCCGGACGTTCTCGTCGACATAGAAGTGGATCTCGCCGTCGCTGAAACGCTCCAAGACGCACTTGCCCAGGTCGATCTTGAGGTAACTCGCGATCTCCCGGGCGAGGCTCACGTTGGAAGAGCCGGTGAAGACTTTCATGCTCGCTTCCTTTGTCTCAGGATCTTCGATCTCTTGTCATCTCCGAGGACCTTTATCTCTGAACTGGGGCGGGAGGATTCGAACCCCCGAATAGCGGATCCAAAGTCCGCTGCCTTACCGCTTGGCGACGCCCCAGCCTCTAACCCGCTCCAGCCTTGCTCCCGGGAGAGCGTCTCGACGAGAACCGCCGCCCCGCGCGCCTTCATCGCAGCCAAGCTCCTCTCGGCCGCGGCGCGGTCGCGAAAGAGCCCGAACACCGCCGAGCCCGACCCGGTCACGAGAGACAATTCCGCGCCTTGGTTTCGGAAAAGGCTCTTATACTCGCTTAGCTGAGGATAGAAGCGAAATATCGTCGCTTCGAGTCTATTTTCCAGGACACCGACGTCTCGGGTCTCTAAAAACCGGCTAATTTTACTGTCTTTATCGGTCGAAGTCAAGGAGGAGGGAGCCAGGTTGGCGTAGATCCTGGCCGTCGGGACGGCGAAAGGAGCGAAGGCCACGACCAGGGGAAGGTTGGGCAGGTCGGGGAGGGGGGTCAGCCTGTCGCCCCGCTCCTCCCCCAGACAGAGGCCGCCTTCCAGAAAAAAGGCCACATCGGCGCCCAAGCCCCGGGCCAGGCCGGCGAGCTCGGCCCGGCTCAGGCCGAGCTCCCAGAGGCGGTTGAGGGCCCAGAGGGTTACCGCCGCGTTGCTGCTCCCTCCTCCCAGACCGCCTCCGGCCGGGATATGCTTCTCGACCTGGATGGACACCCCCCGGGAAACGCCCCGGGCCTCCCGGAGCGCGCTCGCCGCCCGAAAAACGAGGTTCGTCTCATCCCAGGGGATGGCCCGTTCATCTCCCTCGAGCCTGATTCCGGATGAAGGCCGGTCCTCGAACCGCAGAAGGTCGAACAAGTCGATCCACTGGAAGAGCGTCCGGATATCGTGGTAGCCGTCGGGCCTCTTCCGGAGGACCTCGAGGCCGAGGTTGACCTTGGCGTAGGACTTAATCTTCATGGCGCCAGGCCTTGGCGATGTCTTCCCAGCTCTTGGATGCATAGCGGCCGGCGAAACCCAGGTCGAACGCGGCCGCGGGCAGAGGCCGGTTGAATTCCATGGCTAACAGGCTGAGGCTGCCGCGGCCCGCAGGCGTCTGAAAATCCACCCGGCGCGGGACGGGACTGTCTGGGAAGAACTCCCGGACCTGGAAAACGAGCGATTCTTTCCGGCCCGAGGCCCAGCGGCCCTCTTCGTCGCGGCTCAGGGTCCATCCCGCCGGAGCGGCGCCTGCCGGTTCGCTTCCAGACCATCGGCCGCAGAGCAGGCCGGCGACCTCGGAGAGGTTGAGCGGGGTTCCCAGGAACTTGGCCATGATCTCCGCCGCCCCTGACTTCCAATAGGCCCTTTCCGAGGGCAGGAGGAAATATCCCTCCTCGCCGTCGATGAGGATGACGGCGGCGGACCGGCCCAGCGGGTCCTGGATTTCGACGCGCGCCCGGCGGGCGACTTCGAGGACGAAGGAGAATTTGGACCTGGCCGTTGCGCCGTCCTGGGTGAGCTTGAGCGAGGCGTAGCCTTCGGCCTCGCTCAGCACGGAGGGGACAGGGGCGATGACCGCCCGCCGGCGGGAGCATCCCTCGGCGAGGAAAGCGGCGGCGAAAACCGCGCAAGCCAAGACCGCCGCGGCTTTTCCCGGGGCTGTCCTGCGCGGGCCGGGAGACCGCCTCGTCCGGCCGGCGTTCATGGGTCCAGCTTGAAGCCGTAGTCCTCGGCCTTCTTTTTGGCCTTCTCGGAGGGCGCGGGAGCCGCCGGAGCCCCGTCATCGCTCAGGTTGAAACCGTAATCTTCCGTCCGGACCTTCTTGGCCTTCAAGGCTTCCTCATCCCTGGCCAGCTTCTTCCTCCGGTAAAGAGGATAAAAGGGCGACTTCAAACGCCTGCCGAAGCAGGACAGGTTCGGGTTGAGGATCAGCAAGAGGACGAATGCGCCGAAAAGGATGAGCAGGCCGGTGACACCCCAGTTCATGATCCAACCTCAAACGAAAATTTTGCGGGCGGAACGGTCCGGATTCAGGGCAAGCGTATTATAGGGCGCGAGGCCGAAAAAGAAAAGAAAAAAAGGGAGACCTCGGCGGGCCGGGCATTCCAGGCCGGAATAAAGCCATCCCCGGGCTGAAGCCCGGGGCATTTGAAGGCTTAATACTGGGCGGCGCTTTTTCCCCGATTTTAAAATCGGGGTTTGGCGCCGCGAACGTATCAGTCTTCCTGGAATTCGGGGATCTTGGCTTTTTCCTTCTCTTTCCCGAAATGGAAGCCGAGGAAAAAAGCGGTCGATACGGCGATGACCGCGAGCAGCGCTTTGTAAAAATCCTTCATCGGAGAAGCCTTCCTCAAACTATTTTAGCCATCCCTCCGAAAAAGTCAAATGTCGCTCGCTCGAAGCGAGCGAACGCACGTTTCGATAGAAGTCCTCTATGACAAGGTCGGGAAACGGCCTTGCTCCCTCTCGGGTTCTTAACGCCGTTTCCTCGCCGCCTTTCTCGGCGGCTCAGTACTCGCCTCATGCCCCGGAGACGCTTACATATTTCGGGGCCCCTCTTGGCTACAAGAGGGGAAGGGGAGATGATATCTAAGAAGAGCTTGAAAAGCGTCTCCGGAAATATGATTTCGTACTGCTCTTACGGGAGTGCGCCGGGAAGCTCAGACATGCTTCGCCGGCCGGCTTCATTCCGAATCGGCTTCCCTCGAAAGACGGCTCGGAAAGGCTGAACCCTCCATGGTCGCTTCAACCGTTCCCCGACCTTGTCATCTGGCTCCGTTCGTATGCAAGCGTTCGCGCGCTTCTTCGCTCGCCAATAATCAAAAAAATAGTACGTGTATCCGCGACAGGAGCGAAGAGGGGAAAGGCGCAGCGACGATTAACAAATCTCAGCCACGCGGCGGAAAGAAAACATGGAATCTTTCTAAGCGAAGGTGAGGGGTATGCCGCCCGGAGCCCGTCCGAGAGCGAGCGCGGGCATGGTTCGGAACAACGAAGTTGTTCCGAGAGCGCGAGAGCGAGGCCGAGCGGATTTTCCGCGCTGGGGAAAATCCGCGTGGCGACGGGCGGCAACCCCGAGCTCTTCGCCGCCGGAAAAATCGAAACGTGCCGGCGTTAAGATTTTCGTTTATGAAGATGAGTGGGGGATATCTAATTTCTTGTTTTTAGCGGAGTTAGATTATAATATTCAAAGAAACGCTCTGAGATCGCAGAGGGCGCCATGAAGAAAAGGACGATTTTCGCCATTGGATTCATTGCGATCACGGCGGCTGCGGCCGGCCTCGCCCAGGACGTTCGTCCGCCCGCTTGGGCGGGACAGTTCTATGACGCGGATAAAGCGGCGCTGGCCGCCCGGATCGACGGATTCCTCGCGGCGGCCCGGCCGGCGGCCGTGACCGGCAAGATCCAGGCCTTGATCGTTCCGCACGCGGGCTATGTCTATTCCGGGAAGACCGCCGCGTATGCGTATCGCCTCGTCCAGGGAGCGGATATCGAGACGGTCGTCATCCTCGGGCCCTCGCACAGAGTCGGTTTCGCAGGCTGCTCCATCTATACCGGGAAAGGATTCGAAACCCCCCTCGGCGTCGCCGAGGTGGACATCCCGGCGGCTCGGGCCATCGCCAAGGCCTCGGGATTCCAGGACGTTCCCAAGGCCCAAGTCGAAGAGCATTCGGCCGAAGTCCAAGTGCCGTTCATCCAGAGGGTCCTCCCCGGGGCAAAGATCGTTCCCATCGTCATGGGCTATCCCGTAGAAGCCGACATCCGCAGGCTGGCCGGGGCGCTGGTCAAAGTCCTCCAAGACCGCAAAGCCTTGGTCGTCGCCTCCACGGACATGTCCCATTTTCTGAGCCAAAAGGAAGCCGGGGAGGCCGACAAGGCCACGATCGAGCTCGTCAAGGCCCAGAAGGTCCCGGCCCTCCTGCGGAAGCTCGAGCGGAATGAGAACGTGCTCTGCGGCGGCGCGGCCGTAGTCGCAGCTTTGCTCTATGCCCAAAAAGCGGGGCCGGCTTCGGTCACGGTCCTACGCTACGCGGATTCGACGGAGGGGGGAGGACCGGCCGACAGCGTCGTCGGATATTTTTCGGCGGCCGTCACGACGTCGGCGCCCCAGGCCGAGTTCGCCCTCTCGGGAGACGCAAAGCAGGAACTTCTCCGCCTCGCCCGCCAGGCCGTGGAGCTCTTTGTCAGGGAAGGAAAAACGTTGAGCTATGAATCGAAGGATCCCGTGCTTTCCGCCCCCAAAGGAGCCTTCGTCACGCTCAAGAAAGACGGCGACCTCCGCGGCTGCATCGGCTTCATCGAACCCCTTTATCCTCTCGCCCAAGCCGTCATCCAATGCGCCATTTACGCCGCGACGGAGGACCCTCGTTTCGACCCGGTCGCGGCTTCGGAGCTCAAGTCCCTCGAATACGAAATCTCCGTCCTCACGCCCCTGACGAAGGTCGGCGACCCCGGCCGCATCCGGGTCGGAAAGCACGGGCTGGTCATCTCAAGCGGAAACCGGCGCGGATTGCTCCTTCCCCAGGTCCCGGTCGAGAACGGCTGGGACCGGCTGGAATTCCTGGCCCAGGCCTGCGTGAAGGCCGGACTCCCCCCCGATGCCTGGCGGAAAGGCGCCGAAATCTTCGCCTTCGAGGCCATCGTCTTCAAATAATGATATAATGGCCGTTTAAAGGACGGACAGATGCCGATCTACGAATATCAATGCGAAAAATGCCGCAAGCGGTTCGAAAAGCTGCAAAAGATCACCGATAAGCCCTGCAAGAAGTGCCCCAGCTGCGATGGGCCTCTCCGGAAGCTCATCTCCTCTCCGGCCATCCAGTTCAAGGGCAGCGGCTTCTACATCACCGACTACGCAAATAAGCACGCTCCCGAATCGGAGGGAAAAGCCAAGGACAAGGCGAAGCCCGGAAAATCGGGAGAGGCGAAGAAGGAGAGCAAGGCCGTCGAAACGATCCCTTCCGACAAACCCTGCTCGGATTGATCCCGCGCGCGATGAAGATCGTCGTCCGCATGCCGAATTGGATCGGAGACGTTCTCTTCGCTTTGCCCGCGGTCGAAAGCCTCAAGGCCGCCTATCCCGGCGCCGAGGTTTGGCTGGCGGGCAACGCCTGGCTCAAAGACCTCATCGACGGCGAGGCCGCGGAGAGGACCGTCATCCTGCCGGACCTCCGGACCTGGAAAGCCCTGCGGGCGGCCGCCCGGTCGATCAAGGCCCGAAACTTCGACCTCGGCCTTCTGCTGACCAACTCCTTTTCCTCGGCCCTTCTCTTCTCCCGGGCGGGCATCCCGGAGCGATGGGGCTACCGGGGCGAAGGCCGCCGCTTTCTTCTGACGAAAAGCCGGCCGAAAAAGGCCGAGGCCCCTCCGGCCCATATGGTCTATTATTATCTCCGGCTGCTCGAAGGCTTGGGGATGAAAACCGTTCCTCCCGAGATCAAGCTGGCCGTTCCTGTGGGCGTCCGGGAGAGGGCCCGGACGATGCTCCGCGACTTGGGCGCCGACTTCGAAAAGCGCCTCGTCCTCCTCAACCCGGGAGCGGCCTTCGGCCCGGCCAAGCGATGGCCGGCGTCCCGGTTCGCCGAGCTCGCCCAGCGCCTCCAAGACGAGAAGAACGTCCAGGTCGCTCTCACCGGCGCAGCGGCTGACGCCTCGACGGCCGAGGCGATCTCCTCCGCTTTGGTCCATAAGCCTCTCAATCTCGCCGGCCGGACGACGCTATCCGAGTTCCTGGGAGTCATCTCCCGCGCCGCCGTTTTCGTCACGAACGACACGGGCCCGATGCACATGGCCAACGCCCTGCGCGTCCCGGTCATCGGGATCTTCGGGCCGACGGACCCGCGGGCGACGGCTCCTTTTCATGCCCCGGCAACGGTCATCAAGAAAGACGGCATCCCCTGCTGGCCCTGCCTCAACAGAGAGTGCCCCTTCGACCATCGCTGTATGCTCGAAATCTCCGCGGCCGAAGTGTTCGAAGCCGCCGCCGCCTGCCTCCCATGACCAAGCGGGCGGTCTTCCTCGACAGGGACGGGACGATCAACGTCGACGTCGGCTATCCCAGGTGCTTCGACGAGATCTCGATCTATGAGGGGGCGTTCGAAGCGCTCCGCCGCATCAACGCCGCCGGCTTCCTCGCCGTCGTCGTCACGAATCAATCGGGGATCGGCCGCGGGCTTCTCACGGAAGACGACCTGCGGGACATCCACGCCAAAATGGCGGCCGCGTTCCTCGCCCGCGGCGCCCGCATCGACGCGTTCTATTATTGCCCCCACTACGACCAGTCCGAGATCCCCCGCTACCGCCTCGATTGCTCCTGCCGCAAGCCCAAGCCGGACATGGCCCGGCGGGCGGCGGCCGACTTCGGCCTCGACCTTCGCCGCTCGTATATGATCGGAGACAAGGCGGAGGATGTCGAATTCGGCCGGGCCGCCGGCCTGACGCCCGTCCTCGTCCGGACGGGATTTGGGGCCAAGGCCGAACTCACGCTCCGCGAGCGGGGGGTCGCGCCCGCCTCCGTCGCCGAAACCATAGTCGAAGCCGTGGACTGGGTCCTTGCCCGCGACGCGGAGCTCCGATGATCCGCTTCGACGACATCCTGGACGAGGTCGTCGGCCGGTTCTCCGACAAGGACATCTCCGTCCTGCGAAAAGCCTATGTTTTTTCGGCCCAAGCCCACAAAGGCCAGGTCCGCAGGTCCGGCTTGG
>Ga0208828_1000213_pt1 | contig 26878 bp, 27 predicted proteins | sample Kivu_160m_FD_185487 | JGI IMG/M metagenome (GOLD analysis project Ga0208828, IMG submission 185487) | Freshwater microbial communities from Lake Kivu, Western Province, Rwanda to study Microbial Dark Matter (Phase II) - Kivu_160m (SPAdes)... | ecosystem: Environmental > Aquatic > Freshwater >... | reverse complement strand
ATTTAATATATTTTTATAAACTAATAAAAATTAAGTGGCATCCTAAAAAGATGAAAAATATCAAAGGAGTGAAAAATGGATTATGGGGATGAAGTAAAAAAAATTGATACCAATGAGTTAAGAGTTAATCTTACAAAGTATTTAACCGAAAATTTAGGTGATACTATATATATAACCAGGTATAACAGGTTGGTAGCAGAAATCAGAGTATATACTGAAGATACCAGAAGAAAAACCGAGCTTAGAATTGCAAGGAAAATGCTTGAAGCCGCAGATAGAGAGAAAAATCAAAGGAAGTAGCAGATTAACTGGAATTATTGGTTATTATTAATTTAAAATAGCACAGAGTTCGTAAGTGACTGTATGTGCTATTTTATTTTGTGACCAGTTTATTTTGCGATTGTATTTTGCGATTGTATTTTGTTTGACTTGATAAATAATTATGCTAATATATAGAAAAATTCAAGCAATGAAGTTTACTGCTGAGTATTTCAGTTAGATTTATGAGTTTTAATAAACAAAAATATAGTTCTACAAAAAAGTTAATTAGCATGTTTCTCTGGCTAAAAGATAACTCCTGCTGGCAAAGCTTATAAAAGCCTGGCTGATAGGATTTTTTACTTTTATCTAAAATCTTTTTTATTTTTAAGTAATTTCTTTAGATATTCAATTTATAATAACAAATAAAAAAAAATAGCAAAAAATTCAAAGAGTATTTCCATACAAGCCAGGCAAAAAAGACAGGAGAACCTTTATCGAAGTACTCTTTTGTTTTATGTCAGATAGTAAAGGAAATTTTTAATTATCTGAAGGTTAAAATATCAATTTAAGAATTAAAAAAGCGGAAAAATATGTTTTATCCATCTAAAAGTGAATACCTTAAAATAGCTCAAACCTATAATCTAATACCGGTATATAAAGAGTATATTGTTGATACTGAAACCCCTACTTCCATATTTATAAAAACAGGCGGATTAAAAAGAGAAGGATTTTTACTGGAAAGTATAGAAGGGCAAAAAAATTTATCAAGGTACTCTTTCATCGGAATTGGATGTAATAACTTAATAAAGTTTGACAGGGAAGTCTTTTCTTTAAATGACGGCAGTAAGAAAGTGTTTGAAATAAAAACTAGAAATCCACTTCTGGAACTGGAAAAAATTATGAAAAAATACCGGCTTTATAAAAATCCGGAGCTTAATCATTTTATAGGCGGCGCTGTAGGTTATCTGAGTTATGATCTGGTAAAATATTTTGAACAAATCCCTATTTGTGAGAATAAATTATTTATACCTGAAATTATGCTCTATCTTACTGATTTGGTAGTGATTTTTGACCACCTGCTTAATCGTATTAAAATAGTTTCTACAATGAAGATTGAAAGTAAAATTTCTGCCGGAAAAGCTTATGATATTTCAGTTGAGAATATTGAAAATCTGGAAAAGAAAATTAAGGAAAATAATGGAAATAATTTCAGAAGCAGTTTTGACTCTGCTGCCATTGATAATTCTGCTGCAGGCCTGAAATTAAATTCTAATTTTGAAAAGGAAAAATTTCTTGAAGGAGTCAAGCGGGCAAAGAAGTATATCACTGAAGGGGAGGCATTTCAGGTAGTACTTTCTCAACGGTTTTATACCGATGAGTTTTCCGATTCCTTCAGTATCTACCGTGGACTTAGAACTATAAATCCGTCTCCCTATATGTATTATTTTAATTTTGGTGAATTTAAAATCATTGGCGCTTCCCCGGAACCTCTTATTAAAATTAACGGTAGAAAAATTTTGACCTATCCTATTGCTGGTACCAGAATAAGAGGCCGGACTCTAAAAGAGGACAGAGTTCTAATAAGTGATTTACTGAGTGATAAAAAGGAAAAAGCTGAACATAATATGCTTGTTGATCTGTCCAGAAATGATCTGGGTAGAGTATGCCAGTATAACAGTGTGAAGGTTAAAAAATATATGAGTGTGGAAAAGTATTCACATGTAATTCATCTTGTGTCCAGAGTTGAAGGGATTCTGGATAAGAATAATTCAATATACGATGCAATGAAAAGTGTTTTTCCAGCAGGCACATTATCGGGGGCCCCAAAAATAAGGGCAATGCAGATTATAAGTGAACTGGAGCCTGATAGCCGGGGACCATACGGAGGATCTGTAGGATATTTTGGCTATGATGGCAATCTTGATAGCTGTATCATTATCAGGACAGCTATTATTAAAAATGGCATAGCTTACATCCAGGCAGGCGCTGGAATAGTGTATGACTCTGAACCTGAAAATGAATATAATGAAACTATAAATAAAGCAGCTGCTCTTTTTAAGGCTATTAAATTATTTAAGTAAGTTGAATACAGGAGATTAAAAAATGAAAACTTTTTTAGACGCAGTTTTAAATGGAAGGAATCTCAGTCAAGATGAAGCGTACAAAGCAATGGAATTTATAATGGAAGGGAACGCAAATGACTGTCAGATTGCGGCTTTCCTTACTGCATTGAAAATAAAAGGAGAAACAACTGATGAAATAAGCGGCTTTTCCAGAGCTATGCTGGATAAGGCTGTAAAAGTAAAAAGCAGGCATAAAAACATTGTTGATACCTGTGGAACTGGTGGTGATGGTCTTGGTACTTTCAATATTTCCACTACTGCCGCATTTATAGCTGCAGGCGCAGGAGTACCGGTTGCAAAACACGGCAATAGAAATGTATCCAGTAGAAGTGGAAGCGCTGATGTCTTAGAAGAATTGGGGGTAAATATAAATCTTGAATACAGTGAGGTTTCAGATTGTCTGGATAGTATAGGTATAGGCTTTATTTTTGCCCCTAAAGCGCATACAGCTATGAAATATGTAGCAAAAGCAAGGAAGGATATGGGTATAAGAACTGTTTTTAATATTTTGGGCCCTCTTACCAATCCGGCGCGGCCAAATGGCTGTGTCCTGGGTGTATTTGATAATAATTTAATATATATGATGATAAATACCTTGAAAAATTTAGGTGTAGAGAGGGCATTTGTAGTCAATAGCGAGGAAGGGCTTGATGAACTTTCTGTTTCGGGTAAAAACTCGGTTGCTGAACTGAGAGATGGCAGGGTCAGCAAATATATTTTGGACCCGGAAAAGCTGGGTTTTAAAAAGTCAAATATTTCAGAGCTGGTAGGTGGAGATGCAAAGGAGAATGCCAGGATTTTAACCAGCATCCTTACCGGAGAGGAAAAGGGCGCAAGAAGAGATTCTGCTGTTATTAATGCCGCTGCAGCTATAGTTTCAGGTAAAAAAACTGACTCCATATCTGAGGCTGTAGATTTAGCTAACTGTTCTGTTGAAAGCGGAAAAGCATATGAGAAATTAACTAAAATGATCGAATTTATAAATAGAAAAACTAATTAAAACCCGGTCAATATGTTTTAAAAGAGGATAAATTTGGAGTACCTAAAAAAAATTTTAGTTGTAAAAAAAGAAGAAATAAGAAAAATAAGAAGAAGTTCAGAATGGATAAAACGTGCTGTAAAAAATACAGAAAAAGAAAGGGGGAGTTTTTTAAGGAATATTAAAAGAGATAAAGTAAATGTGATTGCAGAGATTAAGAAAGCCTCTCCTTCAAAAGGAATTATCAATGACCGGCTTGACATTGAGGAAACGGTACTGCTTTATGATAAGTTTAAAAGCTTTATCTGCGGGATATCAGTTCTTACTGAATCATTATACTTTAAGGGTGACCCTGGGAATATAAGGATAGTCAAGAAAAAATCAAAACTACCGGTACTAAGAAAGGATTTTATCTTCAGTGAGGTTCAGATTTATGAGAGCGCAGCTCTCGGGGCAGATTGTATCCTGCTTATTAGTTCGCTTCTGGGAAAGGGAAAATTAAGAAAGCTGTATGATTTGGCCGGAAATCTGGGGTTGGATGCGCTGGTCGAGGTACATAGTGTGAAAGAACTGGATAAGGTACTGGATATTGGCGCGCAATTTATAGGTATAAATAACCGTAATTTAAAAGACATGAGCATTGATAGAAAAACAGTTTATAATATTTTAGATTACAGCAAAAATAAGGATTTATCTGATAAAATTTTTGTCTGTGAGAGCGGCGTGGAAAATGTTGAGTATATTAAAAGCCTGTTTTTGAGTGGAATAAATACTTTTCTGGTTGGCGGGTATTTTATGGTAAGTAATAATTTAGAAAAAACTTTAAGCAGTATGGAACTTGAACTGAGAAGGGAGAAACTATTATAGAAAAAAATAAAGTTTGCCGGAAAGATTAAAATATTTATCTATATAGTTTTTTACTGATAATATAGAGTAAGATATTGTTAAATATATAGTGTGTTAAAATTTGCAAGAGTATAAGGAATAAGGAAGTGCAAGAATAAAAAAATAAATATATAAGGTAGTTAGAGCATGATCTGGGTAAAAATATGTGGAATTACGAATATAGAGGATGCAAAAAGTATATCCGAATTGGGGGTGGATGCGATGGGGTTTGTCCTGTCTGCCGATAGTCCCAGAAGAGTAGAAATCATAACTGCATATAGAATAATTGAAGCACTGCGGATCGGGGAAAATAAAATTTCAATGGTAGGGGTATTCGTAAACGAAGAAATTAGAAGAGTTCTTAATGACTATAGAAGTCTAAGGTTAGATTATATACAGCTTTCAGGTGATGAAGATAGGGATTATTTAAAAGATTTAAAAGAAAAAGCTAGGGATATAAAAATTATAAAGTCAATAAGAATTAAGAATAAAAGTGAATCTTGCAGGGCTAAAATAAATAAAAAGGTGGACAAGTTAAAAGAATATGCAGATTTTATTCTGATGGATAGTTACAGGAAAGGCTTTTATGGAGGAACAGGAGTGTCTTTTAACTGGGATATTATAAAAGATTATGACCGGGAAATTCCTGTTATACTATCCGGCGGGCTTGATGCGGAAAACGTGAGGCAGGCGGTAGATATTGTAAAACCGTTTGGTGTGGATGCATCATCTAAATTAGAAATCTATCCTGGTAAAAAGGATATAGATAAAGTTACTAAATTTATAAATGTTTTAAAATAGGTTATAGAATGCTTTTAGGGCAAATGAAAAAAGATGAAAAAAAATTAAAAAAGGCAAATAGCAGTTTCCGGGGGAAAGAATACCGGAGTTATGGAAGAAATGGGTATTTTGGGGAATTTGGAGGTATATATGTTCCGGAGATACTGGTCAGCGCTTTGAAGGAGCTGGAAAAAAATTATTTTAAGTATAAAAAGGATAAAAAGTTTAAAGAAGAACTCTCATTTTATTTAAAAAACTATGTGGGAAGACCCACACCCCTTTATTATGCAGAAAGACTTTCTAACAGGCTGGGCGGAGCCAGAATATATTTAAAAAGAGAAGACCTCTGCCACCTTGGAGCTCATAAAATTAATAATACTGTTGGTCAGGTACTTCTTGCCAGAAAAATGGGGAAAAAATTTATAATTGCAGAGACTGGCGCAGGCCAGCATGGTGTGGCAACTGCTGCTGCAGCCGCACTATTCAATATGAGCTGCAAGGTTTTTATGGGAAGCAAGGATATTAAAAGACAGTCTTCCAATGTATATAGAATGAAACTAATGGGTGCAGAAGTAATAGAAGTTTCTTCAGGGAGCAGGACATTAAAGGATGCAGTAAATGAGGCTCTCCGCTACTGGGTGTCAAGAGTGGATGATACTTATTATGTCCTGGGTTCAGTAGTAGGTCCCCACCCTTACCCCACCATGGTCAGGGATTTCCAGGTAATCATAGGAAAAGAAACTAAAAAGCAGATAATGGATATAGAGGGAAGGCTTCCTGATTATATTATAGCCTGTGTTGGCGGCGGGAGTAATTCCATAGGAGTATTTTACCCTTTTTTAAAGAATGCGGATTCTGTCAAACTTATAGGAGTGGAAGCAGGAGGTAAGGGTATTAAAAGCAAGAAGCATGGGGCAACTTTAGGCTATGGAGATAAAGGAATATTTCACGGTGCTTTCAGTTATGTGCTGCAGGATGATTACGGACAGATAGAAGAGGCATATTCCATATCGGCTGGCCTTGACTATCCCGGAGTTGGTCCAGAGCACGCATACCTGAAAGAAAAAGGAATAGTAAAATATGAGTATATCCTGGACAGTGAAGCTCTGGAAGCATTTAAAACGTTATCAGTATGTGAAGGAATAATTCCAGCTTATGAAAGTTCCCATGCTCTTGCTTATGTGGCAAAGCTGGCCCCGTCACTTGATAAAGATAAAGTTATTATCGTTAATCTATCCGGCCGGGGAGATAAAGATATTGAAAACAAATAATAAACTCTAATGAAACCAGACAAAGTAATGCCCAGAGTATTTTAGGGGTATTTTGGGAGTATAGTATATTATGTATAAAGGTAAAAGCAGTGCAATAGAAAGAGTCTTTGATAATTTAAGAAAAAATAATCAAAAGGCTTTCATTCCATTTATAACCTGTGGTTTTCCCACCCTTGGTGGTTTTTTTAGTTTATTTGAAGCCCTGGATAAAAATGGAGCAGATATAATCGAGATAGGTATTCCATTTTCTGATCCGCTGGCCGATGGTCCAGTTATCCAGACTACTTCAAAGATTGCCTTAGAAAACGGGATAAACACAGATATTGTCTTTAATTCAATAATCAAAATAAGAAAAAGTAGTGATACGCCTATAGCCATTATGACTTATTTTAATACCATTTACCATTACGGGACCGGGAGGTTTTTAAAAAAAGCTAAAAGAGCAGGAGTAAATGGACTTATAATTCCCGACTTACCGCTGGAAGAATTTACCTCCTACAGGAGCTATTTTAACAGAGTAAATATTGATAATATTATGTTTGCTTCCCTGACTTCCAGTAAAGAAAGATTATCCGCTATTGCCAGGGAAGGAAAGGGTTTTATATACTGTGTTTCGGTAAAAGGGGTTACCGGGATTAGAAATAGTATAAGCCCGGAAGTTATAGATTTTTTAAAGAACCTAAAAGAAATAACCAACTTGCCTCTGGCATTAGGCTTTGGTCTCTCAAACAGGGAACAAATTAATCAGATTAAAGGCTATTGTGATGGAGTTATTATAGGCAGTAAAATTTTGTCTCTAATTCTTGAGGCAGATAGCTTTAGTAAGGGTATTAAGGAAGTAGAAAATTTTACTTCAAACGTGAGTAACTTATTGAAATCATAATATTCGTTCATAAGACATATTTATATAATTATTCTTGTTTTTAATATTTAGTTTTGTTAATATAAATTGTATTACACTGTAATAAAGAGGTGAATAATTTGAACAGAAAAACTAAAGTTATAAGTATTTCTCTCCCGGAAGAAATGGCTGATCAATTAGAAAATATGTCAAAAATAAGAGGTCGTACAAAAACGGATCTAATAAAAGAGATGTTTAAAAGCTATAAAGAAGTAATTGCAGAAAAAGAATGGTCCGAGTTATTTAAATTTGGTAGAGAAACTGCTAAAAATTTTAGAATAAAAGATGAAGAAGAGCTGTATAAATTTCTTAAAAAGTAGAAAGAAATCTTTTTATGTTGTTAAGAGTAGTTCTTGATTCAAATGTCTATATCTCTGCTCTTTTATTTGCTGGAATTCCTTATAAAATTTTAAATCTTGCAATTAAAGGAAAGATTAAGCTTATTATTTCAAGAGAAATAATCGAAGAAACGGTTAAAGTACTTAGGAATAAATTTTACTGGCCTGAACATAATATAGATAAATTTATCAGAAGAATTTCTCATATTTGTGAGATTGTTAAAATCAGCCAAAAAATAGATATTATAAAAGATAATGTCAATGATAATAATATTTTGGAATGTGCAGTTAATGGAAAAGCGAATTTAATTATTTCCGGTGATAAACATTTGCTTAGCTTAAAAATATTTGAGGGCATACCTATAAGAAATCCAAAATATTTCACCTATTTGATTAAAGAAATGTAAGATTTAATAAGACATTATATTTAAAAAACTGAAAAAAGATTATGAATCTTTGAAGGAATGAGTATGGATAAATCTAAAATAAATTCTAAAATAAGGTTTCCTCACAGCTTCACCTATATGCTATGAGGCTGTCATTTAGAACTTCGATCCCCCTGGCAAATTTTATCTGCGCCTGCCTTACGATTATCTTAGTTAAGGTCTTTCCTATTTAACCTTTTAAGATTTCTGTTGCTATGCATTATCACGTATTATAAAATCAATAAAAAGTACTTTGTTTTTATTAATAATGAACCGATAACAATAAATGAAAGTGATATGCGTCTAGCAGCTTTTCACATTTCTAGATATATTCGAATGTATAATTAAAGTTTATAATAAGTCTGGTCCAAGCAGCTCTGAAAAATAGTTTTTATTGTTGATATATATAAAAATGTGGATTATAATAGCTACAATAATAGCTATTTTTGGAGGAACATTGAAGACGATTCAAATGACTCTGGATGAAGATTTAATAGAGGAGATAGATAAAGTAGTTAGAAAACTGGGTACTACCCGGTCTGCCTTTGCACGGGATGCTTTTAGGGCAGCTATTGGTGAAATTATAGAGAAAAGGATGGAAATTAAGCATCAACAGGGCTATATTAAAGAACCAGTCAGGTCCGGGGAATTCAGTGCATGGGAATCAGAACAAGTCTGGATTGAAGAATGAAAAGGGGAGAAGTCAGGTGGTATAAATTTACCAGACCGGATAAAAAACGTCCTGTGGTGATTCTTACAAGAAATTCGATAATAGAATTTCTGGAAGAAGTTACAGTAGCCCCTATAACTTCTATTATTAGAAATATACCTTCTGAAGTTTTTTTAAGCATAAATGATGGAATGCCAAAAAATTGTGTTATCAATCTTGACCATATACAGACTGTCTCGAAAAGTAAGATTGGATCTTTAATTACAACATTAAGTTCAGAAAAAATGTCAGAGTTACGTTCAGCAGTTCTCTTTGCGTTAGGGTTTAAAATGGATTATAAAAGTTTATAAAGTCTAAGGCTTGTTTAAGTAAAGCAATGTCAGATTTTAATAAAGATAAAGAGATAAAAGATTTAGTAGTAAGCATCGTAAGTTACAATAGCTTAAACTTTTTAAGGGAATGCCTGAATTCTATATTATCAAGCCCACCTGGTGTAGGGCATGAAATTATAGTTGTTGACAATGCCTCCGGTGACGGCACTGATGAATTTGTAAAAAGGAATTATCCGGAAATAATCTTAATCTCAAATAATAGGAATATTGGATTTGCCGCGGCTAATAATAGAGCTATAGAAAAGTCCCGTTCAAAATATGTGCTTCTGATAAATAGTGACTGCAGAGTTTATAAAAAATCACTGGATAGTTTGGTAGAATTCATGGAAAAAAATCCTGAAGTTGGGATAGCGGGACCAAAAATAGTTAATAGTGATGGAACCATTCAGTTCTCCTGCAGAAGATTTCCTTCCGTATTCAATGCTGCTGCTCATACCATACTTACAAATATCTTTCCTGATAACCCTTTTTCAAAAAAATATAAACTTGCTGACATCGGCAGGGATAATCCTTTTAAAGTCGACTGGGTTTCAGGGTCCTGTATGATTATAAGAAGAAAAGCTTTAGAAGATACAGGAATTCTTGATGAAAATTATTTTATGTATGTTGAGGATTTGGATATTTGTTATAGGATGTGGCAAAAGAATTGGGAAGTGTATTACTATCCTGAAGCTGAAATAATGCATCATATTGCAGGCAGCAGCGGCAGTGGGAAAATTAAAGCAAGTTTCAGAATGCAAAAAAGTGTATTTTATTTTTTCTGGAAAAATTATAGAAGGAGTTGGAAAATTATTCTAATACCACTGCTGGTGCTGACTCTTGGGTTCAGGTTGTTCCTTACTATTATAAAAAGTCCTTTTTCAGGACAAAGATAATGTGACTTTATAGACATTTAACAGGGTTTAGGTTTTTTATATTTAAGATTTTATATTAAAATAATCACTAAAGTAAAAATAGTTACGAGGGAGAATACGCTTTTGAGAATTTTGATAACAGGCATTGCAGGATTTGCCGGTAGGCATCTTACCACATATCTGACCAATGAAGATAATCATGAAATTCTAGGAATTGACCTTAATTTAAAAAATTTTAATTCAGGTAACTCCTCCAGCAGAATAAAGCTTCTTGAAGCCGACTTAACCGATAGGCAAAAGATTTTCAGTATTATAAAAAAATTCAAACCGCAGCATGTCTATCATCTTGCAGCACAGAGCTCGGTTAGTTATTCATGGGAGAATCCTATAGAAACTTTCAGGATTAATGTTTTTGGAGGAATAAATATCCTGGAGGGCCTTAAGATTTTTTGTCCCTGCTGCAGGATTCTTATGGTATGTACTGCTGAAGAATATGGAGAAATTAATAGTGGAAATAAAGCAATTGATGAAAATTTCAGAATTTATCCTCAAAATCCATATGCTATTAGTAAATCAGCTCTGGATTTTTTCTCTTCTGTTTATTATAGCGCATACAAACTCCCGGTATATATAAGCAGGTCATTCAATCATATTGGTCCGGGCCAGTCAGAAAGATTTGTTACTTCAGATTTTGCCAGGCAGATAGCTCTGATAGAGAGTGGCAGTCAGGACCCGGTAATAAGTGCTGGCAATCTCCAGTCTCAACGGGATTTTTTAGACGTGCGGGATGCAGTTAAAGCATACAATTATATAATAAATAAGGGAAGCGAGGGCCAGGTTTATAATGTTTGTTCAGGCAAAAAGCAGAAGATTTCAGATTTGCTTGATATTCTTATATCATTAAGCAAAAGGTCAGATATTAAAGTGAAGATTGATAAGAGCAAGTTCAGGGCAATTGATGTTAAAATTATGTATGGAAATAACAGCAAATTAAAAGCCCAGACTGGCTGGGTTCCCGAGTATTCTATCAAAACATCACTTGAGGATACACTCAATTACTGGAGGCAGAATGCTGGATTATAGGTCTAAATTAAAGGTGAAAAGGAGTTAGATTGAAAGCAGTAATATTAGTTGGTGGAGAGGGAACAAGATTACGTCCAATTACCTTTTTAAATCCAAAACCAATGCTGCCGCTTATAAATAAACCTTTCATGGAAAATTTTATTTTTTGGCTTAAATCTCACGGGATTAAAGATATAATCTTTTCCACTGGCCACCTTCCGGAAATTTTTAAAAATTATTTTGGAGATGGCAGTAAGTTTGGATTAAAACTAACCTATGTTAAAGAGGAAAAACCGCTGGGTACATGCGGAGGAGTAAAAAATGTAGAGAAATATTTAGACAGCGAACGTTTTATGGTATTCAATGGTGATATTCTTTCTTCACTGGATTTGACTGATATGATAGTTTTTCATAAGAGGAAAAAAGCAGATATAACTATATCGCTGACTCCTGTTGAAGATCCTACATCTTATGGACTGGTACCTATCGATAATGAGGGGAAGGTTAAGCAGTTTCTGGAGAAGCCAAGCCAGGAAGAAATTACTACTAATTTAATTAATGCAGGGATGTATATTATCGAACCATATGTGATGAAGTTAGCGCCGGAAGGTGAAAATTATTCTTTCGAAAGAGGACTTTTCCCCAGGGCCTTATGTGAAGGATATAAGATTTATGGATATGTTTCAGACTCCTACTGGCTGGATGTCGGAACTCCTCAAAAGTATCTGGAGGCTCATTATGATATTTTAAATAAGAAGGTAAATTTCAAATTTCCATATAAAGAGGTGCTGGAAAATATATATATAGGAAAAGGTTCAAGGTATTTAAAAAATAATTTTGTCTCCGGGCCGGTTGTTATTGGTGAGAGAACCGTGATAGAGAAGGGTGCTAAAATAATGCCGCTTACAGTAATCGGAAATGACTGTTTTATCTCTAAAGGAACTGAAATTTCTGAAAGCATAATTTTTAACAATTGTAAAATTGAAAAGAATTGCCTTATAAAAAAATCTGTAATTTCAAATAATGTGGTGATTGGCCAGAATGTAAGTGTCGAAGGGTACTCTGTCATTGGAGATAACAGTAAAATTGAAAAGAATAATGTTTTAAAGGATGGCATTAAGATTAATGTAAATTCCAATGTCCCTGAGAGGCAAATTACTTTTTAAACTTTAATTTATATAATAAAATTCTTTTTAAAAATTTTAAGAGGGGAGATAATAGTGAGAGCGCTTGTTACGGGAATTACCGGTCAGGATGGGTCCTATCTGGCTGAGTTCTTACTGGACAAGGGGTATGAAGTTTATGGGATGGTAAGGCGGTCATCAGTTGAGAACTTTAACAGAATAGAGCATATAAGGGATAAGTTGAAGTTTGTCCAGGCTGATCTATTGGACCAGTTATCTATAATAGATGCAATAAAAGAATCTAGACCTGATGAGATATATAACCTTGGCGCTATGTCATTTGTACCTACATCCTGGAAACAGCCAGTGCTCACCGGTGAATTTACAGGATTGGGAGTAACCAGGATGCTGGAAGCGGCGAGACATATGAATAAGAATGTAAAATTTTACCAGGCTTCCAGTTCGGAGATGTTTGGGAAAGTGAGAGAGGTTCCCCAGAATGAAAATACTCCATTTTATCCACGCAGTCCTTATGGAGTAGCAAAGGTTTACGGTCATTACATGACTGTAAATTATAGGGAGAGTTATGATATGTTCGCCTGTAGTGGTATACTTTTTAACCATGAATCCCCCAGACGGGGTCTGGAGTTTGTTACCAAGAAAGTGACTTATGGCGCAGCTAAAATAAAATTGGGGTTAGCAGAAAGTCTCTGCCTGGGAAATTTAGATGCAAAAAGGGATTGGGGATATGCAAAAGATTATATTGAAGCAATGTGGTTGATGCTTAAACAGGATACGCCGGAAGATTATGTTATAAGTACAGGAGAGACACATTCAGTAAAGGAGTGGGTCGAGGCTTCTTTTAAGTGCCTGGATCTTGACTGGGAGAAGTATGTAAAAATTGATAAAAGTTTTATCCGGCCTGTTGATGTGGATCTTCTGGTGGGAGATTCTTCTAAAGCCGAAAAAAAGCTGGGGTGGAAAACAAAGGTTAATTTTAACGGGCTGGTAAAAATTATGGTTGAATATGATTATAATTATTTAAAAAAACAAATGTAATAATTGGTTACTGGAGGAGTTATACTTAATGGAAAAAACAATGATAAAATTCGGAACTGATGGCTGGAGAGATATAATAGCTGACCAGTTCACTTTCGAAAAAGTAAAAGCTGTTTCCCAGGGAGTGAGCAATTACCTTAAGAAAAAAGTAGGAGACAGCCGGATACCATGTGTGGCATTGGGATATGATACCAGATTTCTTTCCGAGAGGTTCGCTCAAGCAGCTGCAGAAATCTTTAGACTGAACGGTATTAACGTCTACTTTTCTGACCGGATTATTCCAACACCTATTCTTTCTTATGCTGTGCTTGAAAGGAAAGCTGATCTGGGGATTATGATTACTGCAAGTCATAACCCTTATTATTACAATGGTTATAAAATTAAAGACCCTTTTGGCGGCTCGGCTGCTGTGGATATAATAATGAAGATTGAAGATGAAATCAGTGAAGTATTTAAAAATACTGCAAAATACAGGGATTTTTTATATTCTAAGAGCACTAACGGCAACAATATTAAAAAAGTTGATTTTATATCCAGCTACAGGCAAAATATTCTCGGTCAGGTAAATAGGGATGTTATAAAAGGTTTTGACTTTGGTCTGCTGCTGGAGCCAATGTATGGAGCAGCACAGGGTATATATAGAAGCATTATAGAAACATTCAATCCTAAAAATCTTACGGAAATACATTCAGCTCTAAATCCGGCTTTTGGAGGTATAAGCCCCGAGCCTATTGGAGATAATCTTGCTGAAGCTGAAAGTATCCTTAAGAATAAAAAATGTAAATTGGCTATTTGTCTGGACGGCGACGGGGATAGAATTGCCGTCCTGGGAGAGAACGGAAATTATATTAGCGCACATCATATTTACGCTATAGTTTTATGGTATTTAGCCACTAGAAAGAAAATGAAAGGTAAAGTGGTGAAGTCAGTAAATCTTTCCTCTATAGCGGATAAAATATGTTCAAAATATAATCTGGAGCTTATTACCACTCCTGTAGGGTTCAAATACATAGCAGAGGAAATTTTAAAAGGTGAAGTTATTATAGGCGGTGAAGAAAGTGGAGGTCTCTGGGCAGGTGGAGACTTGCCGGAAAGAGACGGGATGCTCATAGGCTTAAAACTTTTAGAAATAATATGCAGTACGGGTATGACCATAAACCAGATTCTTGATAAGATTTATAGTGAATTTGGATATTTTGTATTTGACCGGATTGATTATAAAATTGACCTGCCCCGGAAAGAGAAGTTAAAGTCTATTCTGGAGAAAGGTATTCCCGAAATATTAAAAAACGCCGGTGCCGCAAAAGTTATTACTCTTGATGGATATAAGTATATCATGGAAGATGGAAGCTGGATAATGATAAGACCATCGGGGACCGAGTCGGTTGTAAGGATATACACGGAAGGTGAAGATAAGGAAAAAACAAATTATCTTCAGGATCTTGGTAAAAAAATTATAAGTAGCGTTTTTTAAAAAATAATAAATTTTAGAAAGCAATATTAAAAACTTATAGTGAGAGGTATGTATTATGAGTATTCTGGATAATCCGGAAAAAATTAAGGAAATTGATAAAGAAGGAATGCTTGAGACTGAGGAAAAATTTTACCAGCAGATGCTGGACGCAAAAGAAATTGCAGATGGCGCCGATCTGGGAAATATAAAGGGAAAAGATTTTGAAGGTGTCGCCTTTTCAGGAATGGGGGGATCAGGTTTTGCCGGTGATATTATCAAAGCTTTAATAAAAGATGATATCAATATACCTGTTGAGGTTGTAAAAGGATATAATTTACCTTCTTTTGTAAAAAGTGGCTGGCTGGTAGTTCCGGTGAGTTATTCCGGAAATACTGAAGAAACAATCTCTGCAGCCAGTAAGGCATTGGACCGGGGATGTGAAATTCTTATTGTTTGTTCCGGGGGCGAGCTGGAGAGTATTGCCAGAAGCAATAACAAAACAATAATAAAAATACCGTCAGGACTGCAGCCCAGAGGCGCTATTGGTTATTTATTTTTTCCTGCTTATCTGGCTCTGGATCATCTTGATATTATGAAAATACCTTCCGGAGATATTGAAGAGACTCTGGATCTGATAAAAGAAAAAGCGGGTCTTTACAACAGGGAAGTTAGCAGTGATAAAAATTTTGCAAAGAAAATAGCCTTAAAAATTTCAGACAATTTGCCTATAGTATACGGGACAGAAGGATTACTATCGGCAGTTGCTTATAGGCTGAAGTGTGAATTTAATGAGAATTCAAAAACACCCTGCTGGTGGAATGAATTTCCAGAATTGAATCATAATGAAACTGTTGGCTGGGAAAGGCTTAAGGGAACCACCAGAAAATTCGTACTTCTGGTTTTCAGGGAGAAGAATGAGGGAATAAGGATAAAGACACGTATTGATGTGACTTTAAATCTTATCAGGGAAAATGTAAGTGAGGTTATAGAAATACCGGTAGAAGGAAAATCAAAACTGGCAAAAGCATTATCGACGATGTATCTTGGAGATATAGTCAGTGTATATCTGGCACTTTTAGCTGGTATTGACCCAGGCCCGGTAGAAAAAATACAATCGCTGAAAGCTGAACTTTCAAAATTAAATTAAAAAGCAAGTGAAATAAAAAAATTAGAAAGGAAAGATTTAATGAATTTTGATTTAAAAGATATCGGTTTAGCCAGAGAAGGTAAAAATAAAATAGAATGGGCTGCAAGAGAGATGCCGGTTCTAAGAGGGATCAGGGAAGATTTTTTAAAAAATAAGCCTCTTAAAAACCTGACTGTCGGGGCCTGCCTGCATGTTACTTCAGAAACAGCAAATCTTATGATTACTTTAAAAGAAGGAGGGGCCAATGCAGCTTTATGTGCGTCCAATCCCTTAAGTACCCAGGATGATGTAGCAGCTTCACTGGTTGAGGATTTTAAAATTAAGGTATTTGCCATAAAAGGCGAGGATAATAAGACATATTACAAGCATATAAACAGTGTTCTTGACATCAAACCCCAGGTTACTATGGATGATGGGGCAGACTTGATTTCAACTATTCACAGCAGCAGAAAAGAGTTGCTGGGAGGAGTGTATGGCGGTACGGAAGAGACAACAACAGGAGTGACAAGGCTTAAGAGCATGGAAAAAAATGGCGTACTTTTTTATCCGATCATTGCCGTAAATGATGCCAGGACCAAGCATTTTTTTGATAACCGGTATGGGACCGGGCAAAGCACTATTGACGGAATCTTGAGGGCAACCAACATCCTGTTTGCCGGTAAGAAGTTTGTTATTGCTGGTTACGGCTGGTGCGGAAGGGGAATAGCTACAAGAGCTAAAGGAATGGGTGCTTCTGTGATAATACTGGAGATAGATCCCTTAAGGGCATTAGAAGCTAAACTGGACGGATATGATGTAATGAGCTCCAGGGAAGCTGCAAAAGTGGGGGATATTTTTGTATCAGCTACCGGTAACAAAAATGTAATAGGCGAGGTAATTTTAAACAGTTGCAAGGATGATGTAATTTTAGCCAACTCCGGTCATTTTGATGCTGAGATTGATTTGAACTACCTCAAGACAAATAGTAAATCGAAAAGAAAGGTCAGACCTTTTGTTGAAGAATATCTTATGAAAGACGGAAGGAAGATATATGTTCTTGCTGAAGGAAGACTGGTGAATCTGAGCGCTGCTGAAGGTCATCCAGCCAGTGTTATGGATATGAGTTTTGCAAACCAGGCTTTAAGTGTAAAATATATCTTTGAAAATAGCAGCAGTCTTTTAAAAAAGGTTTATTCAGTCCCGGAAGAAATTGACAGGAAGATAGCAAAACTCAAACTGGAGAGCATGGGAGTGAAAATAGATAAATTAACACATGAGCAGGAGGAATATCTTAGTTCATGGAAAATGGGAACATAAGCCGTTACCCTGGAGAGAGCAGGGTATGCACTCTTTTATGGAAAAAATCTGTTTTGAAATTAATAGACCAGAGAAAACTTCCTTTTGAAGAAGTATATGTGAGTTGTAAATCGGCAGATAGTGTAGCCAGAGCTATAAAAGATATGGTTGTAAGGGGAGCGCCTGCAATTGGAGTCGCTGCCGGTTATGGTGTTGCGCTGGCAGCATTAAAATTTAGGGGAGAAGATAAGGAAAAATTTGCAGATTATATAAATGAGAATATAAAATTACTTTCCGGGACACGGCCGACGGCTGTAAATTTATTCTGGGCACTGGATAGAATGAAAAAAATTTTAACCAGTGATAAGAACATGGAAGTGGAAAAAATTAAGATCAAATTAATAGAAGAGGCCGAAGAAATTGGAAAGCAGGATCTGGAGATTAACTGGAAAATTGGACAGAATGGAAAGAAAATCTTCGATAAGGCAACCGGTAAAATTAAAATCCTTACTCATTGCAATGCAGGAGCGCTTGCAACTTCAGGCTATGGTACCGCACTTGCAGTAATAAGAAGTTTGGATGCGGAAGGAAAAGTGGCAAATGTGATAGTAGATGAGACCAGACCATTTCTTCAAGGGGCAAGACTTACCGCGTGGGAACTTCACCAGGAAGAAATTCCCTTTTTTATTATATCTGATAATATGGCAGGGTATTTTATGTCAATAGGAGAGGTTGATACGGTACTTGTTGGTGCGGACAGGATAGCTTCAAATGGTGATGCGGCAAATAAAATAGGAACTTTAAGCCTGTCCATACTTGCTAGGTACTACGGGATACCATTTTATGTTGCTGCTCCAATCTCAACTGTTGATATAAAAATAGAAAGTGGGGATAATATCCCTATAGAATATAGAGATGAAAAAGAAGTGAGAGAAGTTTTAGGAAAAATTATTATCCCGGAATTTATGTCAGTAAAAAATCCGGCTTTTGATGTCACACCGGCTGAAAATGTAACTGCAATTATAACTGAAGAGGGGGTAATATATCCTCCTTACAAAAAGAATATTGGTAAAATTTTTAAAGGTAAGAGATAAATAATGAAAGCGGTGTTGAACTAAAATGAATAAAAGAGGCATTGGTAAAATTTTTAAAAATAAGAGGTAAATAATAAGAGATGAATAACGGAGGCAGTGTAGAGTTATAATGAATAAGAGCAAAGCTATGGTGCTGGCAGCAGGTCTGGGAACAAGGCTGAGACCACTGACAGACTTAATCTCCAAGCCGATGGCTCCCATAGTTAACAGACCGGTTATGGAACATATTATAAGACTTCTGGTAAAACACAATTTTACTGATATTGTTTGCAATCTGCACTGGTATCCGGATGAAATAAGAAATTATTTTTGTGATGGATCAAAATGGGGAGTAAACATAGTTTATTCCTATGAGAAAGAGCTGCTGGGAACCGCAGGAGGAGTAAAGAATGTAGAAGATTTTTTTGAAGATAGTACTTTTTTAGTTATAAGCGGCGATGCCCTTACCGATATTGATCTAACTGATGCTGTAAAATTCCATAAAGGGAAAGGTGGTGTGGCAACACTCATTTTAACTGAAGTCGAAGATACTTCCCAGTATGGGGTGGTGCTGGTGGATGAAAATATGAAGATAAAGGGCTTCCAGGAAAAACCTCTAGGTGGTGAGGACAAATCAAACCTGGCAAACAGCGGAATATATATTTTTGAACCGGAAATATTTAATTATTTACCTCCCCGGGGACAGTTCTGTGATTTTGGTAAGAATCTTTTTCCTGACCTACTCAGTAAAAATGTTTTATATTATGGTTACCGTCATAGTCAATATTGGAATGATGTGGGAGGTCTGGACCAGTACCAGCAGGGTAATTTTGACGCACTTGAAGGTAAAGTTAAGGTTGATATTCCCGGAAAGAAAATTAAAGAAGGGGTCTGGGTAGGAAAAAATTGCAAGATTCAGGAAGGGGTAGTAATAATTCCTCCAGTATGTATCGGAGATAATTGTACTATAAAGAAAGATGCAAAACTTTTTGGTCCTATAATTCTGGGCAATGATACTGTTGTAGGTGAAAGAGCAGTTTTGTACAGAGGTATAAAATGGGGCAGCGGTTATATAGGAAAAGATGCTTCCCTGATTGGTGCAATTATAGGATATGATACAAAAATAAAAGACAAGGCTTCGATTCTGGAAAAAGCAGTCATAGGTTCTAAGAGTGTTATAAAAGATGGAATAAAAATCCATCCAAGTGTAAAAGTTATGTCCAATAAAGTAATTGATATTGATACAGAAAATACCAGGAAAAATTAATAAAAATTTGATTGATATTTTTAAAGATATTATTGTTCCACCCTTATGTGTTATTTGTGGAAAAATTGGTCCTGAACTGATCTGCCGGAATTGCATATCTAAAATTAAAGAAATCGGTGATAAAATATGTAAGTATTGCGGCAGACCGCTATCCAGAATTAGTCCGGATGATAAAGGGTGCAATTTTTGCAGGAATGAAGATTTCAATTTTTACAAGCACAGGAGTTTTACCATATATAAAGGAGAGATAAAAAGAATAATAAGGAAATATAAATATAATAGAATATATGATTTAAAAGAAGTTATTGCCGTGTTTTTAAAACAAACTTATATTAGAAATTATGAATATGAGAAAATTGATTATATAGACACGGTTCCGGGTAAACATATGGAAATACTGTGCAGATCATTATCAAAGTTAATTAAAATTCCATTTGCTGATAATATATTAAGAGTGAAAAAAGTTATAAAGCAGCAGGGCCTTGATTTTATGCAAAGAAAGACCAATATAAAAGAAGCATTTAAAGTTAAGAATTGTCTCATGAGCTCGGGGAAAAATCTGCTGCTGGTAGATGATGTCTGGACTACGGGAAGCACATTGGGTGAGATTGCCGGTGTTTTAAAAAGAGCAGGTGCAGATAGAATTTATTTATTAACTCTGGCCAGGGGGTTATAAACGGAGTGACAAGATTAAATGGAATTGTAAAATGGTTTAGCCCTGAGAATGGATTTGGTTTTATAGAAGCAGAATCAAAGGAAACCGGAGATATTTTTGTAGACTACTCTTCTATACAGGCAGATGGATTTAAAACACTTGGGAGGGGCCAGAAAGTAGAATTTGAATTTGAAAAAGATGAAAGGGGCAATGTAGCAAGAAATGTGATAATAATAAAGTAATGTATTGGGGCGGCATTAAGATATTTCTTATATAAATTTTCAAATAAATTAAAACTAAGGAGGAGATAGATTGGAATTCATTATTAAAAGCAGGAATATTCAGTTAGATGAAGAAATCCGGAACTATGTAGAGAGAAAAATTAGAAGGAAGATAATTAAAATTTTAGATAAAATAATAAAATTAGAAGTAAAGTTTATCTTTGATAAAAATCCAAGGATTAATTTAAATAACCAGATAGAAGTTACTGTTTTCACAAGTGGCGCAGTTATTAGAGCGACTGATTCAGGAACTGATCTTTTTGAAGCTGTAGATAAAGTTATTAGTAAATTGGAAAGGCAGGTAAAAAAATACCGGGAAAAGTTGATAAATAAGGGAAGAAAGAGCAGTAATCTAAAGGAACTTGACGTGCCTAAAACTGATGAACAGCAAACTAGAAGTATTGATAGTAAGATTAGAAAAGCAATAGTAAAGACCAAAACTTTTACTTTAATACCAATAACTCCGGAAGAAGCAGTATTACAAATGGAGTTACTGGGACATGATTTTTTTGTTTTTATTAATTCGGAGACTGAAAGAACTGCGGTAGTATATCGCAGAAAAGATAAAAATTATGGTTTGATAGAACCTGCTCTATAATTTAGTTATTATTACAAAGGTGACGGCAAATGTTTAAAAATATTGGAAACATCCTTAAATTTGGTGAAGGTAAAAAAATAAAAAAATATGAAGAGATAGTTAGCGCTGTAAGTAATCTTGAAAAAGATATAAGTTCGCTTACTGACAACGAGCTGGCTGCAAAAACTATAGATTTTAAACAGAGATATGAGAACGGCCAGAAACTGGAGGAATTGATGCCGGAAGCTTTTGCAGTGGTAAGGGAGGTAGCAAAAAGAACTCTTAATATGCGCCATTTTGATGTTCAAATACTGGGAGGTGTTGTTCTTTACGAGGGAAAAATTGCTGAAATGAAGACAGGTGAAGGAAAGACACTGGTTGCAACGCTGCCTGTGTATTTAAATTCCTTTACTGGCAGGAGTACTCATCTGGTTACAGTTAATGATTATCTGGCAAAGAGAGATAGCGAGTGGATGGGCAATATCTATAAGTTTCTGGGACTGAAAGTAGGTCTTATCCAGCATGAAATGTCCACCCTTGAGAAAAAAGAACAATACCGGTCTGATGTAATATATGGCACCAATAATGAGTTCGGGTTTGATTATTTGAGAGATAATATGGTAATGGATAAGGAAAATATGGTACAGGATGGTCACTGGTATGCCATTGTTGACGAAGTTGACAGTATTCTTATAGATGAAGCAAGAACTCCTCTTATCATTTCCGGGGTCGCTTATGGAACTACTGAAATTTATAGGAAATTTACACAAATAGTACCACGACTGGAAATAGATGAGGACTTTGAAATAGATGAAAAGGCAAGAACAGCCGCAATTACAGAGAAAGGCGTCGAAAAAGTTGAAAGAATACTTGGCATAGAAAATTTATACGATCCTTCTAATTTTCTATACATACATGCTTTAAATCAATCTCTTAAAGCCTATCATCTATTTAAAAGAGATGTAGATTATATGCTGAAAAATGGCGAGATAATTATTGTTGATGAATTTACTGGAAGACTGATGCCTGGCAGAAGATACAGCGAGGGGCTGCATCAGGCTATAGAGGCCAGGGAAAGAGTAAAAGTGAGGGATGAAAATCAGACACTTGCCACCATTACTATTCAAAATTATTTTAGAATGTATGAGAAATTAGCGGGCATGACCGGTACTGCGCTAACAGAAGCGGCCGAATTCAGGCATATTTATGGGCTTGAAACTGTGGTTATACCTACTAATGAACCAATGATAAGGAAAGACCTTCCTGATCTGATTTATAAAACTGAACAGATTAAATTTGATAATGTTGTAGAGGATATAGTTTCCAGATACAACAGAGGTCAACCGGTACTGGTGGGGACTATATCTATTGAAAAGTCTGAGAGACTTAGCAACATGCTGAAAAGAAGAGGTATACCCCATGAAGTTTTAAACGCAAAATATCATGAAAAAGAAGCACAAATCATTGCCAAAGCCGGGCAAAAAAATTCAGTTACTATTGCTACAAATATGGCGGGAAGAGGTACAGACATAGTCCTTGGCGAAGGAGTCGTAGAACTTGGAGGTCTTCATGTATTTGGAACAGAAAGGCATGAGAGCAGAAGAATTGATAATCAGCTCAGAGGAAGAAGCGGCCGCCAGGGAGATATTGGTTCAAGCCAGTTTTACCTGAGCACAGAAGATGATTTGCTGAGACTTTTTGGATCGGAAAGGATTTATAGGATAATGGAGACCTTTAATTTTCCAGATGATTTACCAATACAACATCCTATAATAAGCAGGGCAATTGAGAATGCACAGAGGCAGGTAGAAGGGAGAAATTTTGAAATAAGGAAGCATGTTCTTGAATACGATGATGTTATGAATAAGCAGAGAGAAGTGATTTACGCTAGAAGAAAGAAAATTTTAGAAGAAGAGAATTTAAGGTCAGTAGTTTGCGAAATGATTAAAGACATAATAGGAAGAAGCGTTGATATTCATATAAATCCCGGTGATTATCCGGAAAATTGGGATTTGGAGACGCTATCTAATTATATGACTCCTTTATTTTCCACCGATATAATAACTGATATCATAGACAGGAAGAAATTTGGCGAAAGTAAGTGGGATATCAGTATTTTAAAGGAAAAATTGGCGGGAAGAGCTTACCAGATTTACGAGGAAAGGGAAAATAACTATTCCCCTCCGGTTATAAGAAAACTGGAAAAAATAGTGATGTTAAATGTTATTGATAATATGTGGAGAGGTCATCTTTTAGAAATGGATTACCTGAAGGAGGGTATAGGACTACGAGCTATTGGTCAAATGGACCCGCTGGTTGAATACAGGCGGGAGACATTTAATTTATTTAAAGAGCTTATAGAGGAAATAAAGTTTGATACAGTAAGGCTATTATATAATGTCAGGATAGTTACCAGGGAGGAACAGGAGAAACAAAAAACCGTAAGAGAGAATGAAGTAACAAATATAGTTACAAGCGGTCCCTCAAAATCCGGATCAATAGCCTTGCAGACAAAGCCTGTAACTGCAAAAAAAATCGGAAGAAATGACCCTTGCCCCTGTGGCAGCGGGAAGAAATATAAAAAATGTTGCGGCAGGTAATATAATATAAATAAATTAGCTGGAGGGTTTTATGATAGAAGATTATAAGTTAAGATTAGATAAATTGTTACAAAAGATGGTTTTTTTACGGGATTGTCTTTGAAATAGATAATAAAATTACCAGGCTTAAAAAACTCCAAAGTGAAACTCTTTCCAAAGAATTCTGGGAAGACCACGGCAGGGCACAAAGTATTACCCAGGAGATTGCTGAACTTAAAGAAATAGTTTGCGATATTAAAAATTTAGAAGAGAAAATGGAAAATGCCAGGTTAGCGCTGGAGATACTTGAAAATGAAGAGGACAGGAGCTTTGAAGAGGAATTGGTAGAAGATCTGGAAAGCATCAAAGATTTATTAAGCGATCTGGAAGAAAAAGCTATTTTAAATGATAAATATGATTCTTATCCAGCAGTAGTAACTATTCACCCCGGGGCAGGAGGGACAGAATCCCAGGATTGGGCTGAGATGCTGCTCAGGATGTATACACGGTGGATGGCCAGGAGAAAGCTTTCTTATAGTTTTAATGATTATCAGACAGGTGAAGAAGCAGGAATAAAAAATGCTACTTTTACTGTCACCGGCAAAAACGCATATGGGTTGCTGAAATCGGAAAAAGGAATTCATAGACTGGTGAGAATTTCACCTTTTGATTCTTCTAAACGCAGGCATACTTCTTTTGCCTCTGTGGATGTAATACCATTTCTCGATAAAGATATCGATATAAAAATAAGCAAGGAGGATTTAAGAATTGAGACTTTTAAATCCAGTAGTGCCGGAGGCCAGCATGTAAATGTCACAGATTCGGCGGTAAGAATTACACACCTTCCTACAAATATTGTGGTAAATTGTCAGAATGAAAGATCTCAAATACTTAACAGGCAAACTGCTATACAGATTTTAAAATCAAAACTTTTTGAACTGGAACGGAAAAAAAATATAGAAGAAATTAATAAAGTAAGGGGAGAAAAAAAAGAAATAGGGTGGGGAAATCAAATAAGAAGTTATATTCTTCAGCCATATCAATTAATTAAAGATCATAGAACAGGAATTGAGATTGGAGATGTACAATCAGTGCTGGACGGCAATATAGATTCACTAATAAGAGGTTTTCTTGAAAAAAAATTATCCAGAGGGTAAACTCTTCATTATTAAAATTGGGGGGAAATAAAAGAGTTAGTTTGAAATGAATATGATTGAATTTAAAAATATCAGTAAAATATATGAGGATAATACTGTTGCATTGAAAAAAATCAATCTGGTTATTAGAAAAGGTGAATTTCTTTTTTTGGTAGGTCCAAGCGGTTCAGGCAAATCTACCTTTATAAAGTTGCTTATAAAAGAAATTGATGAAAGTAATGGCAACATATATATAGCCGGGAGGAATATCAGTAATCTTAAATCGAGCAGGATTCCTCAACTTAGAAGGAATATAGGATGTGTATTTCAGGACTATAAGCTTCTGCCAAATAGAACCGTGTTTGAGAATGTAGCATTTGCTCTTGAAGTTATTGGTAAGCCGACTTATGAGATTAAAATTCGGGTGCCCCAGGTTTTAAAACTTGTAGGGTTGTATAGTAAATTAAATTCATATCCTCATCAATTATCAGCTGGTGAACAACAGAGAGTTTCTATTGCCAGGGCATTTGTGAACAGACCGCCTATACTTCTTGCAGATGAACCTACCGGGAATCTGGATCCAGGAACATCAGAAGGAATTATGAAGATACTATCCAGAATAAATCTTATCGGTACTACAGTACTGATGGCCACACATGACCGGAACATTGTGAATTCAATGAGGCGAAGAGTTGTTGAGCTTGAAGAAGGAGAAATAATAAGGGACCAGAAGAGAGGGGTGTATGGGGACTGATGGTACGAACCAGGTATTTTTTTAGTGAGACTTTTACCAGTCTGAAACGGAACTTTTTTATGGGATTTACTGCTATTACCACTGTTGCTATTACTTTGTTTATTGTGGGGTTCTTTGCAATAATCGTTTATGATATACAGGGGATAATGAGCTCAATAAAAAGCCAGGTAGAGTTGAGGGTGTATCTTAAAGATAATATTTCAGAAGAGTTAAAGGAATATATTGAACAGGAGATAATAAGCTGGGAGGAAACTGAAAGTGTAGAATATGTATCCAAAGACATAGCACTGGAAAGATTTAAGAAGCAAATGGAAGGAAGTAATATCTTAAAAGAGATCGATGGGAATCCGCTTCCGGCTTCTTTTGATATAACTTTAAATAATCCCGAAAAGATTGATCAGGTAGAGCTCCGTTTTTATGACAGGGATGGAAATTTTATAGAAGGTGTTGATGATGTGATATACGAAAGGAAAGTAGTCAAACCATTGTTTTCAATAACTGCAATTATTGGAACTATAGCATTTTTGATAATTATAGTGCTTCTTCTGGCAGCTATTGTATTGATATTTAATACCATAAGGCTCTCTATTTATGCCCGTCGTAAGGAAATTGAAGTTATGAAACTAGTGGGTGCCACTAACTGGTTTGTAAGAATTCCATTCCTGTTTGAAGGTTTTTTTGAGGGATTTATAGGAAGTATCATTTCTATTATCTTATTGTTTTTTATAGGTAATTTCTTACTTATTAAGGGCGAGAGAGCAATTGTAGATATTATGCGGATTAAAGAATTAGCTATAGTTGGAAGCGGTAATGTTATGTTATATGTATACGTAGGAGTGTTAGTACTGGGAGGCCTTATAGGAATTTTAAGTAGTGTTATTGCCTTGAGAAGGTATGTAAAAGTTTAAGGGCTTATATTTTTAAATTTTTAATTTTTTTTAATTAGTATTAAAATAGTTATAATAAAAAATGAAATGATATGATAATTAAAAGTAAGAACATCATAGCCGTATTTGTAACAATTATTATAGCACTCTCCAGTTTTAATCTTATTTCTAGTGCATCTCCAAAGTTTATTTATGCGCAATCTCTTGAAGAGAAATTAGAACAGATACAAAAGGATCTGGAAACGACCCAGCAAAAAAGGAAAGAGGTAGAAAAACAGGTACAAGAATACAAGAACCAAGTGGATGAGGTAGAGAATCAGTTATTGGGTGCATTGTCTGAACTGGATGATCTTTATAAGAAAAAGGATGAAGCAAAGAGCGAGGTTGATAAAGCAACCATAGAGCTGGTTTTAAAAGAGGAAGAGTTAAAAAGGATAGAGGATGAGCTTAAAGAAAAAATAAGAATTTTAAATGATAGAGTTGCAGCTATTTATAAGAATGGAAACAGCAATATACTGGAAATTTTACTGAAAGCAGAAGATTTCCTGGATTTCATATCAAAGTTGAAGCTTATGAATCTTTTTGCCGAGCAGGATACGCAGAATATCCTGGAGGTTAAGGAAAAAAAGACTGCGACTATAGGAATAAAAAAATCCATAATTGATTTAAG
>Ga0208828_1000211_pt1 | contig 26919 bp, 28 predicted proteins | sample Kivu_160m_FD_185487 | JGI IMG/M metagenome (GOLD analysis project Ga0208828, IMG submission 185487) | Freshwater microbial communities from Lake Kivu, Western Province, Rwanda to study Microbial Dark Matter (Phase II) - Kivu_160m (SPAdes)... | ecosystem: Environmental > Aquatic > Freshwater >... | reverse complement strand
AACAGTGTTTTTTCTTGTAAGCACGTCCAGGGGCTATTATTATATTTTGCTGCTTTATTTTGTATTGGGCATTATAATTGCTGTTATTTTTAAGCCTGACTTCTTGTTTTTAATTAAAAGGTCTATGCTTCTTTTTTTATTTCCCCTTCTTATGTCAATATTTATTCCCATTGCAAATAAAGGAAACATATTATTTAGATTTAACATAATTTTTTTTGATATTGCTGTTACCGATAATGGCATTACCATTTTCTTTACAGTGCTATTAAAATCATTTATCTCAATTTTTATATTATCCTCACTTGTTATTTCGACATCTGATAATGAGCTGCTGCATGGACTGAGAAAAATACATGTTCCTGCAATACTTGTTACCATTATTTTTATTATGTACCGGTACTTTTTTGTAATAAAAGAAGAATCGCGCACCGGACAGCTTGCTATAAAAAGCAGGATATTCAAAAAATCCTACAGGACTTTAAATAAAAGGCTTGCCTTTCTTGCAGGGAATTTATTGATTAAATCATTTGACAGAGCAGAAAACATATACAGGTCCATGGAATCAAGAGGTTTTGATGGAAATTTCTATTTAACAGAAAAAAATGAGATTGCAAACAGACTGTCCTGGGTATTAATTACCTGTTTTATTTTAATTTTAATTTCAATTAAAATAATTGAGCTCCTAAAAATTTTATAATAGCTGCATCTTTATAATTTCCGGAAGACAGTAAATTTATATGAATAATAATATTATTATTGAAGTTAAAAACCTAAGCTATAAATACAGGTCAAATAAAAGAATAAATGACAAAACAGAGGCTGTAAGAATATACAAGGATGCTATTGCCGGTGTCAGTTTTACTGTGAAAAAAGGTGAAAAAATCTCAATAATCGGTCCCAATGGCGCAGGAAAATCAACTCTTTTATTAAATCTGGCAGGTCTTGCAGAGCAGAATAACAGAAATGGCGAAATCTATATTTCAGGAAAAATTTTAAATGATAAAAATATGTATGACTTAAGGGAAAATATCGGATTTGTCTTCCAGGATCCAAATGACCAGCTTTTCTCTACCACAGTATTTGATGATGTTTCATTTGGCCTCGTAAATTTTTTAAATAAAAAGAAGGATGATAAAGCTCAAGATAAAGAATTTATTGAAAAAGTTGTACGAAAAAGCCTGGCAGAAGTAAACCTCTTTGATGTTGAAAACGATATGCCGCATTTTTTAAGCTTTGGTGAAAAAAAGCTTGTGGCGCTTGCGACAGTATTATCATACAACCCTGAAATATTGTTTCTGGATGAACCATCGAGTAATCTGGACCCCAAAAACAGGTGTGACTTTATTAAATTAATTAAGGGACTGGAAAAAACAATAATTGTAGCTACTCATGATTTAGATCTTGCATATGAGTTTTCTGACAGGACGATTATATTAAATAAAGGCAAAATAATTTTTGATGGTGTCACAAAAGATATTTTAAAAGATAAAGATTTCCTTGAAGCTAACAGCCTTGCCCTGCCACTTATGTTTAACAATACTTTTTAATAATTATAGAAAATATATGTCTTAAGTTATGGACAATAAAAATCTACACTTTAAATTTTTATCTTATAAATCTGGAGTAAGGGATTTCTTTCATCCCCCTGTAAAAATATTAAAAAATACAGGTGCAAAAAAGAGCCAGTCAATTAAGGGGTTTTCTTTATTTCTTTTTTATAGTAACTTTTAAAATATAAAAAAATAATACCATTTTTTTATTTCCTCATATTTTTTTAAACAGAGTTAAAGGATAAAAATGTTATCCAGGCTAAAAAAAATATCTCAGGAGACAATGCTTACCATAGGCCCTATCATTTTGATTGTTACAATTCTTCAGTTTGCAATAATTAAAATGCCATGGATAGTGTTTTATAAATTCCTTATCGGCTCTGTCATGGTAATGATTGGCCTGTCACTTTTACTACAGGGGTTAAAATTTGGCCTTCTTCCTGTCGGAGAAATGATAGGCTCAGCATTATCCAAAAAAGGCTCAGTGAGTCTTTTATTGTTTTTAGGATTTTTAATCGGGTTTGCGGTTACAATTGCCGAGCCTGATGTTATTGTCCTGTCCTCGCACGTAGATATTGCTTCTGGCGGAGCCGTTGATGAAACAGTTTTAATAATGATGATAGGGATCGGTGTGGGCTTTTTTATTCTTATTTCATTTTTGAGGGTTATCCTGAAAGTTCCAATCATTTATATTCTTATAGGTGGTTATCTTACAATACTTGTGCTTTCCTTTTTTTCCAACCCGAATTACATTCCTGTGGGTTTTGACGCAGGTGGAGTCACAACAGGGCCCGTTACAGTTCCATTTATACTTGCCCTAGGCCTTGGTTTTACATATGTGCTGGGAATAAAAAATACATCTGACAGCTTTGGCCTTATTGGTCTTGCATCAATAGGCCCTATTATAACAGTGCTTATTTTGGGAGTCATTTACAGATGAGTGAGATATTTATTGCACAGGATTTTTTACATTTAGTGCTTCAGACACTTCAGGCGCTGGCGCCAATATTTATCATATTCATTTTTTTTCAGATATTTGTCTTTAAAATGCCAAGATCTGCATTTTTGAACATACTAAAGGGATTTCTTATGGCATTTGCAGGACTTGTAATATTTCTTTATGGAGTTCAAATTGGTTTTATGCCGGCAGGAAAAATCATTGGAGAAACAATCGGGGCCAACCCTCATAGGTGGATTCTTATCCCGATAGGATTTTTACTTGGTTTTGTTGTGACAATAGTTGAGCCTGCTGTAAGAATATTATGTAAACAGGTTGAAGACTTCACTACTGGTTACATAAAGGAAAAAACAATGCTTTATACTCTTTCCATAGGTGTTGCAGCAGCAATTGCCCTTGCCATGGCAAAAACAGTATTTGGACTTTCTCTTGTCTATATTCTAATACCGGGTTATCTTATTGCTTTCATTCTGGCATTTATAGCAGGACCGACTTTTACGTCGCTCGCATTTGACTCAGGAGGAGTTGCGACCGGACCGATGACTGTTACTTTTATTCTATCAATATCAATTGGAGCTGCTGCAATTATGGAAGGAAGGGACACAATACTTCATGGTTTTGGACTTGTATCAATTGTTGCTCTTGCGCCAATAATAGCAGTGCTTATTTTTGGCATAATCTATCAGAAAAAGGGAGGAAATCTTGAAAGATGAAACTGATTCATGCGGACAATATACTATTTTTGAAAATGCCCATGATTTAATAGCAGTAATCGTAAAAAAAGGGCTTTCTGAAAAAGTGCTGGACTTTGCTAAAAGAGCAGGTGCCGAGGGTGGTACTATACTTTATGGCCGCGGCACCGGGATACATGAGAAAGCAAAGCTTCTTGGTATCCCGATTGAGCCCGAAAAGGAAATTATCCTTATAGTGATAGATAAGAAAAAAACAAAAACAGTGCTTGACTCTATAGTAAGTTCAGTAAACTTAAATAAACCCGGCGTTGGAATTGCTTTTGTAGTTGAGCTTTCTAAAGTATTGGGTATATGCCACGGGCTTGATTATGAACAGGATTAGTATTTATAAAGCACAATTAGCTATTATTGCTTATAATCAAGTTCAAATTTAAGCACGCTTTCTCCAGCTTCAGCAAATTTGATTGTCAAAGATTGTCCATCCTCACTTACAAAGTAGAAAACCTGGTCGGAGCCCTGGATTATTGACTCTTTGCCCTGTTCCCATTCCCAGGGGTATCCTCCACCGACTTCTTTGCGGGCATTTGTATAAAAATTGTTTATTCCCACCATGTCATATGTGCAATATCCTGAAGCTAGCATGCTATTTTCAGTACGCTCATAACTGGTAACTTTCATTTCAGTATGCAGTGGAACAGATTTTGGCCAGTCTGAAGGAATACTGTAAAAATCAAACAGGACTTCTTCATCAGTAATGCTTGCAGATTCCGGTGCTCCAGTTTCTTCTGCCTGCAACTCCTGTTCAGTTTCCCCTGCAGTTTCCTGCTGTGCCGCTGTTGTGGTTTCTGCAGCTGCAGTTGTTTTTCCTGAAGAACATCCGGCCAGCAATGCAGTAATTAAGAAAAGGGCCAGTATTGTCGCCGTCATCATCTTTTTTTGCATAACAAACTCCTCACTCTTTTTTATAAATAAAAATCTTCGATTTCTAAAAAATCTTTACTTCATAATTGTTATTAAATAGTATATTATACTATATAAAATATTTATGAACACATAAATTTCAGGGAGGATTGAATTATATGGAAAATATAACTGACAATCAACTGATGGTTTGCAAAGCATGCGGATATAAAATAAAATCCGGAAACTTAAAAACTGTGTGCCCTGCATGTGGAGTCGATAAAAAGTTCTTTGTGCCTTTTACTGACAATATTTCAAAGGCCAGAAGAACTGTACTTGAACTGCATCTGCATCCTGTTGTTGTTCACTTCTCAGTTGCTATTTCAATTATTTTATTTCTTACAATACTGGTATCATTTTTTACTGGAGGTCAAGTCAGCGAAGCTTTAAGAGGCACGTCTCTTGTTATATCAATTGCTCTTCCTTTTTTTGTAGCAGCGGGCCTGGTTTCAGGAATTATTGATGGCATTGCCAGATTCAAAAAAGTCAAAAGGCCGGCACTTTTAAAAAAGATTTATTTAAGCATGGGATTTTTAATTTTCAGCGTAGCGTTACCGGTAATATTGCAGCTTCTTTCTTTTGATGTTTTATATATCAAAGTTGTCCTTCTTATCCTGTGTTTTTTCTCTGCCATATTTGGCACTATTCTTGGAAAACTTGGGGGGCATCTTACTGAAGCTATCCTGCCGGGAAAATAAAACTTGCTTACAAGCCGACTATTTTTTGCTTAAAGCATATTATTTAGTTTAAAAAGTTCATAACCCTTTTCCCTGAGACCGCTTATGATTTGGGGAAGCGCATCGATTGTCTTATAGCCTCCAATATGCATAAGGACTATGCATCCATCTGAAGCATTATCCAGCACTCTTTTAATAATATATTCCTTAGTGATTTCAACGCCGTTTAACTCTTCGGCCCAGTCATGGCTGTCCACGGTCCACATCACAGTGAAATCATAGCCTTCTGACTTTAAAATCTTCAGCACCCTGTCATCGTATTCACCATATGGCGGCCTGAAAAGTTTCGGCACATATCCCGTCTCTTCAATTATTATTTCTGCTGCCCCGCGTATCTCATTTTCTATTTCCGGTTCAGTCATTTCTGACATGTGCCCGTGATTTAATGAATGGTTCTCGAGGGCGTGTCCGCGGCTGACAATCTCTTTTGCAAGTTCAGGATGATCCTTTGCCCACATCCCACGCACAAAAAATGTTGAGCTTACCCCATAATCATCAAGTATTTCAAGCAGTGTTTCTGTATTTTCAAATTCCCAGCCGGAATCAAAGGTCAGAGCTATCCTGTTTGAGCCAGTAATTGCACCGGAATAGATTACTGTTGAGATATCTGCAGATGTTTCTATGGTAAATTGTTCCTGCCCGCTTTCGGTAACAGGCGTTTGTTGTTCTGTTGTTTGTGCCGCAGTTGTTTCTTCACTTATTGTTTCAGTGTCTTTTACTGTTGCGGCTGTGTCTGGCTCAACATCAACCCTGCACATATTGCATATTGCAGCACTGCCGAAAAAAAATACCAGCATGATTACGGCAACTGGCAGAAAAAGTTTGTTTTTTGTTTTCTTTATCATGGTGGAGGCGGCGGGAATTGAACCCGCGTCCGAAAATATTGCCACAAGGACTTCTACAAGCTTAGTCCACATTTAAGTTTCACTTTTTACAACCATATGGACAAAGTCATAAAAAGTTATGCTGTTTAAGTTTCCCTTATTGCAGTCACAGCCGGGCTGCCGTAAAGTATCCTGCTATCGGCGCCTGTCAAAAAGTGCAGGAAACTTTTTGCAGACGTAGCAGCTTAGTTTATTAGGCTGCTAAAGCTAACTCTGAATTATTAGCATTTATGTTTAGCCCAGTTTTTACAAGTTCTGGAACTTGACTTGCCATCCAAGCTCAACCTATTCCCGTCGAAACCTGTCGCCCCCTTAAAAGAATTGCAGCTTTCTTTAAAGGCGATTATATTATACTAGTAATTAAAAAAAAGAAAATATCCCCTGCTATTTATTTCTGTATTGCCTGTTCCTGTTTTTTAAAGCCCGCTTTATTTCAAGCTCTGATTCCTTTTTTTCAAGGTCCTGCCTTTTATCGCTTTTTAGCTTGCCTTTGGCAGTTGCCAGTTCGATTTTAACAAGTCCTCTGTCCAAATATACAGAAATCGGCACAAGTGTGATGCTTTTATCTTTGAGCTTTGAGATTATCCTGTCTATTTCCCTTCTGTGGAGAAGCAGTTTCCTGACCCTGGTTGGATTTATTTCTTCTGTCCTGCTGTTTGCATATGGGGATATATGCATATTAAAAACAAGCACCTCGCCATTTTTTATTCTTGCAAAACTGTCTTTGAGGTTTACTTTGTGCTCGCGTATTGATTTTACTTCACAGCCGATAAGTGCAATACCTGCTTCATACCTGTCCATGATAAAGAAATCATGGAAAGCTTTTTTGTTCTGGGAAACCAGTATCTTTTCCTGTTTTTTTTTACTTTCCGCCATCTGTATCACCTGCTATTTCTTTTCAAGCTCTTCTATTGCCCTGTTAAGCTGCAGATCCTCAGTATCTTCAGCTTTCAGTTCCACTTTTATATCAGGCTCTATGCCGGTGCCATCTATAGTGGCGCCTGAAGGAAGGTAATACTTTGCAGTTGTAAATTTTATCCCGGAACCATCAGGAAGCTCATTTAAAATCTGTACGGTGCCTTTTCCATAACTTTTTTCTCCAATTAAAGTTGCCCTGCCAAGGTCCCTGAATGCCCCGGCAGCAAGCTCTGCTGCACTTGCAGAATATCCGTTAATAAGCACGACCATGGGAATCGAAGTATAGATGCCGCTTTTTGCCTTGAACTCTTCAAAGTTGTCTTTATTATCTGATCTTCCCCTTACTGTGACTATTGTTCCGCTGTCAAGAAATATGTCACAAAGCTGAACCGCGTCATCAAGCGTACCGCCCAGATTGTTCCTGAGATCAAGAATTACTCCGCTTGTATCATCATTTATGACATCTTTCAGTTTTTCTTCCAGTTTGATTGCACCGCTGTCCTGGAAATCAATGTACTGTATATAGAGGATATTATTTTCAAGGGTCTCTATAAAGAAATTAGGCACATAGAATCTTTGCCTTTTTATTGTAAAATCAATGTTTTTATTCTCAGATGGCCGCAATACCGTAATAACCACTTCTGTTCCTTCCTGGCCCTTTATCATAGCCACAACCTGGTCCAGTGCCATATCTTTAGTTAAAGTACCGTCAACAGCAGTTATTATGTCCTTTTCTTTTATCCCTTCCCGGGAAGCTGGTGTGTTTTCGATTACATTTACGATTATTACCTGCCCGTCTTCATCAACAGTGACCACTACGCCTATCCCGCTCATAGTACCTTTATAGGAATCCATAATCTGTGAATAATCGGCAGGTGAAAAGTAATCGGCATATCTGTCATCAAGGCTTGCAAGCATGCCCTCTATTGCTGCAGAAACAAGTTCACCAATAGTCTTCTTGTTTATTGAATTTGCAAGGATAAAATCTATTGTCTCTGAAATGGAGCTAACAGCAGTATTCTTTTTTTCCCCGGCGGCTGCTGTATTTTCGTTATTATTGCCTGAAGCCTGGGTAGTTGCAGCAGTCTTGCCAGTCACCAGTTCCGAAAAGATACTTTCTGCACGGGTGAAGTTAAATCCAAGCAAAAAACCTCCGGCAAAAACCAATACTGCCAGCAAAACACTTACTACTATAATTGCGATTTTCTTTGTCATTTTAATTTATCCCTGCTTGTAAAATATCTGTAAATTCTAATATTTTAATTAAAAAAAATCCATTACTGAAGAAATCCCAGGGGGTTCTGTGCGGCCCCGTTTATCCTTACCTCAAAATGAAGGTGCGAACCGGTTGCCCAGCCCGTTGCCCCAACCAGCCCTATGACCTGGCCCCTTTCTACTCTTTGCCCAACAGAAACAAGTATTCTTGAAAGATGTGCATACCATGTTGCAAAGCCGCCGCCATGGTATACAACTACCGAATAGCCGTAGCCGCCATCATATCCTGCCTGGATAACATCCCCGCCATCCCCGGCTTTAACAAGAGTGCCGTTGGGTGCCACAATATCAATTCCTGAGTGGAACCTTCGGTATCCGAATATTGGGTGTATCCTGTAGCCAAAACCGGATTTTAAATACCCGGCAACCGGCCACATGAACTTATCGCCGGGCGCATTGCCATATTTATAGCTTTCAAGTATCCTGGTTACTTCTGCTTCCTTTATCTCAAATTCCTTTTCCAGTGCAAGAAGGGCATTCTTATTGGCCCTTGTCTTTGCAAGAAGGCTGGACTTTTCATCATAAATGCCTTCGATTTCGCGCTGTTTTTTTTCAGCATCCGACACCAGTTCTTCAATTTCTGCCTTTTTTTGTTTCTGCATATCCCTCAAATCAAGGATTATCTTCTTGATGTTAAGGTTTGCGGTCCTTTTATCTTTTATTTCCTGGAGGATCTCCGCATCCTGTGATGCAAGCAGGTTCATCAGTTTTATTCTTGAAACAAATTCTATGAAATCATCAGCCTTAAGCAGTATTTCAAGTATATTTGTGGAACCATTCTTATATATGGAAGCAATGCGCGTATTTAATACAGTGACTTTCCGGTTAAGTTCTTCTTCTATTTTTTTCAGTTCCTGTTCCTGCAGGACCATTTCAATAGTTGACTGGTCTATTGCGCTTTTTGCCTCCGACATCCTGTCATTTAAACCATCAAGCTGGGAAAGAGAAGCAAGCAGCTCGGTTTCAACAGCTTTGACATCTTTAAGTTCAGAAGCTTCCTGCTTTTTTACTTCTTCTATTTTTTTCTTTGTATCTTCACGGTCCTTTTTTATCTGGTCGAGCTCTTCTTCAAGCGACTGCCCGTATAAATGGCGCTCAACACCAATAAAATTTGAGCTTACCAATACAGCAGGGATAAGAAGTATTATGAAGATAAAAACAGCTGTTTTTTTTAATTTGAGACAGCCAGGTTTCCTGAAAAAATCTTTAAAGAATAACATATATTTAAAATCCAATTATTTTTTGCCATTATAAAAATCCCGGGCTCAATGCCCACAAAGTTTTTTTACAGTCTATAACAGCTTGTAAATATAATAACCATGCTTTGCTTAAACCCTTATATACCTTTTAAGCGCAAAACTGCTGGAAAGCAAACCCACAAGGCCCCCGAGGACCACGATACCTGCATAAATATATAATATTACATTATTTGTACCGAGTATCGCCAGTTCCTTTACATGCATGGTATCAACAATTGCTTTCTCTCCCCTTATCAGAAGATAATTGGACATAAAATACAGAATTATCACAGAAATCAGGCTGCCCACAAAACCTTCAAAAAAACCCTCAAATAAAAAAGGTATCCTTACGAACCAGTTGGTGGCGCCTACAAGTTTCATTACTTCTATTTCTTTTCTCCTGGCGTGAATGGAGAGCCTTATAGTATTAAAAACAAGGACTATTGCAGCAAGCAGCAGCATTATGATTATGAGGAAAGCTATCGAGCCTGCAATTGCAGTTATCGAAAACAGTTTCTGTACATAATTCTGCCCGTATATTACTTCATCGACACCTTCAATGAAATTGCCGTCTTTATCTACAAAACGCAATGCTATTTGTTCAACTTTTTCCGGACTGGTAAGCTCTATTTCAAATGAAGCAGGAAGCGGATTGCCCTGTATTTCTTTTAAAATTTCACTTCCTTCATTATCCTTTTTGAATTTTTCAAGTGCCTGGTCCTTGGATACATAAGTCACTTCAGCAACTTCGTCCCATCCCTTTATCTCGCTTTCAAGGTAACCCTTAAGCTCATCTGAAATGTTGTCTTTCAGGTATACCGCGACTTCGACCTGGCTTTTAATTGAGGTAAGCACACTCTGTACGTCATATACTATAATAAGGAAAAAACCCACTATAAAAAGTGTTATTGCTACTGTTGAAATGGCAGTAAAAAACATCAGGAAATTCCTTTTCATCCCGATGAAAGTCTCTCCAAAGAAATACCTGGGCCTGAAAATCAAATTCCGTACACCCCTCTCTTCTGGTCCCTGATTATTTCTCCTTCCTCAAGCTCTATTACCCTGCGGCGCATGGAATTGACGATATTTTTATCATGTGTCGCCATTGCAACAGTTGTCCCGATAAGGTTGATTCTTGATAGAAGCTTCATAATGCCATCAGATGTTACAGGGTCAAGATTGCCTGTGGGTTCATCGGCCAGAAGAATCGGCGGCCTGTTTACAAATGCCCTGGCAATAGAGACCCTCTGCTGCTCCCCTGCTGATAACTGGTGGGGATATGACTGCAACTTATGCTCAAGTCCCACAAGTTTTAAAACCTGCGGCACCTGCAGCTTGATTATATATGTGGGTTTGCCTATTACTTCAAGGGCAAATGCAACATTTTCAAAAACGGTCTTATTTGGGAGGAGCTTGAAATCCTGGAAAACCGAGCCTATGTTTCGCCTTAGCTGCGGTATCCTGGATTGCTTTAAATTACATATATTCCTGCCCGCCACAAATATTGCCCCGCCGGAAACAGGTATTTCCCTTATAAGCAGCTTTATCATTGTTGATTTGCCTGAACCGCTGGGGCCCACTAGAAAAACAAACTCGCCTTTTTTTATTGTAAGGCTCACATTCTTAAGTGCTGCAGTCTTATCTTCGTATATCTTTGTTACGTTTCTGAATTCTATCATGTTCATTTTAACTTATGAGTTTAACCTTTGAGCAGATTTTTTTCAAGGTAGCCTTTTATAAAAATATCTATTCCACCGTTAAGCACAGATTGCACATCTCCGGTCTCTATATCCGTACGGTGGTCCTTGATAAGCTGGTATGGCTGCAGGACATAGCTTCTTATCTGGCTCCCCCAACCAATATCCTTTTTTTCTCCCCTGACTTTTTCAAGCTTTTCTTCCTTTTTCTTACGCTCAAGCTCATAAAGGCGGGATTTCAGTATTTGCATTGCTGTCTGCCTGTTGAGTATCTGGGAGCGCTCATCCTGGCAGGATACGATTGTATTTGTAGGAATATGTGTTATCCTCACAGCAGAGTCTGTTACATTTACATGCTGTCCCCCTGCGCTGGAGGACCTGAATGTGTCTATCCTTAAGTCTTCCTTATTTATCTCAATATCTATTTCATCTTCAAACAGGGGGATAACATCAACCGATGCAAAAGAGGTGTGCCTTCTTTTTGCAGAATCAAAAGGAGATATGCGCACCAGCCTGTGTATGCCCTTTTCGCTTTTTAAAAGCCCGTATGCATGTTTTCCCCTGACTGTAAAAGTCACGCTTTTTAATCCGGCTTCTTCGCCCGGCAGGTAGTCTGTGACCCTGTATTTAAAGCGTTTTTCATCAAGCCATTTCCTGTACATCCTGAGAAGCATTTCGGCCCAGTCATGCGACTCTGTGCCCCCTGCGCCAGGGTGTATTGTAATAATGGCAGGATATGAATCATAAGTGTCTGAAAGAATTACATCTTCTTCAAACGAATCAAGCTCTGAAGATATTTGCTTTAAATTGGCCTGGAGCTCCTTTTCGATTGACTCATCTTCTTCACTTTCCAGCAGCTCTATTGCTATTTTTGCATTCTCTATCCTGGAAGACAGTGAGCCAAACCTCCGGGCATCCTGTTTTATTTCATCCATTCTTCTTGTTACTTTTGAAGCCCTGGCTATGTCGCTCCAGAAACCGTCTGATGAGGCCTGCCTTTCCAGCTCTGCAAGTACTGCTCCTTTGTTATCAAGGTCAAAGGCAACCCCTTAAAAACCTGAATTTTTCATTTATCCTTGAAAAAGTTTCTTTATATTCATCCAAAATCATATAAGACTCCTTTTTTACTGTTTATCTACTTGCCGCAGCACTTTTTATATTTTTTACCACTGCCACAGGGGCAGGGATCGTTGCGGCCTATTTTATCCACTTTAACCGGTTCCGGTTTTGAGGCCTTGGAAGAGTCGCTTTCTGCACTGGATATTACATCCGAAGGTCCTTTTGTTGTTACGTCTTTGACTGCCATATCCTTTTCCTCTGTATTTTCAGGACCTTTGACGACTACCCTGGCATTAAACAAGAGCTTTACTATATCAAGCTTTATTTCCTCAACCAGGCTCTTAAAAAGGTTATATGCTTCATGCTTGTATTCGACAACAGGGTCTCTCTGGCCATAAGCTCGAAGGCCGATGCCTTCCTTGAGGTAATCCATTTCAAGCAGGTGCTCCCTCCATCTGTTGTCATAAACATTAAGCATTACAAGCTTTTCAAGCTTGCGAAGTATTTCTGCTGAAAGCTCATTTTGGCGCTCCTCATAAGCTTTAAGGGCCTCCTGGACCAAAACTTCCTTGAGGTCCTGGCTTTTTACTCTTTCTGACTTTAAAATTTCTTTTACAGCCGGGCTCTTAAGAAGGTTTTTTGCAAAAACACCCTCAAGAAACTTCCCGAACTCATCAAGTTCCCATTCCTCAGAATAGGCTGCGGGATTTATAAAAAGGTCAACTATGCTTGCTGTTGAACTTTTTATTGCATCAAGCGCATCTTCTTTAAGGTCATCCTGTGCCAGTATCGAGGACCTTTTTTTATAGATGACTTCCCTTTGCTTATTCATAACATCGTCATATTCAAGAACGTGTTTTCTTATTTCAAAGTTACGCGATTCCACCTGCCTCTGTGCATTCTCTATTGATTTATTTATTATCGGATGCTGTATTGGTACATCTTCGGGAAAGTTAAATCTTTCCATTACCCAGCCTATCCTGTCAGAACCAAAAAGCCTGAGCAGGTCATCTCCAAGGCTCAAATAGAACTGGCTGGAGCCGGGGTCGCCCTGCCTTCCGCTTCTGCCGCGAAGCTGGTTATCTATCCTTCTTGATTCATGCCTTTCCGTGCCAAGCACATGAAGGCCGCCAAGGTCCACAACGCTTTCTCCAAGGACAATATCGGTTCCTCTTCCAGCCATATTGGTAGCTATTGTCACGGCATTTTTCCGGCCTGCAAGAGCTATTATTTCAGCTTCCTTTTCATGATATCTCGCATTGAGCACCTGGTGGGGTATGCCGCGCCTTTTCAGCATGCTGCTAAGTCTTTCAGATTTTTCTATTGAAATTGTGCCGACAAGTACCGGCTGGCCCTTTTCATAGCGGCTTACAATATCTTCTACCACAGCTTCGAACTTTGCTTCTTCTGACTTGTATATAAGGTCAGGCATATCTGTCCTTATCATGTTTTTATTTGTCGGCACTACGACTGTTTCCAGTTTATAAATGTGCCTGAATTCCTCGGCTTCTGTAAGTGCAGTACCAGTCATGCCGGAAAGTTTTGAATATAGCCTGAAGTAATTCTGGATAGTTATTGTAGCCAGTGTCTGGTTTTCTTCTTTTATTTTTACATGCTCTTTTGCTTCTATTGCCTGGTGGAGCCCTTCGCTGTAGCGCCTGCCGAACATCAGCCTTCCTGTAAATTCATCGACTATGAGGACCTCCCCGTCTTTTATCATGTAATCGACATCTTTTTTAAACAGGGTCTGCGCCTTTAATGACTGGTTAAGGCAATGGATATAAAGATAATTCCTTGGGTCATAGAGGTTCTCGACCCCGATCATCTTTTCGACCCTTGTAACGCCTTCCTCAGTTACTGCTGCTGTTTTAGCTTTTTCATCGACCTCATAATCCACATCTCTTTCAAGCCTCGGAACAATAGATGAGAATTTTTTATAGAGTTCCGTTGTCTGGTAAGCTACTCCTGAAATAATAAGCGGCGTCCTTGCTTCATCAATGAGTATGCTGTCAACTTCATCCACAATTGCATAATGGTGACCTGTCTGGACCCTGTCCTGCTGCCTTATTACCATATTGTCACGCAGGTAATCAAAACCGAATTCATTGTTTGTCCCGTATACTACATCACAATTATATGCGATAATTTTTTCCGGCGTATTCATGCCGTGCTGTAGAAGACCCACCTTGACTCCCAGCAGATTATATACGGGCCCCATCCACTGGCTGTCCCTTTTTGCCAGGTAGTCATTAACTGTTACAACATGGGAAGGTTTTCCTGAAAATGAGTTAAGGTAAATCGGCAATGTTGCCACAAGTGTCTTACCTTCACCTGTCTTCATTTCAGAAATCTTACCCCCATGAAGCACAATGCCGCCCATTATCTGAACGTCAAAATGCCGCATGTTTATTGTCCTTTTTGCAGTTTCCCTGCATACTGCAAATGCTTCGGGAAGAAGGCTGTCAAGGCTCTCCCCATTTTCATGCCTCTGTTTAAATTCAAAAGTCTTTGAAGCAAGCCCTGCATTTGTTAGGCCAGTTATATTTGCTTCATAGCTGTTTACTTCCCTTACAATATCATCAAATTTTTTCAGTTGCTTGCCAGCACCTATTTTTAATACGTTTCCAAGTATGTTTGCCATATATTAACACCCCTGATTAGAAACTCGGTTCAATCAGACCGTAATTCTTATCCTTTCTTTTATAAATTACTGCAGTGTTGCCTGATTCAGAATTTATGAAAACAAAAAAATCATGCCCCAAAAGCTCCATCTGCATTATCGCTTCTTCCGGAGTAGTAGGTTTTATTGTAAAAGTCTTTACTTTTACTATCTGTTTTTTTATTTCTGTGTCTATATCCTGCAAACTTGCAGTTCTGTTACCATTGGCTCTTCTGCCTCTTTGAATAAATTTTGCCCTGTACTTTTTAATCTGTCCCTCAAGCTTATTTGCAACTTTGTCAATAGCCTCAAACATCTCTGACCCGGAATCTTTTGACCTTATTATCTCGCCCGGGGTAAAAACAGTTACTTCAACTATACTGTTTTTTGCAATTTTAGGATTTTTTTCCCTTGAGAGCTCGACCTCTATTTTGACCACTTTATCAAAATATTTTGCCACCCTGTCTCTTATTTTCTTTTCGGCCCTGTCTTTCAGTTCCTGGTTCAAATCAATGTTTCTGCTTTTGACAACAAAATCCATGCCAGCCTCCTTTTTTATACTTTTAGTATTTTATTAATTTATGCATTTAAGATGCCTTTACAATCTTTATATTTACAGCCTGCTTTCCTCTTTCGCCATCAATAACCTCAAATTCCACAGCCTGATCCTTTAATAAAGTTTTAAAACCGCCGGAAACAATATCTCTATGATGGGCAAAGAACTCAATCCCATCATCAGAACTGATAAATCCAAAACCCTTTTCCGGGCTGAACCATTTTACTTTTCCCTTCTTTTTTTTAATATCATCAGGCATTTTTACTAAGCACCTCTAGCAAGAGTAAGCAGGTAAATCCTTTTTGCCCCTGCATTTTTAAGTGTAACGCTAATCCCGTTTAATGTCGAACCTGTAGTAAATACATCATCGACCAGCAGTATGTTTTTCCCCGCTACTTTAAGGCAATCCCTTACCTTGAAAGCGCCTTCAATATTTGTAATTCTCTGGTTCCTGCCAAGCAATTGCTGGCGCTGTGTTTTTTTAATTTTTAAAATATTATCTGCAAATTGAATATTTATTTTTTGTGCAAATGACTGTGCAAGCACCTGCATATGGTTCGATTCATGGTAATCGTCTGTACTTTTATCTGTCATATTATAGTCAGGTACCGTATCCAGAAAATCTATTTTTTCATTTTTATAATAAGCCTGGTATGCCTGCTTTAAAAAACCTGCCAGTATTTCCTTAAGATAATAATATTTCCTGTACTTAAATAAACTTATCAATTCTGCAATGGTATCTTTATATAAGGAAAAACTTCTTGCCGCATAAAAATGATATTCTTCAATTTTACACAAATTACAAATATTAACTGATGTTATATTTTTGTCAAATACAGCAAAGGTTTTGCCAGTAACAGGCGGCATATTATCAAGTGGCTTTCCGCACCTGCTGCAGACATTTCTGCCGAGAAAGCTTATCCTGCAACTGCAACTGCCGCATAAAGGCGCCGGGCTCAACCGGCCACACAAAACGCATACCGGAGGGAGGATGATGTCCTTTAAAAAACCGGATATATTGAAGTTAGCCTGCATAAAAAATAAGCCGCCTGTCATTTATAAGACTGATATTCAAAGACTTTTATTTTATAACTTCATTTGACATTATCTTTACGCTGGGGTGTATTATAATGCCATCGCCTATTATGCTTTTTGAACCTATTACAGCTTTTTCCAGCACAGAAGCCTTATCTTTTATTTTTGTATTGTAGCCTATGATCGCCCCGATAAGAGAAGCATCCTTCCCGATATAACCGCTTCCCCATTTTATGCCCCTGTAGAGAACTGCTCTTTCATCAACAATAGTATTGTCGCCCAGTATTATGGGGCCGAACAGTTTTGCTCCCCTTTTAATGGTGCAATTATCGCCTATGCATACAGGCGGAATAATAACCACTTCTTCCTGTATCCTGCAATGCTTGCCGACCCATACTCCATCCCTTATCTGGTTGCCTGGAATATTGAGCTTGACCTTTCCTTCAAGCGCATCAAAATTCCCTTTCTGGTATTCTTCAAGATTTCCTACATCGTTCCAGTAATGATTATGCTTGAACCCATAATAAGCAACACCTTTTTCCAGCAGATCCGGAAACACATTCCTGCCGAAATCATAAAATGTCTTAGGAGGTATATATTCAAATATTTCTTTATTGAATATATATATTCCGCTGTTTGCCAGATTTGATTTTTCCTCGCCTGCAAGAGGTTTTTCCTGAAAACCTGTTATCTTTTTGTTTTTATCAATCAATACCACACCATACTGTGATGGCTCATCGATCTCGGTCAAAACAAGAGTTGCAAGCCCTCCCTTCTGTTTATGGAAATGCATGACTTCTGAAAGGTCAATATCTGTTAAGGCATCGCCGCTCATGACAATAAACGTATTGCTTTCAAAAAAACCCTCAACATTTTTTACGCCCCCCGCGGTCCCCAGCAAAGCTTCCTCAAAAGAATAGGAAATGCTGAGCCCAAACCTTGAGCCATCGCCAAAATGGTCCCTGATAGCATCGGGAAACCAGTGGAGATTACACACAACATCAGTGAAGCTGTACTTGACCAGAAGCTCTATAATATGCTCCATCACAGGCTTGTTTACAATAGGAGCCATTGGCTTTGAAATCAGGTCCGTAAGCGGCCTGAGCCTTGTTCCAAGGCCAGCAGCCATTACCATTGCTTTATTTTCACTCATAGTTGCCTCCTCCCCGGACTCTTGATTAAATGACTTTCCTTATATTTTCAGTAAAAGGCGCATATATTACGCCTTTTTCAGTAATTATTGCAGTTATATTTTCTGCGGGCGTTACATCAAAAGATGGATTTTTAACCTTCATATATTCCGGAATAATAGTTTTTCCAAGTACCTCCCTGACTTCTTTTTCATCACGCTGCTCTATTGGAATTGCGCCGCCATTTTCAGTATTGATATCAATTGTGGACACAGGAGCCGCTATATAAAATGGGACCCCGTAATGCCCGGCAATTACCGATACTGATAATGTCCCTATCTTATTGGCAGTGTCGCCATTTGCTGCTATCCTGTCTGCCCCCACTACAACAATATCCACTTCACCTTTTGATATAAAATAGCCTGCCATGTTGTCAGATATAATATAAAATGGAATGCCTTCTTCATGCAGTTCCCATGCAGTCAGCCTTGCGCCCTGGAGGTATGGCCTTGTCTCATCCACCAGCACATTTTCTACCTTTTTTTCTTTATGAAGGCTCCTTATAACTCCAAGAGCGGTCCCGTAACCTGCTGTTGCCAGTGCCCCCGCATTGCAGTGCGTAAGGATTTTAAGCTTTTTATCCGAACCTGAAAAAATTGCCAGTCCGTTTTGCCCGAGCCGATAGTTTATTTTTACATCGTCTTTTTCAATCTGTACTGCTTCTGTGACAATTTTTAAAGCAAGGCTTTTTATCTCTTTTTTGCCGCCTTCAATATCAAAGTTTATTATTTTCCTCATCCTGTCAAGCGCCCAGAAAAGGTTTACAGCAGTGGGCCTTGTTGCTGCCAGGACATTTACTGCATCTACCAGATATGATGTAAAAATACTGTAATCGCTGCCTTTGAATTTTATTGCTGCAAGGGCAACCCCATATGCTGCAGTGACCCCGATTGCAGGTGCGCCCCTGACAACCATATCTCTTATTGCGGCAGCAGTATCCTCAAATGTCATGCAGTTGACATAAATCTGCTCAAAAGGCAGCTTTCTCTGGTCTATGAGTTTGAGGCTATTGCCTTCCCATATAAGAGTCCTTACTTTACTTACGGTATCAGTCCCCATAGTTTTTATGTTCCCAGTTCCCATGCATTAAGATAATCTTCCTGCTCTCTGGTCAGGGTATCGATTTTTATGCCCATGCTTTCAAGTTTTAAAACTGCTATGTTTTTATCGATTTCCTCCGGCACAGCGTAGACCTTCTTTTCAAGCTGGCCGTGTTTTTCAAAAATATATTTTACTGAAAGCGCCTGGTTTGCAAAACTCATGTCCATGACGCTTGCAGGATGGCCCTCTGCTGCTCCCAGGTTGACAAGCCTTCCCTCGGCCAGGACATTTATTTTCCTTCCGTCTTTCATCTGGTACTGCTCAACAAACGGCCGCACCTTCTTTACCTGTACGCAATTTTTCTTTAAATAATTCAGGTCTATCTCTGCATCAAAATGGCCGGAGTTTGCAACTATTGTATTATCCCTGCATACGGAAAGTATATTTTCGCCTATTACATTCAGGTTTCCTGTAACAGAAAGGAATATTTCCCCGACTTTTGCAGCCTGGCTGGAATGCATTACTTCAAAACCGTCCATCTTTGCTTCTATGGCTTTTAGCGGGTCTATCTCTAGCACTATTACCTGGGCTCCCATGCCTCTTGCCCTCATAGCTACTCCCTTTCCGCACCATCCATAGCCTACTACAACGAATTTCCTGCCTGCAAGAAGTATATTTGTCGCCCTGAGGATGCCGTCTATTGTGCTCTGGCCTGTTCCATATCTGTTGTCAAAGAAATGTTTTGTCTTGGCTTCATTGACAGCTATTATGGGATATTCAAGCACGCCTTTCTGTTCCATTGATTTTAACCTTATGACCCCGGTTGTTGTTTCTTCGGTGCCTCCGAGAATACTGCTTATAAGCTCCCTTCTTTTTGAATGGACGCATGTTATAAGGTCCGCACCATCATCCATTGAAACCTGCGGTTTGCTGTCAAGCACGCTGTTTATGTGCCTGTAATAGGTGTCATTGTCCTCGCCCTTTATAGCAAATACAGATATGCCATAATCTTTTGCAAGTGATGCAGCAACTTCATCCTGGGTGCTGAGCGGATTTGAGGCGCAAAGTGAGACTTTTGCCCCGCCTTCTTTTAATGCAATTGCAAGGTTTGCCGTTTCGCTGGTTACATGAAGGCATGCCCCTACAGTTGTGCCTTCAAGCGGCTTTTTTTTGCCATATTCCTCTATTATGCCTTTGAGCACAGGCATATCAGCCTGGGCCCACTCGATTTTTTTCTTTCCTTCAGCCGCCAGGCTGATATCTTTTACATCAAATTCCATTAATTTTCTCCTTGATACTCTAAAACAATTACTTAAAAAATATATTTTAATTTAACCAAGCTTTGCAAGTTCCGCTTTTAAAATCGCAATCCTTTCAACAGGTGTGGGATCGACGCCATAAAGCAGTGCAAGATATACACTTGCAATATCGCCAAGATACATAGTAGAAAGCGCCCTGGCAAGCTTTGACTTGCCCCTCACATTTATTTCTATTACTTTCCCAAGGTTTAAACTGATTATTTTTATTGTGGTATCTATCCTTGTTTTTATCCTGTCGGAAGCGTCAATATCCCTGAAAACGATAAGGACAAAATTTTTTGAGATATCCTTTAGATTCTCCCAGCCCACTGTCTCATTATGGTTAAGTTCAGGAAATTCTGAAAAAAATGCAGGGCATTTGGAGTTTTCATTGAACTCGCATTTCCATCTGTATGCAACTGCAGACAGGAACCCGTTTACACCGTAAATAACAGGCATTCTGCCTTCAAGCTCAATAGCCAGCTTCTTGGCAGGATTTGAATCTGCTGCCACCTTTCTGTTATATTTTACTGCATCTTTTTTTATAATACCCAGGGCTTCATCTATTTCATCACTGGATGTTTTAAAAATACCTATGGCAGAAAGCATAAGGTATGCAGAAAAGAAAAGGTAACCGGAAGCGCCCCTTGGCTGGAAACCGCCGGGAACTGCTAGATGGCACTTGTTGTTTGCGGCAGCAATCTCTTTTATTTTGCCGCCGGAAGAAATAAATGCTGTTTCGCACCCCCGCTCCAGCGCCTGGTTTACACAGGCAACAGTTTCTTCGGTATCTCCGGAATAGCTGACTGCAAGAACGAGCCATCCCTTTTTTATATAAGCCGGAAGTCCGTAACCCTTTACAACTTCAATTGGTATTTGGCAACTGTCAATTACCAGGCTTTTCACAATATCTCCCGAAAAACCTGAACCGCCCATCCCAAGTATGGCAAGTCCTGTAAATTTTAATGAAGCAAGGTTTTTAAAATCCGTGTTTTTTACAATATCTTCAACCTGTAAAAACTGGGACAGGAAATCCTCCTCCACGCCTAGCATATCCTGTTTATCAAGTTTTTTTATAGCATCCAGATCATCTAATATGCTGCTCATAAATCACCTCTCTTTTGTAAAAGGCCAAAACCGGGTGGCCGCCCGTATGGTTTATCTCCGGTTTGACTGTTGTTTAAGCATTATCAAGAATTTTTTTGCCTATATTATGCAGGTATTCAAGTTTTTCATTTGTATTGCTTTCAGCATATATCCTGACAACAGCTTCTGTGCCGGAGGGCCTTATCATTATCCAGCTGCCATCTTTTAATACATATTTGTACCCGTCAATAAGAAGTGGTTTGCCTGATATTTCATTTGCAAGCGGCTCAGGTATTTTTTTTGAAAGCAGCTCATTTAACCTGTCTTTTCGCTCGTTTTCCACTTCATAATCTGTCCGCCTGTAAACAAAATAACCGAATTCATTATATATATCTTTTAATATTTCATTTGCAGATTTCTTCTCCCTGCAAAGTATTTCCAGAAGCATAAGCGAAATGTATATGCCGTCCCTTTCAGGCATGTAACCGTTTATCCACAAACCTCCGCTTTCCTCACCGCCCATAAGCACGCCGCCTTTTAATATTTCCTCGCTTATATACTTGAAGCCAACAGGTTTTACAAGCAGGTCCAGCCCATATTTTAAACATATCCTGTCAATAATTGATGATGTTGAAACAGTCTTAATTACTTTTCCTGAAAGTTTTTTTGTTTTTATGAGGTAATCTAAAAGTATTGCAAAAATATGGTGCGAGCTTATAAAATTTCCATTTTCCCCGATTGCGCCTATCCTGTCTCCGTCACCATCAAGGCAGAGCGCAAGCATGGACTTTTTATCCTTTACTGCTTTTATTGCATCTGCAAGATTGTCACCTATTGGTTCCGGGTTTAAGCCCCCAAAAGAAGCATTGAGGCAAGAGTGTATCTCATATACTTTTGAACTGCTCAGGCCGTCAAGTATGTCTTTTAGTATTGATTGGCCGGCTCCGTACATGGGATCGACAATAACCGGAAAATCAAGATTATCCTTTATTGTCTTTGTATCGACAAGGCCCATCAAATAATCCCTGTAGCCATGGCTGAAATCATTTGATGCAAAGCCATTACCATTGGCAGCATACCTTGAATTATTGAGGCTTGCCTTAAACTCTTTATTATTATTCAGGTTATTTACTTTTTCTTCTATGGACCTGACTATATCCATGGTCGCTGAACCGCCATATGGCCCCTTAATCTTATAACCATTGTAATAATACGGATTGTGGCTTGCTGTAATCATAATTCCCAGATCGGCCCTGTTATTTATAACTGCACACGAAAGAGCCGGAGTTGTAATAAACCTGTCTGACAAAGCGGCCGTTACCCCGTTATTTCCAATGACATTTGCTGCTGCTTTTGCAAACCTGCCGGAAAGAAACCTCGTATCATAGCCGATGACTACTTTGGGATTGCTGCCGGAGCCGCCTGCAGGTTTTTCATTTTTTTGCTCGCTTAAGTATTGACAAATGCCGGCAGATATCACTTTTACCTTTTCTTCAATAAAATCAAAGCCTGTGATTCCCCGCCAGCCGTCAGTGCCAAATTTTATCTCATTTTTCATGTTTTAATTCTATCCCCTGCAAATATTGTAATTAACGCCTTTTAAGCGCCAGCTTTTTTAAGCAGATTATAATCGCTCTCAACCATTATTTTTACCAGACCTTCAAAATCAACTTTCGGCTGCCATCCCAGGGCTTTTTTAGCCTTTGATGAATCACCTATAAGAAGGTCCACTTCTGCCGGCCTTAAAAATCTGGGATCGGTTTTAACATATTTTTCCCAGTCAAGCCCGAAGCAATCAAACGAAGCTATGACCCAGTCTTTTACACTGTGGGTAGCACCAGTTGCAATAACATAATCATCAGCATTTTCCTGCTGCAGCATGAGCCACATTGCCTCAACATAGTCTTTTGCATATCCCCAGTCCCTCTTTGAATCAAGGTTTCCAAGGTACAGCTCCTTTGCCAGTCCAAGTTTTATTTTTGCAACTGCATATGTCACTTTCCTTGTCACGAACTCGAGCCCCCTTCGCGGCGATTCATGGTTAAATAAAATACCGCTTGAGGCTTTTATTGAGTAACTTTCCCTGTAATTTAAAGTTATATAATGCCCATAGACTTTTGCAACCCCATACGGGCTTCTCGGGTGAAACGGAGTGTTCTCATTCTGGGGTATTTCCTTTACTTTACCAAACATCTCGGAGCTTGATGCCTGATAGAATTTTATATCTTTGTTTACGAGCCTTATTGCCTCAAGCATCCTTGTGACTCCTATGGCAGTAAATTCTCCTGTTAAAACAGGCTGGCTCCATGATGTGGGCACAAATGACATTGCTGCAAGATTATAGACTTCATCCGGCTGTACTTCCTTTATGGCGTTAATAATTGAAAGCTGGTCCAGAAGGTCCGCCTGGACAAAATTTATTTTTTCCCTTATATGCTCTATACGGTCAAGTTTTTCAACAGATGAACGCCTGACCATTCCATAAACTTCATAACCCTTCTCAAGCAACAGGTCCGCAAGATATGAGCCATCCTGCCCTGTTATGCCTGTTATTAAAGCTTTTTTCAAAGTCTTCCTCCTTAATCAAAAAATCCTGTCTAAAACAATGCCTGCAGCCGCAGCGTCAAAAACTTATCTGGGACGCAGCGATAAGGGAGTTTACATTTATCCTTATGCCGTTTTTCAGTACATTGCGGCCCTCGACTGTGGAATTGTCGCCAACAATTGAATTATCTTCAATTTTTACGTTATCGCCTATCTTAACATTTTTTGCTATGATGGAATTCCTGATAATGCAGTCCCTGCCTATGATGCATCCATCAAAAATTATACTCTCAGATATGCTTGTCCCGTTATCTATCTCACAATTGTTGCCTATTATACTGAGTGGGAGTATTTTAGCATCTTTTTTTATTTTTGTGCCCTCCCCGATAACTATGGGTCCGGTCGTAAGGTTTTCCTTTGAATAAGACGTTTTCTCACCTATGTAAATGCTTGTGGCTACTTTTTTATAAGGGAAACTAAACGGCACCTTTCTGTCCAGTATGTCCATATGCGCGGCCATATATTTCTCCGGCGTGCCCACATCAAGCCAGTAGGCATCTGAGACAAAACCAAAAATCTTGTAACCAAGCTTGAGCACCTTGGGAAAGAGGCCCCTTTCAAATGAATAATTCTCCCCATGGGGCACGTGCCCCATTATATGATGCTCTATTATATAGGTACCGGCATTAATAAGATTGGTATTTATTTCCTCAAAGCTGGGTTTTTCAAGGAATTCCTTGACTTTGCCTTCTTTGTTTATGGGAACCAGCCCGTAAGCAGTAGGGTCCTCTACGGGAGTAAGTGAAATGGTAATGTCAGCCTTTCTTGATTTATGGAAAGCAATCATATTCCTGAGGTTAAGAGTTGTAATGATGTCTCCGTTAAAAACAAGAAAAGTCTCATTGCCCAGGTATTTCTCGACATTTTTTACAGCGCCGCATGTTCCAAGCGGTTCTTCTTCGGTAACATAAATGAGCTTCATTCCCAGCTTGCTTCCATTGCCGAAATATTCATTGAACATATCCGGCAGATATCCTGTAGAAAGTATGACTTCGTTTACCCCAAAACTTTTGAGGCGCAGCAGGAAATATTCCATAAATGGTTTATTCATTAAAGGCAGCATCGGTTTTGGAGTAAGGTAAGTAAGCGGGCGCATCCTTGTACCCTTTCCTCCTGCAAGAATTACTCCTTTCATTTTGATTTGCTCCTTTCTCGCCACCAGTCAAGCGTATCTTTTAATGTGTCTTTTATATTATATTTTGGCTCCCAGCCTGTATGCTCTTTTATTTTGCTGTTGCTGCCGTAAACTGACTTTATATCAACCGGGCGCAATTTCTTTTCATCTACAGTGATTTTGATATTTCCGGTACTGCTTAAGGATAACATTATCTCAAGTATTTCAGAAATCCTTATCTTTTTACCTGAACATACATTATATGGTTCTCCCGCTCTGCCATATTCTGTGATGTAGCAATAAGCCCTGACTGCATCCCTTACATCCAGGAAGTCCCTGTAAGTGTCCAGGTTGCCGGTAAAAATCTCAGCCGGCCTTCTTCCTGCTTCAATTTCTGCTATCTGTTTTGCAAAATCAGCAGTTACAAAGCTTTCTGACTGTCCCGGGCCGATATGGTTAAATGAGCGTGACACAAATACCTGCATCCCATATGCTTTCTGGTAAGTTGAAGCAAAAAAATCAATTGCTGCCTTGCTGATTGCATAGGGATTACTGGGATTTATAGGGAAGTCTTCCCTGATTGCTGAATCCTCATCGCCAAAAACAGGAGCATATTCTTCTGCGGTGCATGCAACAAGGATCCTGCAACCGGGGCAATGTATTTTTACTGCTTCTAAAAGTTTTATGCCTGCAATAACATTTATTTCAAAAGTCTTTACAGGCTCCTTCCAGGAATATCCCACAGAAGGCTGCCCTGCCAGATGGTATATCCTGTCAGGTTTTATTTTTCTTACTATTTCCCCGATAACTCCATCTTCTGAAATATCAGCCCTGATAAAATCAATCCCTTTTAAAATCCCGCTGCTTCCGGCATCTTCAGTGCAGCCGGCTTTCAAATTTCCTATTGGCTTATAATCTGAAATATCCACAGAAGTGATTTCGGGCAATTTGCTATTACCTGCTTTGCTATCATCAGCGCCGCACAGCAGTTTATAAAAACCATTATGGAGATATTTTATGAGATGCCTGCCGGCAAATCCGCAGGCCCCTGTAATAAGTATTTTCAATAAAGACTCCGGTATTAAATAAGTTTTGTCTTATTTTAAAAGATTTTTAATAAAAGTTAAAAAGATTCTTATTCCAAGAACCAGAACCACCAGGGGCAAAAGTATCACGCGCCATGTTTTCCTGTAATTTTTCCGGAAAAAATACAATACGCTTTTTTGCATCCTGACACTTGAAGAAACCCCGCTTCTGTCAGTGCTGCCGCCTATATGATGCAGTATTTGGGCAAAAGGATAGTAAATGACTTTCCATCCCTTTTTCCACATCTGGAAACAGATGTCTGTATCCTCGACATACATAAAATATCTCTCGTCCATCAGGCCGGTATCATTTAATGCTTCCCTTTTTATCAGCATGCATGAACCGGAAACCCAGTCGACTTCAAACGGCTCATTGCGCCCTACATCCGCAAGCTTATATCTTCGGGTAAACCTGTTATTTGGTGCAATATTATGAAGGATAGTGTGCATGCCTGCATCAAAAAAAGAAGGAAACTGCCTGCAGGAAAGCTGTATGGAACCATCAGTGTTTTTTATTTTCGGGCCCATTATGCCAGCATGAATATTTTGTTCCATAAAAATAACCATGTTGTCAATGGACTTTTCAAAAACTTCACAATCACTGTTAATAAGCAGCAGATATTTTGAATTACTGTTTTTAATTGCCATATTATTTGCAGCAGCAAAACCAAGGTTTTTTTCATTGATTATCAGCCGCACAGACGGATAATTTTTACGGATAAGTTCTGCCGAGCCGTCAGTGGATGCATTATCAACAACAATTATCTCAAAGTCGAACCGGGGCCTGAATCTGTACAGGGAGTCAATGCATTCTTTTAAATATCTGCTGCTGTTGTAGCTGACTATTATAATGCTTAATATGAAAAATGAATTATCTGCCATATGGAAATACTGTAAAATAAGAAAGATAAAAAGTAAACAAAAATCAGCGGGCTCTTATTTAAAGAAACCGCCGATATTTATTCTTTTATATTGCCCTGAAGGCTGCTCTTATATCTTTTTTTCTCTTTCAGCAGCCTCGAGCATCTTCTTTGCTATCCTCAGTTCAGTTTTTCTTCTTATTTCTTCTGTATATACCCTGAGCTCGCCCACCAGCCTGTTATACCTGGTAATATAGATAGTATCACCAAGATTCTTTGTAAGGTATTCTGTCAGATTCACCCTCAAGTCATTGGTATCTATCCTCTTTATATCGTCTTCCATAGTTCTCACCTCTTGAAAAAATAATTCTTTTAATGCCTAAAAAATAAATTAATAATTAATTTTTTAGAATATTATTAGAG
>Ga0208828_1000210_pt1 | contig 26973 bp, 23 predicted proteins | sample Kivu_160m_FD_185487 | JGI IMG/M metagenome (GOLD analysis project Ga0208828, IMG submission 185487) | Freshwater microbial communities from Lake Kivu, Western Province, Rwanda to study Microbial Dark Matter (Phase II) - Kivu_160m (SPAdes)... | ecosystem: Environmental > Aquatic > Freshwater >... | reverse complement strand
AATACATATCGTATAAGTAATACAGAGGTGCGATATGGCAACACTGAGCTTGAGGCTGCCTGAGGATGTCTTCAAAAGGCTGAGTTTGTTGGCGAAGAAGACGCGCCGAACTAAGAGTTCATTCATTCAGGAGATGCTCGAAGAATCTCTGGACGACTTGGAGGCCGGCTACATCGCGTTGGAAAGACTGAACGAGAAAAACGCGAAATACCTGACGACCGAAGAGATGGAGAAGGAGCTTGGCCTATAGCGTCGTCTGGCACGAGCGAGCGTTGGACGATCTGAAGGCGCTCGATAAAACAATAGCCGGAAAGATCGTTGATCGAATCAAAATCCATCTTGTACAGGATCCGGAAAGACTTGGAAAGCCGCTCAAAGGCGTTTTGAAAGGCCTTTTTCGTTATCGCTGGGGAGACTATCGGATTATTTATACGCTCGAGAAGGCCGATGCCCGCATTTCCGTTTTATTTATCGGCCATCGAAAAAACGTTTATCGGAGATAGCTTGGCTTTCGCTCACTTCGCCAAACGCACGACGTCTGCAACGACGGAGACGAACAAGTCCGGCTGGCTGAACGGAATTATATGGCCGCTTTTTTCCCGACGTGATCACCCTCGCCGGGATGCCCTCCGGAATGACGACCTTGCGCATGACGGCGACTTTCTCGGCCAGGTTGCGGTCCGGCGCGCCGAAGATACGCCGCTCCAGACGCACTCTTTTTGACATCGACGGCATTTCCCGAATTGGAGCGGAAACGAAATCCGACGCTTGCGATGTCCGCGTTATACTTAATGCCTTTCGCGAGCTTGCAGTCGGACTGGCACGTATATTGCTCTTTTTTTAGCCAAACTGGAGGAATGTTTCTAACCGAACATGAAGCGAAGGCGGCGAGTTATCCGCTTGCCGAACTGTAAAGAGAAACGTAAAGAAACATAATTTTCTTCGGGCTCGAGGAGACGTGATGGAAAACCAATCGGAATTCAAGGCGAAAAAAAGAGCTTGCCGGCTGATCGGCGTGATCTTCGTCCTGGCGGCATCCATGACGCACGGAGCTGTCGTTCAATCCGGACAAATCGGGCATCCCGACGGCTCCGTCAACGTTCACAATCCGGCGAAAGGCCGATGGGACGATTCCCCGAGAATCGCGCTGGAATTCCTGGGGATGTTGGGCGAAGGAAACGATGACAACTATCTCTTCAATGATCCGAGCGGGATCACTTCCGATCCGGGGGGCAACCTCTACGTCCTGGATTCGGGGAATTTCCGGGTCCAAGTCTTCGATCGTGACCGCAAGTACGTAAGATCATTCGGCCGGCAAGGCCAGGGACCGGGGGACTTCGGGCGCACCGACTGCATCGACGTCGACGGCTCCGGGAATGTCTATGTCGGCGATCCCGGCAATGGCCGGATCGGGGTTTTCGAACCCTCGGGAAAACAATTGAAGGTCATCCGCGTCAGCGCGACCAATATCGTCTTCGGGGTGATGAAGAACGGCGACATCCTCCTCAGGAATCCTAGTTTGGACGGCGGACGCGGTTTGAAGGAAGGTCATGTCCCTTTGTTCAAAGTCCTGGACGGCAATGGGAATATCAAAAGGGAATACGGCCAGGGAAAATATTTCGCGAAATCGCCTTACTCGACGGGCGGAAACAGGTCTCTGTTGGCCAAGGATGCCGATGACAACGCCTGCCTGGCCTTCTTATTCCAGAACAGGATCACCAAGTATTCTCCCGATGGCAAACTTGTCTATTCAGCGGACCGGCCCTTGCCCAAGGACAAGCTCTCGAACAAGGAGATGGGCACGTATACGACGATCAACAGCGGACTCGATGTCGATCCCCGCGGAAGGGCCTGGGTCGTGACGTACACAAGGAAGTGGAAACAGGGAGAGCTGGTTCATTACGGCCTGCTCAACGGGAAAAAAGTTCTTGTTTCGGGAGACAGGACCGAAACGAAGACGGACTTGTTCGAGATCCAGATATTCGACGGAAGCGGCGTATTTCTGCAGAGGATCCCTCTCGATCATTTTTGCGATTATCTCAAGATCATCGGCGACAAGGCCTTTATTCTTGATCGAGACCGCCTTGCGCAGTTCTACGTCTACCGGATACGGGAAACGCCTCCGACGGGCGGTTGACGGAGAAAAATCCGGCTAAGGCCGATCCGGCCTCATCGACGTTGCCGTCGCCCGCCTCCGGCCGGCTGCCGGCAAGGAACGGCAGATACAAAGCTGCATGATTTTCCTCCTCCTTCATTAACATACGAGCATCCAAAGCCAAATCCACGCTAAAATCCAGGTTAGGAGAAGGCGAATCTGCATCGAAGCGCCGGGGTACCAGAACAAGGGATATCGGAGCGTGCGAAACGAACCGTTTTGTCTTCACTAGACGAATCGCCGGATCGCACCGCGAGGTGTCGGGATGCTCAAACACATCATAAAAAAAGAAGTCCTGGAAAGATAAAGAAAAAAGCGAAAAAGAACGTCGGCGGGAGCGGGGGTCAGCGAAAAATATCCGGGAGGTTCTTGATCCGGTATTCGACGTAGGCGGTCGTATCGTCCCGGTATTCCATGCCGGCGATTCCGGAGGTGAAGAAAGAGATTTCCCGGAGAGAGAGTCCGTCGGGGAGAATCATCGTATAGTAAAATTTGCCCTCGGCGTCGAAGACATCGATTTCGGCTTTATCCGGGGAGACAAATCGAAACGCTGCCAGCCGTCCGCCGGGCATGACGGCCAAGTCTCGTAACGCGACGAGATGATCGGGGCAGACGTCGATCTTCCAGTTATCGGCGGCGTCTTTCCATCGTAAGAGATTCTCTTTTTCCTTGCGGGTAAGCTTGATCGGGGTATGGGGCTTGTCGATGATAAAGAGGGCTTTTCCCCCGGAGTCCAATACCCGGACGGAGATCGTTTTGTTCAGCGCGAGATAAATCCTCTTCGTCTCTGGATCATATGTTTCAAGGATATTAGGGGAGACCCAGACATTTCCGAAAGCTCTGCTGGAACCATCGCTCGGCCGATGCATCCAGGTTTCCTTGGCCTCGAACAGGACGACCGGAGGCCGCGCATCCTGTTTATCATGCGGCGTACGAATGAGCCGGACCGTGCGAATGTCCGGCCCTCGGATTTCATCGAGGAAGGAATCTTCGTCGAGGATTAAAAATGCAGCGTTGGGAATTCTCCATTCTTCGATGAATTTGCCGTTCTTGTCGAATTTTACGATCTTGCTGAAGATGTTCGTCGCAAAAAATCCGCCGGGCCGCGGATAGATGAACACGCCCGCAGAGAATTCTCCCGGCCCCTGGCCTTTTGAGAAGAGGCGGCCTAGGAATTTTCCCTCCGGGGAGAATCGGCCGGCTTCTCCATAGTTCGGATCGAAAAGAACGACGGTTCCGTCGTCAGCCCGGGCGCAATACATGAACCTGAGGTTGAGATCGGAGATCGCGTACGGATCTATTTCTCGAACCTTCTCGAGTTCGAGTTTGACGAGGCCTTTGATCGGTTTGGCGGGATTGATGACGTGTTTGATTCCGTCGATGGTCTTGACGTCGACTTGGCCACCGCCTGAGCTGATCCAGGGCACAAGTAAGCCAAGCAGCGCCCATCCAGGAAAGATATGTCGTCTGCGGCAGGACATGATTCCCTCCTTGCCTTATCTGAGCGCTTAAGGACCCTATGAAGAATTCTATGCCATCGCTTTCCTAAAATCAAAAGTCGCCGGGCCCCTTGAGGGGCTTCTAGGGCCGGGTCGGTTCCGATTGAAACGAAATACCCGTTCGGATTGTAGTATAATTAGATCAACTTGGGGAGTTCCGGAACAGTGCCCGGAGTATTAAGGAGGGGGCATGAAACAACAAAAAGATACGCCTGCTCCGCCCAGAAATATTAAGAACGTCGAGTGCTACGACGATTCAGATTATGAAATGTTTCCACTCAGGAGAATAAAATGAAAATGATACCGGCGTTCGTAAAGATTTCGGCGTTGTCGTTTCTTGCGATACTATTTTCTTATGGTCAAGACAATAACGATCGGAACGCGACGATCGAGACTGTCAAGAGAGTGACGTATGTGAAGAACCCCAAGCAGGGGCTTTGGGATTCAGCAGGAAAATCGAAAATTCGGCTGGTTCAAGAAATTCAAATCGGCAAACTCGACGGGCAAGAGGAATATCTTTTTGTTTATATTTCTGATGTCGCTGTAAACGGCAAGGGTGACATCTATGTAGCCGATCGGCAATTGAACGAAGTCCGCGAATACGATAGAGAAGGCCGCTATCTTCTGACCATCGGCAGGAAGGGACAGGGGCCCGGCGAGTTCCAAAGCATCAGAACCCTGTCCGTAAACAAACAAAACGACTTGTTCGTTTATGACAACGGGCTTGGGCGGATTTCTATTTATATTTTCGCCAGAAAACCCCAGGCTTTTAAGCCTGGGGATGAATGGCACCCGGAGCGAAGCGGAGGCCAATCATCTTTATGGCCCAAAGCCCCGGCCTTTAGGCCGGGGATTGGTTTACTCTGAGAAGGGCGAGCATAAAGAAACCTCAAAAAAAATATTAGCCGGATCCTGGATCGAGCCTTGTAAAATACTTTTTCACAATAAGGGCTATGTATTATTCGGCAAAGCAAACCAAAGCTTCAACCTGTTCCATGACTTCAACGAAAAGTGGGATGAAACCGCTTCGTATATTGAGTATGAGCCGTCCGACAACAAGGAATTCGAAGAACAGAGCCTGGGATTTAATCCGGGAAATTGCTTTGTTCAAGACAGCGGAGACCTTCTCTATACGAAATACTACTACGATAATCAGGTGCGTGTTTATAAGAATGGAAAACTGACGAAAATTATAATGAGGGAATCAGGCGTAAAAAAGGCCTATGAAGTAGAAGCTTATCATGATGTGAAAAAAGCGATGAGCGTCCCCCGGGACCAGGATTACGACTTCAAATCGTTCGGCCAAGGAATTGCTTTTATCGGAAAATCTTTCCAAAATTCATTGGGCGTCTATCAATTAACGGATGGCCATATCGTAAACTTCCTGAGCATTCGAAAATCAAAAAACCTAAGGGAGCTCTGGGTGGAGCTGTACGATTCACTGGGAGAGCTGTTGTCCTTTTCTAAGCTGGGCGATAACATGAATTATGATATTCGCTGCATGGATTCGGGCGGACGTTTCTATGCCATCGAAAGAAAAGAATATAACAAGGTAGTTACGTTTAGGCTGGAATATTGACTCCGGAAGATATGGATATTTTCTTCTTATTATTGCGTTCGGAATTACTGTAACGGCCGATTTCTTGCGCATCGGGGCTATTGCTTTCATAATTATGGCAATAATGTATTACGTGTAAAATATGCTGTCAGTAGCTAACAATGGTGCGGCAGCTGAAGACCGTTCAAGACGTCCCTATTTAAGAATAAGTTTGTATTTTGCGAGTTGAGGACAGTCGTCTTTATATATCACCATAGCATATAAATTGTTGTCATTATCAATCTTGACCTGACTGACATGGTTCTTCTTGCTGATATCCGCGATTATATCCGACAATTTATATCTAGAGATCAAATTCAAATCCGGATCATAGAGATCGATACAAATAATATTTTTATCGGGATTGAGATAAGCGACAGCCACTTGGCTATTATTGTTGACGCTCACGCCAAGGAGTATCGGCGCCCCGCCCAGGGGGCTGGAAATGCCAACGGAAGAACTGTCCAAGATAAATTTAGCCCGATGATGCGAATCAAAATCGACGTCGCCCATAAGGTCTTTCAATACGTTTCCTTTGGCGTCATACTTGATAAGACGATACGGATAAGCTTGTGAAAAGACGAGTTCGTTCTTGTTTGTTAGGACCAATTTGGTGAAATTTCCGTTGCTATAATAATAACGCCACGGCTCGGGCATGGGAATTTGGCTAATTTCTTTTAAGATACCGACGGACGGTTCAATAAAGATACCGAAATCGGAATCGATTTTTCCCAATATGCGGGAAACATGGATGGGCTTATGGTTTTCTTCAAGAATGATATTCGATAGAAAATAGGCGCCATTTAATAACTCAATATCGTTGTACCGAGCCGATATCCTCGCCGAATAAAGAAACTTCCCCTCTTGGTCATAGACATTTATTCTCCGCTGTAAATTGTCAATCACATATATGTTTCCATCCGAAAGGATTTTAATCATGCCGGCGTCTTTCGAGAGTTCGCCGGGGCCTTGTCCCTGTCTTCCGAAGCCAAACAGGAATCTTCCTTCTTTGGAAAAGCACTGAATCCTGCTATTCCCGGAATCTAAGATATAGATTTGGCCATCCTTGCCTACCGCAAATGTAAAAGCCTTATAAAAATCCTCATTTGCCTTGTCTGAGCCGATTTTAAATACAAGTTCAGCTCGGATGGTTTTTTCTACGATCTCGTTATCAACCGAGGATGGAATAAGCGGCGTTTCGGCAAGAGTATATGCGCAAAATGTCGACAAAATAATGACGTATAGAGTGATTTTCTTTAGCATGGCTTATTTCCCTCTGTTTATGATACTACCTCTGAAGTGAGGTTTTCAAACCGGAGGACCTCATTTGTCAGAGGAGGAAATCAGCCCGGCCTACCTGAGCGAAGCCATTCAGTACCGGATGATGGACAGGTATTATTGAACACGATGCAGCCATCGCCAGGGCGGCATGTTCTAATTCGAATTTAAGGCCATCGCGGCGGACAAAAACCGCATCGGCGAGGAGCCAATGCCGCCGTCCGCGTCCGCCGTGATGGTCCTATCACTTCGCCAAACGCACGACGTCTGCAACGACGGAGACGAACAAGTCCGGCTGGCTGAACGGAATCATATGGCCGCTTTTTTCGGCGAGGACGAGGACGGCCCCTTTGATCGACGCCGTCAATTTCTCGTGGGAATCCCGCCAGGCTTTCATTTCTTCCGGATTGGGGAGCCACGTCGTTCCCGACGTGATCACCCTCACAGGGATGCCTTCCGGAATGACGGCCTTGCGCATGACGGCGACCTTCTCGGCCAGGTTGCGGTCAGGCGAGCCGACCATCCGGAGGCAGGCCCGCTGCCATTTGGAGAGTGTTTCCGGCCGGGAGGCGTCGAACGGAAGCTTCCCCATCAGGGGATGGTTGTTGCAGTAATCGACGCCCAGCCTGTCTACGAACTCCACCGTGAAGGGATCGACGAAGACCAGGCCGCGGACCGCATCCGGGTGCTCGGCGGCCTCGAATCGGATCAGGAACCCGCCGTAGGAATGCCCGACGAGAATGAGATTCCGGTCGAGGCCGAGGGTTCGTAGCCCCCGCCACAGCGCGGCCGTGTCCTCGCGGAGGTCATATTTCGACTCCGGCAGGTCGCTCTTCCCGAAGCCGGCGCGGTCGTAGGCGACGACGGTTGCGCTGGTCTCCTGCGCCAGCCGAGGGGCCAAGGCTCCCCATATGGTCGAATCCAGGCCTCCGCCGGACTCCAGGAGGATCGCCGGACCTTGGCCCGGGATGACCCGGAAGTTGAGATTGTACCCCCCGACATCGATCATCTTTTCGACCGCCTGGGCAGGCTGACCCGGCGCCACGGCCGGCGTCTTGGCCGGCGCCATAATAACGGCGAAGGCCGGCACGAGGAATTTCAGGGCGCGGAAAAAGCTCTTTTTGCTCATCTTTTTCTCCTTGAACGATTTCGGGCGATGTCTGATGTTCATCGGCTCCGTCTCAAATATGGGGCGGTCCTCGGCCAAAGTAAAACGATTAGGGACGGCGTGCCGATTTTCGGGACAGGGTGCGTATGAAGAGGGGTTTTTAGGCGATTCGCGGCGGGATCCGGCCGGCCTGAGGCCGTGTGATGAGCTTAAAAAGATCTTTCGATGTCTTCCGGGACACGGGGACGGCGAAATCGATTCCCTTGAAAACGAGCTGATAGCCCTGAGAATTGCCAGTCACGCTCGATATAGTGTTGACGTTGACCAGGAAAGCTCTGTGGCATTTGAATAGGAAAGGATGGCCCTTCAAGTCCTGCTCGAGCCTTGTCAGCGAGCTCCTGAGCATCGTCATTTTGACGTGCTCTTTATCCGCCGCGTAGATCTCGACATAATTGTCGATGGATTTGATCAAGAGAAGATCCTGGAGGCGAATTTCGACTTGATCTTTTCCGCTTTCGGATGAAACAACCACGGTCGTCGGGCTTTTTTCCGGATCACCGGCCCGGCTCCTCGAAGCGAGGAGGCTTTCGTTCATGCGCCGCGTCGATTCCGCGTATTTTCTTAAAAGAATGGACTGGATCGAAAACATGCTGATCGTCAAAGGGAAAAAGCCTATGGCCAGGGCCTGCAGGATATAGCCGGGGACGGCCCACAAGCGTAGCTTCGCTCCGCCGACGATCGAGGCAAAAAACAAATTGGCCGCCCCGATGGCCGCGATATGCCAGAATTGAAAGCCGATGGCCCTGTATAGATTCCATTTGGATTCATTGAAGAACCGGGGAAAGACGAGCGGGCCGACGAGCATATCCGCCAGCAGAACGAGGAACGTGACGAATCCGTATCCCCATAAAATCCAGGTTCGGCCTTCAAGGATATATATGCTGGATCCGAAAGGCTTGAAGATCCGCAGGAACAAGGAGACGAACAATCCGACCGCGGCGCTCGAGAGGATTATCTGTGTCCAGGAGATCCGAAAAGGAAAAGGCTGCCGGAGAAACGCGCGAAATTTCGTGAGCATGAGTGCAAACCGGCAAACGGCTTAGAAATCCCACCCTTCCGCCTCGGCCCAGAGGCGCTTCTCGAATTCCTTCTTGTCGGACAGGGCCGCTTCGTCCACGGATTTGATCTTCTTCGACGTGAAGATCATCTTCTGCTGGAACTCGGGAGCGCGGCGCATCCCTTCGCCGATGTTGAGGATCACGACTTCGCCCTCTTTGATAAGCCCCCGGCGCAGGGATTTGATGAAGCCGGCGACGACGATGGCCGCGGCCGGGCCCATCCGCACGGATTGCTTGAACGCAACCAGCCGGGCCATGAGGACGACAGCCTGTTCGTCGCAGGCGATGATCTCCCCGCCGCTGGCCCGGACGACCGGGCTCAAGACCGGGTAGGTCGTAGGATAGCCGGTGGCCAGCGTCGGGATCGTCGTCTCCGGATTGTGATAGATGGGGTAGGTCTTCTCCCAGCCGTCCGGAAAGCCCTTGGCCTTGGCCTCCTCCCAGGCGTCGGCCATGGGGGAGCACTTGTCGGATTGGACGAGGATCATCTTCGGCATCCGCGGGACGAGGCGGAGCGGCTCAATCTCTTTCAGCCCCTTGGCGATCGCCAGCGGGCCCGTTCCCCCGCTTAAAGCCTGCATGTAGACGGTCGGAAACTCGTCCATGATCCTCAGCCATTCGAGCACCATCGTCTTCTTAGCCTCGATCCGCATCGGGTCGAAATTGCCGGCCGCCAGGGGGATCTTGAACTTGTTGGAAAACTCGAGAGCGACCTCTTTGGCCCGGGCGTAGTCCCCCTTAACCCGAAAGACCTGCTGTCCGAAGCAGGCGATTTCGGCTTCCTGGGACGGCGAGGAATTCTCCGGGATGAAGGCGTAGAGAGAGAGCCCGGCCGCGGTCAAGTAGCGGGCGTAGGCGACGGCGATGTTGCCCGTGCTGGCCGCCACGTAGCTCTTGATGCCGTTTTCCTTGAGGACGCTGGCGACGATGGTCCCCGAGAGGTCCTTGAACGTGCCGGTGGCGTAATTGTCGTCGTGGCGGTGGGCGTAAACGCGGCAATTCCGGTGGAACTTCTCCCTGGCGTATTTCTCCAGGAATTCCCAGCGGTGGATGGGGACGATCCCCTCGCCCGCGGTCACGATGTTCTTCCGTTCGAGCAGGGGAAGGAAATCGAAGTAATGCCACAAGCCGTCGGAGTCGATGACGTCCTTTCGAATCAGCTCTCGGACCTTCCTGACGTCCTCGCGGTACTTCACGTCCGCCCGGTTGCTGCCGCACTCGGGGCACCTCTGGTCGGAGGCGAACCATTTCGCGAAGCCGTCGATCTCGCCGCCGCACAGGCTGCAGCGCAGAGAGAATTTCTTGCTGGCGCTCATTTTGCTTCACCCTTTCTTTGAGACTTCGTCCTTGTGAGATCGTTTTCGGCCCTCAGGTCCGCGTGTAGGCCGCACTCCGTCTTGGCGTTTCCGCTCCAACGACCGGCCCGCTCGTCGTCCTCCAGCCCGTTCTTCGACGTGCAGCAGGGAGGAAAGCAGCCGATCGACGTGTAGCCCTGGTCGTAGAGCGGATTGTAGGGCAGGCCGTGCCCGCGGATGTAAGCCCACACGTCGCGCCCCGTCCAATTCACGAGGGGATGGATGCGCAGGTTTCTTTCCCGGTCGCGCATCAGGGGCTTCAGGTTTTTTCTCGTTTCCGACTGGTCCTTCCGGACGGCCGAAATCCAATGGCTCACCCCGATCTCCTTTTTGAGGCTTTCGAGGGGAGAGACCTTGTTGACCAGGCAGCAGAGATCGGGATCCTTTTCGTAGAGGAGCGGGCCGTACCGCCCGTCGAGCTTCCTCCGGCTCATCGCCGGGATAATCGTGTGGACGTTGAGATGCCATTCACTGGCGAGCCTGTTCTTGAATTCGATCGTCTCCGGGAAATGGAAGCCCGTATCGATGAAAAAAATGGGGAAGTCGAACGTGATTTTTCGGATCATATGGATGAGGACGATCCCGGAAGCCTGAAACGAGGACGTCATGGCGGCCTGGTAGGGGAACGCCCTGACCGCCCAGCCGAGGATCTCCTCGGGCTCGGACCGTCTGAATCTCTCGTTGAGCTCTTTTACGTCCATCGTTTCTCGGAGATAGGAAGCCGAGCGCTTCGTCGCAATCCGGCGCCCGGCACAGGGCATGACCTTATCATCCTTGCGGAATTGCTGTCAATCGGCGGGATATCGCGAACGTTGAACAGTTGCCAAGACAAGGGGGACACGATACCCTGTCCCCGTTTTCGATCTCTCTTCCGGTCGAGCATTCCGCATCATCCAACGGGGACAGGGAATCATGTCCCCGAAACTGTCCGACGGTCCGGGGACCGCCGTGTTGCCCTTTTCCCCGCGTTCGTTTAGAATCGGTCCGTGACGGTTTGTAAAAAAAAGGCCGGGATCTCTAGGGAAATCCAAGCCCGGCGAGACGGTTTCGTCGGGTGCGGATGAAAGTCCTTGTAACGGGAAGCAACGGATTCATCGGGAGCCATTTGGCCGAGGTCCTGGCGCGGCGGGGCGACGACGTCGTCTGCCTCGTCCGCAAGACCAGCCGGACGGATTCCCTGGCGGGCGCGAAGGTCGGATTCGCCGTCGGCGACGTCCGGGACCTGGAATCCCTGCGGCCTGCCGTCCGCGGGATGGACCGCATTTTCCATCTGGCGGGGGTCATCAACGCCTCCTCGTGGGCGGCCTATCACGAGGCGAACACGGTCGGTACCCAAAACCTCATCGGGGCCTGCCTCGAGGAGAATCCGGGGCTCGAGAAATTCGTTTTCGTCTCGAGCATCAGCGCCCTCGGCCCAAGCCCTCCCGGAAAAGCCCTCGACGAAACGGCCGAATGCCGGCCCGTCTCCGATTACGGCCGGAGCAAGCGGCTGGCGGAGCAGGCGGTCCTCGAAGCGGCCGGCCGCCTTCCGGTGACGATCCTCCGGCCGGCCAACATCCTCGGCCCGCGCCAGAGCGAGCTGTTCGAGTCGATCAAACTTTTGTCCCGAGGGATCAAACCCCTCGTCGGAAGGGTCGAGTCCCGAACCAGCGTCGCTGCCGTCGAGGATCTCGTCCGGGCCATCGTCCTGGCCGCGGACGACCCCCGGAGCCGAGGCCAGATCTATCTCGTCACCGACGGTTGCAGCTATTCCTGGAGGGAATTGACGGATGCCGTGGCCTTCGCACTCGGGCCGCGCAGGCGGTATCTCAAGATCCCCTTTCCCGTCCAGTACGCCGTCGCGGCCGGTTCCGAGCTCGGAGCGCGCCTTAAAAGAACGACTCCCAGGCTGACCCGGTCGAACGTCACGGCGCCCCGGAAGTTCGACTGGGTCTACGATGGCTCGAAAATCGGCCGCGAGCTCGGCTTCGTGCCCGAACACGACATGGCCGATGCCGTCCGGCGAACTGTGGAGTGGTACCGGACGCGAGGGATGATCAAATGACGGCCGAATCCCGAAGCTCGGCTCTCCGGGGTCCGGATATCGCCGGCCTCTACGGGAAGCATCTCACCGTTTTCGGCGCCCGGATCCAGGCCACCGACGCGGTCGTCATCGCCTCCGTTCTCTTCTTCGACCTTCTATTGGTCGTTTTTTGGGGCCGGGTCGAGAAGCCCTGGACCCTCTTGGCGAAAAATTCGCTCTACCTCATCCTCTACGTCGGGGCCGTCGCCATCCTGCCCTTCATTTCGAACCGCGTCCTCCGCTTCTTCATACGGACGGGCTCGGTGCAGCTCATCTTCGGCTATCTCTTCCTGGCCTCGCTCCCGCTGCAGCTCGTTTTCGTCCGGACGTGGCAGGACCCGGCCGTCCTCCGGCTGGAACATAATCTCTTCGGCGTCCAGCCGACGATCTGGCTCGAACGGTTCATTTCCCCCGCGCTCACGGAATGGATGATGTTCGCCTACGTAATCTATTTCGTCATCTATCCCGGCCTCTGCGCCGTGTTCTGCTTCCGCCGCGGAGAGAACGCGATGGAGGATTACCTCTTCACCCTGGCCTTGGCCAATGTCGTCTGCTGCCTGGGCTTCCTGGCTTTTCCCGTGGCCAGTCCCATGTTTCACATGAAAGAGGCTTATACGGTCCCCCTGAAAGGGTATGTCTTCACGGCCGCGGGAGAGTACATCAGGAACCATATGCACACGATCGGAGGGTCGATCCCAAGCCCGCATACCGCCGTCGCTACGGTCATGTGGGCCATGGCCTTCCGGTACTGGCGGCCGGCTTTTTACGCGCTGGCGCCGATCATCCTCTCCCTGTACCTCTCCACCTTTTACTGCCGGTATCACTACGTGACGGACACCGTTGCCGGCCTGCTTGCCGCGGCGCTCTGTCTTCTGGCCGCGCCGCCCCTCATGCGGCGCTGGAACTCCGCCGTCGCCGGGCGGACGGCGAGGCCGCGATGAGGATCTTCATCACCGGCGCCAACGGCTTCATCGGCTCGAACCTCTGCCGCTATTTCCTGGGCCAAGGCTGGGAAGTCCACGGCCTTGTCCGAAGGACTTCCGACCTCCACTATCTGCAAGGGCTCGCAGTCAAGCTGATCTACGGCGACCTGCTCCGTCCCGAAGAGTTCAGCATACCGGCCGGCGTCGATTATATCGTCCACGCCGCGTCGATCGTCTCGGAGCAGGCCGACGACGAGACCTGCCGGAAGAATATCTACGAATTGGCCGTCAACCTCGTCCGAAAGATCCGGAGCATGCCGCGCCCGCCGAAGCGGATCGTTTATATCTCGACGGCGATCACCCTGGGCTTCAACGCCCGGGATATCTCGGAGGAGAAGCGGGGTGAGTCCGTCGAGTTCCTGGGCTACACCCGGTACAAGGTCAGGACCGAACGGATGTTCCTCGACGAATGGAAGCGCACCGGCCTTCCGGTCGTCATCCTCCGCCCGGGGGACGTTTACGGTCCGAACGACCGGACCTCGTGCGCCAAGATCCTCCGCGGCTGCGAGCGGGGCGTCCCTTTGATCGTCGGCCACGGCAACTGGCGGTTCGGATTCTGCTACGTCGACAATCTCAGCCGGGCCGTTCACCTGGCGCTCCTCAAGGAGGGAATCGAGGGCCGCGCCTATACCGTGACGAACGGCGAGCTGCCGACCTGGCGGATGTTTTTCTCGGGGCTCCAGAAGGGCCTCAGCCGCAAGCCCCCGTTCAACACGCCGGTCTGGATCGCCTTCTCCATAGGATTCTGTATGCAGGCGGTTCACACCCTTTTCCCGCGCTACGAAGCGACGCTGAACTATTACCGCGTCAAGCGCATCACGACGGAAACGACCTACGACATCAGCCGGACGGTCGCCGAGCTGGGATACGTGCCCGACGACCGGTTGGAAGCCCAGATCGCGGCCATCGTGGCCTGGTACCTCAAGGACCGGAAAGATGGATTTATTAAGTAGCGGCGCCGACGTTCTGGCCGTGTTGTATGTGTATCTGGCCGTCGCGTTCGCCCTGATGATGTCGGTCCTCCACTATAGAACGCTCCTCAAGAAATACGGCGACTATCAGGCCTTTCTCCGTTATTTCGCCCTTTTCTTCGCCCTTTTTTTCGCCGTTCCAGTCCTGACTGTCTTCGTCGGCTCCGCCGAGCCCGGGCGGTTCCTGGCTTCCTGCGGCTTCACCTTGGGCCGGGCAGGAAAAGGGCTGTTGTTCATGGGACTTTCCGTTCCCGTCGCGCTCCTCTCGGCCTTCATCGGCTCGCGCGACCCGGTCATGCAAGCGCAGTATCCGTTCTCCAAGCAGGCCTGCGAAAGCCCGGCGAGGTTCGTCCGCTATGAGGTCGCCTACATCGCGCTTTATTATCTGCCCTGGGAATTCCTCTACCGGGGGATCCTCTTTTTCCCCTTGATCCCGGCGGTCGGGCTGGTCCCGGCCCTGGCCATTCAGACCCTCATCTCGACGCTCCACCACTTCGGCCATCCCCCGTCTGAGATTTTCGCCGCCCTGGCGGCCGGCTTCATCTTCGGCCTGATCGCCTACGCCACGGACTCGTTCCTCTATACGGTCTTCATCCACGCCCTGGTCGGCGTCGCCAACGATACATTCCTGTATTTCCGCTACCACCGGCCCCGGCCGGCTTGAGACCATGGCGATCCTGGTCACAGGCCCGACAGGCTTTCTCGGCGCCGTCTTGATGCCCCTCCTCATTCGAAGGTTCGGGGCGGGCGCGCTGACCGCCTTTGTCCTGCCCGGCGAGGCGATTCCCCGCAGCTGGTCGGGCGAGAATGTCCGCCTCGTCCGGGGCGACATCGCGGACGCCGAAGCCGTCGCGAAGGCCGTCCGGGGCCATGCGCGCGTCATCCATATGGCCGGCCTCATCTCGTACTGGAAACGGGACCTGCCGCGGCTGATGCGAGTCAACCGCGACGGCGTGCGGTCCGTCGTCGAGGCCTGCCTGCGCCATGGCGTCGAGCGCCTCGTCCACATTTCGTCGGTCGGCGCGGTCGGCTTCCATGCCGACGGGACGCCCGCCGACGAAACCACGCCCTTCAACTGGCCGTCGAACATCTATTACATGGTCTCCAAGCACGAAGGGCAGCGCATCGTGGAGGATGCCGTGCGGGAGCGCGGACTCCCGGCGGTCATCCTCAATCCGGCTTCGATCATGGGGCCCGGAGACCATAATTTCGCGACGCCCCACAACCAGCTCTACCAGCGGATCTGCGGCGGCCTGATGCTCGGGTCCTTTACGGGAGGGCTGGCCGTCGTCGATGTCCGCGACCTGGCCGAGCTCGTCGTCCAAGCGCTCGAGCGGGGGAGGGTCGGGGAAAAATACCTGGCTGTCGGGGCGAACGTGAGCTATCCCGATATGATCCGGATGATCAGCCGGGCCTGCGGCCGGCGGGCTTATCCGTTCAAGATCCCGGCGCCGCTCATCGCCGCCGCGGGCGGGCTGGCCGAGCTCGTCAGCCTCGTCACGGGGAAGCGGCCTCTTTTGACCTATGCCTACGGCCGGCTCAGCGGCTGGAGCGCGTACTACGCGAACGACAAGAGCATCCGGGAGTTCGGCCATTCCTATCGGCCGATTGAGCAGACGGTCGCCGACGGATGGGCGTATTTCGCCGAGACCTTCGGCGGCTCCGGTTAGGGCGTCGCCCCGCCGCGAGGCGTCCTCTCATTTCCCAAGTGCACACGCACCTCTGGCATTGAAGCGGAAAATGAGTTAATCTCCCCCGCATGGAAACGAAAGACAGGCATCTTCCGCGCGTTCTGGGCCTCTGGGATATCGTCAGCATCGTCATCGGCGGCGTCATCGGGTCGGGCATCTTCCTCGTCCCCAAGGACATGGCCGTCGCCGTCCAGGTTCCGCTTCTCATTCTGGCCGTATGGGTGGTCGGCGGCCTGCTCAGCTTCTTCGGAGCGCTGTCGTTCGGGGAGCTGGGAGCCGCGCTTCCCGAAGCCGGGGGCGCTTATGTTTTCCTCCGCGAGTCGTACGGCAAGATGATCGCCTTCCTCTTCGGCTGGACGCTCTTCCTGGTGATCGACTCCGGCGCCATCGCCACGCTGACCGTGGCCTTTTCGACGAAATACCTGCCCCAGATTGTCTCGCTTTCCCCGGCCGGCCAGAAGGCCGTCAGCCTCGCCTTCCTGGCGTTCCTCGTCCTCGTGAACTACGCCGGCGTCCGGTGGGGGGCCAACCTGCAGAACCTCCTGACGGTCATCAAGTTCGGCGCCTTGGTCGGGATCTGCGGCGTCATCTTCATCTTCGCCAAAGGCCAGGTTGCGAACTTCGTTTCGCCCGCGCCCAAGACGTTCACGGGCAGCCTGGCCCAGAGCTTCGGTGTCGCGCTGATCGCCGCCCTGTGGGCCTACAAGGGCTGGGAGGCTTCGACCTACAGCGCGGGCGAGACCAAGAATCCCCAGCGGAACCTGCCGCTGGGCCTATTCATCGGCACCGCCGCCTGCGTCGTCATCTATCTCCTGGCCCAGCTGGCCTATCTCTACGTCCTGCCGGCCAGCGCGATCGCCCAATCGGACCGCATCGCCGCCGACGCCATGAACCTCGTCGTGGGGCCCGTCGGCGCCTCGATCATCTCCTTCATCATCCTCTTTTCGATCATGGGTGCGGCCAACCAGAACTTCCTCTGCTCGCCGCGGGTCTACTTCGCCATGGCCAAGGACGGCGTCTTTTTCAAGCCGCTGACCGCCATCCACCCGAAATTCCTGACGCCCCACGTGTCGATCATCGCCATGGGCGTCTGGAGCATGGTCCTCGTCCTCTTTTTCGGCACGTTCGAAAACCTGTTCAGCTATGTCATCTTCGGCCAGTGGATCTTCTTCGGCCTGACGGTCGCCGCGGTGATCATCCTCAGAAAAAAGCGGCCCGACCTTCCCCGGCCATACAAAACCTGGGGCTATCCTATCACGCCGGCCATCTTCATCCTGGCCGCGCTCTTTATCTCCATCACGTCTTTGGTCAACCAGCCCGTAAACTCCTTGATCGGCCTGGGGATCATCCTCGCCGGCCTGCCGTTCTATTTCTACTGGAAGATGAAGAGCGCGCGGGCGCAAAAAGCGTGAAGGTCAAGAAGCTCGATTCAAGGGCGCGCTCGTCCGGATGCGCGACCCGAAATCGGGATTGAACCTTCTCGAACCCTGATCCCGCTCGATCCGCTACAATTCGATCAATCGGGAATGGACGTCCTTTTCATTTGTGATTTTGTCCAGGACGTCGATGATGAGAAAATAAAATCCCGGCCTCAGCTTGTCGATATTCAGCGAGACATGGCTTTCGGGATCCAGGAATTCGAAGGTTTTCGTCTCGGAAAAGGCCGTGTTGGATTGATTATCAAATAGCGTGACGCGGACCTCGGCGTAGCCTCGCCGGCCCTTTTCGGTGTTCAACAAGGTGTAGTTCTTCAGCGTGAATCGCAGCGTTTTCCGGGCCGAGCTCACGTCCGCGATGGTCACGACCGGTCCCTCGAGCTTCGTATATTGCTTGAGGCTGTAGACTTTCGCGCCCTCCGCCCTGACCTTGATTTCGATATTCCTGCCGCGAGTCTCGACGGGACCCCCCGGCTGATAGACGAGAAGATAATGATAGTCCTCTTTTTCCGCCGCCGCCCAGAGCGCTTCCAAAGCCTTATTTGAAAATGCCAGATAGCCTCCCGTCGAACGGCTGATTTCTCTGTAGCATTCTTCATAATTCTGAGCGACTTCCTGCAGTTCCAGGTCAGGAGAGATCAGTGTTTTCGGGGATTTCATCAGGATGAGATGGAAGGTGATTCCCGCCTCGAGGAAGAGGTCCTTCATGCGCTCCGAGGGGAATCGCTTCGATAATTCGAAGGATTCCTGAAGACGATTCTGCGTCGTTCGGATCATCTGGGCATGGATTTGGTCCTGGGGATCGATATTGTCGCGGTTCACGGTCGTGTTGATGATGTCCTCGAGGCGCCCCTGGCTCTTGAGCTTCGGGAAAAGCTCTCTTTGCATGAAACATAGGGCCCATTTCTCGGCCTTGGCCGTCCGGATCCTCTTCAGCAGGGCTTGATAGAACCCCATGTCCGGCATGAGATATCGTTCTCGATAATCGTTCCAGATCCTTTCATAGTGCTCATAGAAGGAAGAGATATCCGTCCAAGAAATTGGTGCGAACAGGCCCGCAGAGGCCAATAGGAGCCGATCGCATTCCTCGCTGAGCTCCAGATAAGCCCGGAAGTAATTGCGAATCGAAATCAGCTTGTAATTTTGGAGAGCTTCTTTCAGGGAGTTCTTGAGCTCATCCGCGGGCTTGCCCTTGTCGATATTCAGGAGACGGTCTTCGGTCAGGACGACGAGTTCGTCGGAATCGCGATATATGGTCTTGAAAAAATAATCGATGGCCTCTGCGATGGCCTCGTTGTAATCGAAGATATCGAAAATAAGAAGGAAGAGGCGCGGCTTGGACCGCTCGAGAGAAGGGATTTGGCCGGAAATTACGGGCCCGGCGATTTTCCGGGAGACGACCTCGAAGCTGGTAATCATCTGCCGGCGGCCGTTTTCATAGACCTCGAAATCGTCCTTGTTCAAGCCTTTGACGACTTTCCCGTCGCGCACGACTCTGACCGGGACTTCAACGGCCGTGACCGTTACTTCTTGTTTGAGCTGAGTTTGAGGCTGCGAGGGCCGGATGCTTAAGATCGAAATGAAAAATCCCGCCAGGATGAAATAAGAAACCTTCTTCACAGGATTTCTCCCGTCAATCTTTGTATTTCCTTCTACAGCAACTATCGTGCCCAGCTAAAACTTAGGATACCTGATTAAACTGAACTATGTTCTGTCATCAAAATTGGACAGGCTGAACTCAAGAAGATGATTCTTTCTGCAAATCGCATGTTTAAAGGATTACTTCACGATTAGGTTCGCGGATACCGACGCGCTCGCTTTAGTCGTATTCTCATTCGCGGAAAAATAAAGAGCATATTTTCCAGGTTTTAATGCCTCAATTTGGAACTCAAGAGAGTAGATCCAAGCATTCTCTTTTTGGGTTCGATTGATCACGGAAAATGAAAGCGGGATCTTCTTGCCTAAGCCGGGATCTTCCATAGACCCAAAAAAGCTTATCTCCGGATGCGGAATATTCATCGCCTGGCAACGAACGATAGCCGCGAGCTTCGGCGGTGTTTGATCCAATTCGTTTGAAAGAGGCATATATTGCGTTTGATCAAAAGGGTAAATATCGGAAAAATGGATTTCTTTTTGATCTTTGCTTTCTTCTTCGATGAATACCGCCCCTTCTTCCGGCTTCTGCAACAACGGCGGCAAGAGCCTCAGATTTGATTTGATCGTGTCTGGAACGATGACTTGATCAGAGCCCCTGGCTCCCTTTCCGCTCTCCAGATTTCTGAGGACGACCCGGCAATCGTATCGGCCGGGAGGAAGCGTTATCCGAGATTCGCTGAAGGCGTATTCCGAACTGTATCGGAGTATGTTGATTTCTTTTCTCTTCAGAGCCACGATATCATTTTGATCATTCAAGATGATGGAGATCACTTCCATCTGCTTGCCGCCAATTTCCTTGATTTTCTTGAAGGGGATTTTCGCCAGGATGACGAGATCGGTTTTGTCTTTAACGGAATAAGGCAAAACGAGCACCGGGAAATCGATCGCCGCTTGCAGGTGGGGGCTATCGCTCAGGGCGAGATCAATCAGGTGCAGGAGCTTTTCTTTCTCCGAATATTCAGAGAACGGTTTTGGACTGAAATATCCGCCTTGTCCGTAGACTTCGCATCCTTTTCTCTTGATGGCCACTTTAATTTTATGGAACTTCCCGTCCCATTTTTCATCAACGGCATAACCTAAAACATAATAAACGCCGGTCAAATCCTGAATTTGCTCATTAATCTTTTCATAGCTGGAGACATTATCGAAGTATTTCCCATGAGTTTCTTTGGCCATTTGCTGTAGCGACCAATCCCCCAGCTGATCTCGATCTTTGAAATGGGCTGTTTCTAAGCCGGAACCGTTGATGGCAAAAACCGAACAATTAGAACCGGTCAATTCTTCACACATTTTTGCAAATCTGTCCAATAATCCGGCATCTCCGTGAATAAAGTAATCACTCATCATGTACTGTTTTCCGGGTGGCTTAATGGTCCCGTACAATAATCGGTTATTGACTCCGGCCGAGAATAAAATGAGATTTTTGAAACCGGGAATATATCGAAAAACTTTAGCCAATTCCTCTATTTCCGTAAGAAAGCGGCTAACCTGGCTATTATAAGTTCTTCTTTCGGCTTCCTCTAATTTTTCGGCTTCACGTCGCGCTGCGCCAACCTCTCCGCCGCTATTGTCAAGGGTTGATATATAGTCGCTGACGATATCGGCGGCTCTTCCCAAATATTTGTTAGCGCTGAATTCTTGAATGATTTGGCGGACCTTTTTATGGTCCGTCGTTAGATATTCGTGGAGGGTGAGGCCTTTGTTTGCCGAATAAGAGAGGACGCCGATTTCATCGTCTGGGCGAATTTGCGTATCGATAAAATTTAGCGCAGCTTTTTTTGATACTATTATTCCGGACATATTGCTAAAGGCAAAATCAAAGAAGAAAAAGAACTTTCGACTTATTCTTGATACTTGCAGAGCTGGAACGGAAGGGACGGCAGGCTGTATGGGCGGCGGAGCTTTTTCGAAAGATATTGTGCGCCTTTCGAATTCCGTAATGTACTTTGTTTGGCCGTTGTCACGTATTTCGAAATCCTCCTTTTTCAGATCCGTGACCGGATTCCCGTTTTTATCCGTCACATAAACCTGGACTAATTTCAGAACAACGGCCAATTCATGGCGGAGAGCATCCTGTTTTGCTTTTTGTGATGGATGATATAGGGACGATTCGCAAAGGATTGATCCGCCCAGAGCAAAAAGAATTGCTAAATAAATGGCCTTTCTCACGGGCGAAGCTCCATGAGGCTAAAAAAATCCCTCAGTTTATATCCATTATATAGCTTTTTTCCCCCAAGTGACACAAAGTCCCTCCCGTTGCGGGGGGGTTGGGGGGTATGGGAAGAAGAGATAAAGAGGTCTAAGAATAGACGAGCCGTCCGTTCTGGACGACGAGGGCGCCGTTCTTGATGACATGTGTCACCGGATTGGCGCCCAATTGATAGACAAGATGGGGGAACGAAGGAATATCGCACAGAACGAGGTCCATTTTTTTGCACGGCTCGAGGCTCCCGACCTCGTTTTGCCGCCGCCGTCGATATGTCGAAGATTGTGAGTCCGGATCCCGCTTTTATACGTTCGCGGCGCAAAACCCCGATTTTTAAATCGGGGTACAAAGCGCCGCTCAGTATTAAGCCTCCAAATACCCCGGGCTTCAGCCCGGGGATGGCTTTATTATTAAGGTAAAAGCCGAAGAAACCGGTCCACTCCAGCGACGAATAATCCGTCGCCCGCCTGCTTCAGATAGCCGTATTGGCCGATGACCTGGACGGCGTAAGGCGCGTTGAGCCTGTCCTTGAAATAGGTTAACGCAGGCGAGAGGTTGGCCTCTTTCTTCTTGCATTCGACGACAAGATTGGCCCTTTTCCCTTCCGTGACGACGAAATCCGCCTCCCGGCCGTCCTTTGTCCGGGCGTAATAGAGCCGGTAATCGCCCTTGCCCCATTCCCTCCAGGCCGACACCGCCCTCTGCAGGGCGACGGCCACGTAGTTCTCGAACCGCTTTCCCTCGTCATCCAGAAGGCCCCAGTCCCAGAAATAGACTTTCCGTTCCTTGTGCACCGAGTTTTTGAGCTTCCCGGCGAACGGAGCGACGTCGAAAACAAGATAGACCTTCTTGAGAGTTTCGAGCCAGCCGGCCACGGATGCATGGGCGCAGTCGAGAGCCGCGCGCAAGCCGTTGACGCTAAGAGGAGAGCCCACGCGCTCGGGGAGCAGGAAGACGAGCGTCTGCAGCTTCTGGAGGTTCACGACCCTCGACAGGTCGCGGACATCCTCGCTAGTGATCAGGGCGATATGGTCGTTTTTCCACCGGTTGTAGAAGTCCTGCGTGCCGACGCTCAGCGGCTCGGGGAAACCGCTAAGATCGAGAAGTTGGGCGGCCGCGTCCCTGAAAGACAGGTCCTGAGCTGCGAACTCCAAGCGTTCCTGTTTGGGATGCCAGGCTGCGTCCCGGTCGATCTCGGCACCCGCCAAGTCGTTTGGATGGAGAGGGTTCATCCTGAACAGAAAATACCGGCCGACGAGGCTGTCGCCCGAGCGGCGGAAGAAATCGAGCCTAGCGCTTCCCGTGACCACGAACTGAATCCGGCCCTTCCACTCATCGATATAGCCTTTAAGGACATTCTTCCATTTCGGATACTTGTGCATTTCGTCGAACGCGATCCAGGGCCGCTCGGCGGGTGGGACAGCGACGCCGGAATTTCGCGCGACGGGAATGCCCGCGAGAAAAAAAAGAGGATTTTTGGCGAATTCTCTCTTCAGATCGAAGGAATCCCAATTATAGTAGTGCCCGCCCTGGGAAAGCCGGTCTAGATGGTGCTGTACGAGCGTCGTCTTGCCGATCTGCCGCGGGCCGCAAATGAACGACATCCGGTCATGGAGGAAGGCGGGATCGAGAGCCCAATGGCGGATGATGGGGTTAATATCCATAAGACTATTTGACATGATTATAGAAATTAGTCAAGACTAATTTCGAGGATCATAGAAATTAGTCAATCGGGTTCTTTAAGGGCAAAGCCAGCCGGATCCGCCGGTGCGGCTCGTCCAAAAGAAGTGTCTCCCGCCATGACGGGAGAAAAGCCTCAAGAACCGGGCCAAGGGCATGGACGGCGGGGCTTGCCCGCCGGACCGTTGGAGGGGGTCTTCCCCCCCATAGAATAACAATCCGACAGATATCCACCAAATATTGAGCATCGTGTCCTAGAAATGAGCGGGATAATGTTCCGGGGAAGGAAGTATAAAGTCCCCCCCATTGCGGGGGGGTTGGGGGTATGGGATAAAGGGATAAGGGGCTTAGGAAGAGTAAGCCAGGCGGCCGTCCTTGACGACGAGCGCGCCGTTTTTTATGACATGCGTCACGGGATTGACGCCCAGGTGGTAGACGAGATGGGGGAACGAGGGGACATCGCAGAGGACGAGGTCCATCTTCTTGCCCGGCTCGAGGCTGCCCACCTCGTCGTGCCTCCGGATCGCATAGGCGCCGTTGGCCGTGATCGCGTTGAGGGCCTCTTCGATGCTCAGCTTCAGGGTCAGCACCCCGAGCTGGAGGATGAACAGCATCGATTCGGTCATCGACGTTCCGGGATTGAAATCCGAGGCCAGGGCGACGACCGCGCCCGCCTCGACGAGCTTCCGCGCCGGCGCCCGCTTCTCCAGCATGAGGAAGAACGAGACGCCCGGGAGGAGGACCGCGGCGGTATCGCTCCCGGCCAGCGCTTTGATCCCCGCCTCCGTGATCGCGATCAGATGTTCGGCTGAGACGGCGCCGGCCTGAGCGGCGAGCTCCGTGCCGCCGAGCGGCGTGAATTCATCGGCATGGACCTTGATTCCAAAGCCGGCCGCTTTTGCCGCCTGCACCAGCCTTTTTGTGTCTTCCACAGAAAACACGCCTTCTTCACAAAATACGTCGAAAAATCGGGCGAGGTCCTGATGGCGAACTTCGGGGATGATCGTGTGAACAAGAAGGTCAATGTACTCCTCCTTTTTCGAACGATATTCCTCGGGAACCTCGTGGGCTCCCATGAATGTCGGAACCAGGTCGACGGGGTGGCGGCGGTCCGCCTCGCGGATCGCCTCGAGCTGTTTGATTTCATCGGCGAGGCTGAGCCCGTAGCCGCTCTTGGCCTCGGCCGTCGTCGTCCCGTGGAGAAGCATGCGGTCCATGCGCTCAAGGCACAGGGCGGTCAGCTCTTCGCGCGATGCCTGCCGCGTGGCTCTGACCGTCGAGCGGATGCCCATCCCCTTCGCCGCGAGCTCGAGGTAGGTCCAGCCCTTGAGGCGGAGGGCGAATTCCTCGGCCCGGTCCCCGGCAAACGGAAGATGCGTGTGCGCATCGACGAAGCCGGGGAGGGCGACGAGCCCGCTTCCGTCGATGCGGACTCCGCCTTGCTCAAAATCCACGCCCCGCCGGAAGCCGTCCTCGGAGCCGATGAAGACGATGCGGCCGCCGCGGGAGGCGATCCAGGCGTTCTCGAGGAGCCCGACGTCTCCCAGGGCGTCCTTCCGCTTCGGGATGCCGCCGCTGCACGTCACGAGCTGACGGCAGGAGGCGACGACGCAGTCGGCTTTGATCATGAGGGATTGCGGCGAAGCTGGGAATGCTTTTTCCGGACGAACGCCGGGAGGTCGTAGCCCTCCCACTCCTTGTCCCAGGCCGGCCGGGTCCACGACGGCGCGGCCTCGGCCTGTTCCGCCCCTTGAGGCTCGAAGACGAAGGGCGGCGTTTCGGCGTAGGGCGGGACCGGGAACGGCGGGGGCGTCGTCGCGTGCGGCTTCATCCGCTGGCGGAGGACCGGCCCCGCGGCCTGCGCCTGAGCCTGCGCCTGCGCCTGAGGCTGAGCCGTCACCCGCTTCTCGCGGCCCCGGTCGAAGCCCGTGGCGATGACCGTGACCTTGACCGTGTCCTTGACGGCCGGGTCGATGACCGCGCCGAAGATGATGTTGGCCTCGGGATGGGCCATCTTGAAGATCATTCGCGAGGCCTTGTCGACCTCGTGCAGGGTCAGGTCCTTGCCGCCCGTGATGTTGATGAGGACGCCCCGGGCGCCTTCGATCGAGGTGTCGATGAGAAGCGGGCTGGAGATGGCCTTGGTCGCCGCCTCGGCCGCCCGGTTCTCGCCGGCGGAGAGCCCCGTGCCCATGAAGGCCATGCCCATGCCCTTCATGATGGACTTGACGTCGGCGAAGTCGAGGTTGATCAGGCCGGGCTTCGTGATGAGGTCGGACACGCCCTGAACGGCCTGGCGAAGGACGTCGTCGGCCAGCTTGAAGGCGTCCTGCATCGACGTGTCCAGGCTGACCGTCTGGAGCAGGCGCTCGTTCGGGATGGCGATGACGGTGTCGACCGCCGACTTCAGGTCGTTCAAGCCCTCCTCGGCCTGCTTGGCCCGCTGCCGGCCTTCGAATTCGAACGGCAGGGTGCAGATCGCGATGGCCAGGATGCCGAGCTCGGCGGCGAGGTTGGCGATGATCGGCGTCGCGCCGGTCCCCGTCCCGCCGCCCAGCCCCGCGGTCAGGAAGACCATGTCCGAGCCGTCGAGGATCTCGATGAGCTTCTCCGTGTCCTCCATGGCCGCCTCTTTGCCCCGGTCGGGCCGGCCGCCCGACCCCAGTCCTTTCGTCAGCTGGTGCCCGATCTGGATCTTGTTCGGGGCCCGGTTGTTGTTCAAAGCCTGCAAGTCCGTGTTGACCGCGATGAAGTCGACGCCCTCGATCCCGGCTTCGATCATCCGGTTGACGGCGTTGCCGCCGCCCCCGCCGATGCCGACGACGCGGATCTTGGCCCCGAAGCTGTCCTCGACGAGATGGAATTTCAATTTGCCGCCCGTTTCATGTCCCATACCTTCCTCCTATTCTTCCTTGAAGATGTCCTTGAATCTGGCGAACAGGCCTCTCTTGCGGTCCTTGGTCGCCCCCTTATCCCGGATATGGCCGTGCCCGTAGTGCAGGAGGCCGACGGCCGTGGCGAAGTCCGGCGTCGCGACCCGGTCGACGAGACCGCCGACGCCCGTGGGGTCGCCGCGGCGGACGGGCACGTCGAAGATCTCCTCGGCGACCTCCTCGAGGCCTTCGAGAAGAGCCGTGCCGCCCGTCAGGACGATCCCCGAATTGAGGGATTTTTCGAATCCCATCCGCTTGATGTCGCTGTCCACGAGGCGGAAGATCTCTTCGGCCCGCGGCTCGATGATGTCGGCCAGGAGCTGGCGCGACAGGACGCGCGGCTTCCGGCCTTTTCCGACCGACGGCACCTCGATCGTCTCCTGCTCGTCGGTCACGGGCGAGATGACGCAGCCGAACTTTTTCTTGATCTTGTCGGCCTCGGGGATGGGCGTCCGCAGGCCGACGGCGATGTCGTTGGTGAAATTGTCGCCGCCGAGCGGGATGATGGCCGTGTACCACAGGCTGCCGCGCTCGAAGATCGCGACCTCCGTCGTCCCGGCCCCGATGTCGATCAGCCCCACGCCGAGCTCCTTCTCGTCGTGGGTCAGGACGGCGGCGCTCGTCGCGATCTGGTTGAGGACGATCTGCTCGATGTTGATCCCGGCCCGCTCGACGCAGGTCCGCAGGTTCTGGACGAGAGTCACGGCGCCCGTGACGATGTGGACGTTGACCTCGAGCTTGATGCCGTTCATGCCCAGGGGGTCGCGGATGCCGTCCTGCTCGTCCACCACGAATTCCTGGGGGATGACGTGGATGATCTCCCGGTCGGGCGGGATCGAAACGGCCTTGGACTGCTCGATGACCCGGCGGATGTCGTCGCGCGTGATCTCCCGGTTCTTGCCCGAGACGGCGATGACGCCGCGGCTGTTGAAGCTCTTGATGTGCGCGCCCGAGATGCCGATGAAGGCGGAGTGGATGGCCACGCCGGCCATGAGCTCGGCCTCCTCCTGCGCTTTCTTGATGGCGGCCGAGGTGATGTCGAGGTTGACCACGACGCCCTTGCGGAGGCCTTTGGAATCGGCCGTGCCGATCCCGATGACCTCGAGCTTGCGCTCTTCGGTGATCTCGCCGATCACGGCGGCCACTTTTTTCGTGCCGATGTCGATGCCGACGACGTAGCCGTTCTTGGCCATTAGCGTCTCTCCTTGTCCGGTTCGGGAAGGCCGGCGCCCTCGGCCTTCCCGA
>Ga0208828_1000208_pt1 | contig 27141 bp, 19 predicted proteins | sample Kivu_160m_FD_185487 | JGI IMG/M metagenome (GOLD analysis project Ga0208828, IMG submission 185487) | Freshwater microbial communities from Lake Kivu, Western Province, Rwanda to study Microbial Dark Matter (Phase II) - Kivu_160m (SPAdes)... | ecosystem: Environmental > Aquatic > Freshwater >... | reverse complement strand
GTATTGATATTCAGCTATATATAAAATAGGAGGGGGCTAAAATTTGGTTTTTAGAAAACCATAGTATATATTTGTGTCGAAATTGGCATCAAAAAAAAGTAGTTTTTAGAGGTGCCCTTAAGTATTCATTTAAAACCAAAACCTCATGAAAAGAATTTTATTCGTTCTGATTGCCATTGGGTTTGTAGTCTCTTCCTTTGCACAGATCAGACCCTATCTGAACAACCGTTCAAATTATGTGCAGTCTCTGAAACCTGCCGTTCAGGTTGACGGTCAGGTGATCGGGCTTCAACCGGCGAACACCACGGTGGCTTCTGAAGCCGTATTGGATGATGCCGTTATCATGACATCTTACTACGACCTGCAGACCAACGCCACCAACGAAGAACGGTTATTCCGTTATGATGACGGAAGCTTCGGAGGCGTTGCTACCTGGTCGATGGAAACATCCACCTACAGTGACCGTGGCGCCGGGTACAACTATTTTGACGGTTCCACCTGGCAGACAATGCCATCTGATGCAGTTGAAACAGTCAGAGCCGGATGGCCTGCCTATGCTCCTCTCGGAACTGATGGGGAGATCGTGGTTTCACATGCTTCAGGGACAGCCCCTCTCTACATCAACAGGAGAGATACCAGGGGTACCGGCGACTGGACCCAGACGGAACTTCCCGGCCCGACAGGCGCTGCCGGAATGCTCTGGCCCCGGATGGTTACCAGCGGACCCGACCATATGAATGTGCACATCATTGCACTCACCTCCCCCAGCGCCAATGGTGGTGTTCCATGGAACGGAATGGACGGCGCCCTCATCTACAACCGCTCCCTCGATGGCGGTGAGACCTGGGAAGGTTGGGAACAACTGGATGGCATGACTTCCAGCGAATACCTCAGTTTTGGCGGTGACACTTACTGCTGGGCACAGCCTGTGGGGGATGTCCTCGCCTTTGAATACGGAGACTCCTTCAATGATGTAGCCATCATGAAATCAACCGACAACGGAGCGACCTGGGAAAAAACCATCGTGTGGGATTGCCCCTTTGATCTGTGGACAGGGGTGGATTCAACCGGCCATTTCTACAGCTGCGACGGATGCAATGCGGCAGCGATTGGTCCGGACGGTACGGTTCACGTGGCATTTGGACTTGGATATTCTTTCGGTGATATTGGTGGTGCTACCTATTGGACGATTAACAACGACGGTTTGATCTACTGGAATGAGACCATGCCGGAACTGCCGCAGGATCTCGATCCTCAGACTCTTTTCGACAATGGAAACTACATTGGCTGGGTGGTAGATGAAGCCGTGTTTGATGTGCCAATTGCCCAGTATGCTTTCTATTACAACTCCATGAGCTCTATTCCCACCCTGTTAGTGGATGATAACAACTACGTGTTTACTGTCTGGTCGAGCATGACCATGAACACCGACCCCAACTCCTTCCTCTTGCGCCACCTTTTTGCCCGTGCTTCGGTTGACGGCGGAACAACCTGGAGGGATACCATCGTTGAACTCACGGGCAGCACGCTCCAGCAATGGACCGAGTTTGTTTATGCCACCCTGGCAGGAGGCCCAACGACAGATAAAATTTATCTGATCGACCAGGATGATGATTATGCCGGAGTCTTCCTGAAGAGCACAAATTCAGGATACCAGGGCCAGATGGACTTCTCCCTGAACAACATTACCTTCATGGAGTTTGATAAAGCTGATATCATCCAGTGGGGTGTTGGGACCAATGATAAACCTGCTGAAACCTTTGCCGTTTCCCAGAATTTCCCCAATCCTGTGAATGGCAGCACGCTGATCAGAACCAACCTCACCCGGTCGGGGAACCTTTCACTGACCCTCACCAATGTTGTTGGGCAGCAGGTAATGACCATGGATAAAGGCATGGTGAATTCAGGTAACCAGCAGTTCACCATTGACGCATCGAACCTTCCCGCCGGCATCTATTTCTACACCGTGACGGTGGATGATCACTCGATCACCAAACGGATGATCGTCGAATAATCTTATCTTATCTTCAGTAAAAAGAAGGCGACCTTAAGGGGCGCCTTCTTTTTTTTATTGATCGTGATTTTAGTCTTATTGGCCGAGTAAAAATGTGATTGAGCGATTATCTTTCATGTGGGGATCTGATTGATCTACTTTTGGATTCTAATCAGTATCCATCTAATCCAACACGTTATGAAAAAGGTTTTCGTTTTACTAACAGCGTTGATGTTGTTCACGATCGCTTACGCTCAACGCCAGATCTACACGGTTCCGGCTGATTTGCAGCAGACCGCCGTGTCGGGAGTCCTCACTGACGGGAATACGGTGATCCCGCTTCTTCCTTCCAATACAACCGTGAATACGCCAAAAGAGATCACCGAGGATATCCTTGGAAACACCAAGTATGACCGGCAATCCAACAAAGGGATCCAGTCCCGCACCTTTCTCTATCCCGATGGCACCGTTGGCGCCGCCTGGATGCGGGGAATGGAGGAGAGTGCTTACAATGACCGGGGAACAGCTTACAATTATTACAATGGAACCGCTTGGGGAGGGTATCCCACCGCGCGTATCGAAGCAGCCCGGGCCGGTTGGAGTTGCTATGCCCCATACGGACCGCAGGGGGAACTCATCGTCAGCCACCGCGGTGCGACCTATCCGTTGTTCATGTACATCCGTGAAACCAAGGGGACCGGCACCTGGAACGAGGTGCTGATCAACGGCCCCACGGGATACGGGTTGGAATTCCCGCGTGTGATGACCAGCGGTCCCGACCACAATATCATTCACCTTCTTTGTCTCTCCGGCCCCGTCCAGTTCGGAGGCACGCTCTACAACGGAATGGACGGAGCGCTTCTCTATTCCCGTTCTTCCGACGGAGGCGCCACCTGGGAGATCCACATGGTTCAGTTGCCGGGGATCACGATCGATGAATACCTGGGCATTGAACTCGACTGCTATAGCTGGGGAGAAGCTCACGGAGACACCATTGCATTTGTGGTGGGTGGACACTGGAACGACACCTTCCTGATGACCTCCTACGATAATGGCGATACCTGGACGAAAACCATCATCCTGGCCAACAGCCAGTGTTTGGTCCCTTCCGGGACCGTGACGGTCAGGTTTGCCTGCAGCGATGGCTGCAATTCAGTGGAAATGGACAGCCAGGGAACCTGGCATGTTGTCTTCGGCCGTATGTTTGCCAAGGGGGAGACGGACGGACAGAAATACTATCCCTTTACCGACGGACTGGTTTACTGGAATTCAAACATGCCGCAGCTTTACGACAGCCTTGATTTGGATACTCTGATGGCTCACGGTCAGTTGATCGGTTACATTCCTGATGATCCGAACGATTCGATCCACCTGCTGCCTAAATATCAGGTAGGGTTGTCGAGCCTTGGCCAACTGGCGATCGATGAAGACGATCACCTGTTCGTTCTATGGTCGGGAGTCACCCTCGGGGCTGTCTCTCCCGACGATTTCAACTACCGCCATATCTGGGGAACCGGATCCGTTGACCACGGAGCCACCTGGAGCGACATGGTGGACCTGAATGCATCTCTCCTCTATATCGACCGTGAGTTTGTCTATCCTTCGCTTTCGAAAGTCACCTCCACGGATGACCTGCATTATATCTACCAGACTGCCGATCAGCCGGGTTCCGCCCTGGCCGATCCGGATCAGATCCCGGTGCATGTCAGCAATTACGAATACAGGATGTTACCAAAGACCGATGTGATCCCCTACCTGGGTATCGACGCTAACCAACCGGTGCGCTTCGAGTTGTCACAGGCTTACCCCAATCCGGCTTCGGATCTATGCTCCTTGCGACTCACCCTGTCGGGAAGCGCCCGGGTGGATGTGAAGGTATTTTCCATCCTTGGAGCGGAAATGCTGACCATTTCAAAAGGAATCCTTCCTGCAGGTGAGCAGAGTCTGACCCTGGATGTTTCAACCCTCACCAAAGGAGTCTATTTCGTTAGGGTGGAGGCAGGAGGCCAATCGCAGACGCGAAAGATCATTATTGAATAACAACCAGGTTACTTCAGGAAAAATCCCGGTTTTAACCGGGATTTTTCTTGGATATCAACCCAATTACCAATAAGTTTGTCAAAAAAAAACATCATGAAGAAATTTACACTACTCACTGTTACTTTATGCCTTCTGCTCGTGGCCGGCGGACTACAGGCCCAGGTCACTTCAGGGACGCGGGATCAGGCCGGGCGTTTTTTAGTGTCAAAGCCAACGCTTAACCATAAAGGGAATGAACCCATCGGCCAGATGCGCGTCAACCCGAACGTTGTGCCGAAGGCTGTTCTGGATGATCCGATCCTGATGATCACCCGTTATGATGAGCAAACCAATGCCTCCACCGAAAACCGGACCCATCTCTTTTCGGATGGAACCGTAGGGGCCGTTTCCATGCTGTCACATAACGATTCGTATGCAGACCGTGGTACGGGGACCAATTTTTACGATGGAACCGACTGGGGACCTCAACCCTCGGCACGGATTGAGTCTACCAAATCAGGCTGGCCTTCTTATGCTCCCTGGGGACCGGATGGTGAAATCGTGGTAGACCATCACATGACTGCAGGATTGTATGTTATGACCCGGGCTACCAAAGGCACCGGAGCCTGGAATGAAGCGATCCTTCCCGGTCCGGCCGGCGCCGTGGATATTTCCTGGCCCCGGGTGGTGACCAACGGACCCGATCACACCTATATTCATATTATCTGTCTTACCTATTCCGCCTACCAGGGGCTGGACCTTGCCTTGCTCTACTACCGTTCGTTAGATGGAGGGGCTACATGGGATTACCAGCACAGGATCATCGAAGGATTGACATCAGCAGATTATTTGGGGTTCAGCGCCGATATCTATGCCTGGGCCGAACCAAAGGGCGACACCCTGGCGTTTGCCTTCTGTGACGCCTGGATGGACCTGGCGATCATGAAATCCTACAACAATGGGGATGATTGGGAAAAGATCGTGGTATGGCCGAGCCAGTACAATACCACACCGATCACCGGTGACGTGGAGACCTTTTATGCCCCGGACGGAACCATAGCCCTGGCGCTGGACCAATACGGAAAGGCCCATGTAGCGTCCGGAATGATGTACTCCGCCGCATCAGCGGGCTCAAAACAATGGGTTCCTCAATCAGACGGTCTCCTTTACTGGAATGAGGATATGCCGCAGCTACCCGAGGTCCTGGTTCAGGAGGATTTACTTGCCAGCGGAAACCTGATCGGCCGGGTAGCAGATACCGTCGTACTGGATACAACTTCAACACTTGTGGCTTTTTATTATAACTCCATGACCAGCCAGCCAACGATCACGGTCGACAATGATGATGCAGTTTTTGTGACCTGGGCAGGGGTGACCACCCTGGCTGATCCGGATAATTTCCTTTTGCGTCATATTTATGCCCGGGGATCCTCCGATTACGGCAACAGCTGGACCATCAGCCCTGTTGATCTTACCAGCGATTACATCCAGTACAACTGGAGCGAATGCGTCTTTCCGAGTACCTCCTGGGCCAGTGATGACTATCTCTACATCACCTTCCAGGAGGATGATTACGCGGGATCCTACGTACAGGGCTCAAGCGCCACAGGGTATCAGGGACAGACCGGCCCCACCGACAACCGGATCCGGTTCATCAGGCCCTCGAAGATGGATATCCTCTTCCCGTTAGGAACAGGCAAAGAAAAGGAAGATGCATTCGATGTTTCGCAGAACTTCCCCAACCCGGCTACCGATCAGACGTCCGTCAGGGTTCAGCTTTCACAGCCCGGCAATGTGAGCCTCACAGTGACCACCCTCACCGGGCAGGTTGTAGAGACCCTTTCAAAAGGAAGCTGCACCACCGGAAGCTGCTCCTTTACCATCAATACTCGGGGACTCACTCCCGGCCTCTATTTTTATACCGTGACCTTCCGTGATACGAAGGTGACAAGGAAGATGGTGGTGGACTAACATGCTGTTCAGAGAGGTCAACACCCTCATCGGCAAAGAGATCAAACTGGAGTTAAAGCAGAAGTACGTACTGAACGGAATTCTGCTTTACCTCCTTTCCACTGTTTTTGTCACCTACCTCGCTTTCGAAGAGGTCATTACGCCCGAGACCTGGAATTCACTCTTTTGGATCATCCTGCTGTTCGTAGCCGTGAACGGGATCAGTAAAAGTTTCGTCCAGGAGAGCCCTGCCCGCTACATCTACTATTATACGATCGCCAGCCCCCAGGCGGTCGTGCTCTCAAAGATCCTATACAATCTCCTGCTGATGGCCGTTCTCTCCCTCCTCGCCTTCGGGATGTTCCTGTTGCTGATGGGGAACCAGGTGATCAATCTCTGGTTGTTTCTCCTGACGTTGATCCTCGGCAGTTTCGGCCTTTCATCGGTCCTAACCATGGTGGCAGCCATTGCCTCCCGGGCTAACAACAATTTCTCCCTGATGGCCATCCTCAGTTTCCCCATCATTCTTCCCCTGTTGCTCACCCTGATGAAGATCTCCCGGATGGCGCTCTCCGGCTCCGAATGGTCAGGCGTATCAGGTCCGCTGGTCATCCTGGTCACCATCAACCTGGCAGTTGTCATCCTGGCCTATTTATTATTTCCGTATCTTTGGCGGGACTAATTGGAAGTTAGAAGGCAGAAGTCAGAAGGTAGAACTGGAAGTCAGAAGTCAGAAGTTAGAAGGTAGAACTGGAAGTTAGAAGTTAGAAGATCGTATTCAGACTGGTTATTGCTAATTGCTAATTGCCAACTGCAATATAATGCATAAGAAAACTGTGATCCGTGGACTCTGGTGGAAGCTGCTTTCCCTGTTGTTGCTGCTTTATGCGGTTATCTACGGATTTCTTGTTCCGGTCCCCGACACGATGATCGGAGGCACTATCCGGAACCTTTTTTTCCATGTTGGCATGTGGTTTGGAATGTCGGCCATGCTGGTGACTTCATTTATATACAGCATTCGCTATCTGAGAGGGTTTAAGGAACAGGAAGATACGGTTGCAGTGGAGGCAGCGAATGTGGGGATCTATCTTGGGATCCTCGGTCTGATCACGGGGATGATCTGGGCTAAAAGTACCTGGGGCGCCTACTGGGTGCGGGATCCGAAACTGGATGGCGTAGCGGTGGGCATGTTTATTTACCTGGCTTACATGGTACTGAGAGGGTCGATCCATGATATTCACAAAAGGGCAAAAGTATCTGCCGTGTTCAACATCTTCGCGTTCATTCTCTGGATCGTCTTCGTCATGATCCTGCCCCGGATGACCGGATCTACCATACATCCCGGTCAGGATGGAGCACCCGTGATGGCTCTGCACCTCTCAGGCCCTGCACGTACCGTTTTCTACCCGGCCATGCTTGGCTGGATCCTCCTGGGTTTCTGGATCCTGAATCTGAGAATTAGGATTAAGCGATTAGGGATTAGGGATTAGGGATTAACGATTAGTAATGAGGAATGAGGAATAAGAAATAAGTAAAAAAGGACTACATATAAATGATTTCTTCACCATACAACTATAGCACCATACCACCAAATCACCATTTCACCATTTCACTATTTCATTATGACCCCCGATAGCAAACTATATGTTGTTGTAGCCGTGCTGGCCGTGATCCTTGTTGGGCTTTTCGTCTATCTTTTTTTCATGGACAGGAAGGTGAGCAGGATTGAAAAAGAGCTGAAGCAGGAAAAGGAAAGTAAAAACAGACTGGAGCACAACGGATGAAGACAATCCATATCGTATTGATCATACTGGTTGTGGTAGTGGTGGGGGTGGTCATTTCCACCATTTCCGACTCGAGTACCTATGTGAGCTTTTCACAGGCCGCCGAACAGCCAAACAAGGAGTTTCATGTGATCGGAACCCTGAGCCCGGGTAAAGAGCTGATCTATGATGCGGAGAACAATCCCAACGAGTTTATCTTTTATATGCTGGATCAGGATGGCACGGAGCGGAAGATCATTTACTACAATGCCAAACCTCAGGATTTCGAACGAAGCGAGCAAGTGGTGATTATTGGCTCGGCAGTAAATGATTCGGTGTTTGAAGCGAAAAGCCTCCTGCTGAAATGCCCTTCGAAATACAACGATCAGGAGCAGCCGGAAAGGTTCGGGGAGAAACAGTTCAAATCCAACGATTAGAAATACCCAAGCTCCAAATTCCAAATAACAAATATGGCGAACAGAAGCCTCCATCACTTCGTCTCTGCGCTTGAAGAAGCCGGTGAGCTGGTTCGCATCCGAGAGTTTGTCTCTCCACGGCTTGAGATCACGGAGGTTACCGACCGCATCTCCAAACAGCAGGGGCCTGCCCTGCTTTTTGAGAACAACGGAACGGAATTCCCGCTGCTGATCAATGCCATGGGATCGGAGAAGAGGATCTGCATGGCTCTTGGGGTGGAGAGCCTCGATGATATCGGCAGAGAGATTGATGGGATCCTAAAAGCGTTTCTCTCCCCTAAAGAACGTTTTGTGGATCAGTTGCGCACCCTTCCGTTGCTCAGGGAGCTGGCATCCTGGATGCCGGGAAGGAAACGGGGGAGAGGCGTCTGTCAGGAGGTGGTCATGGCCCCCCCGGATCTGATAAAACTGCCTGTCTTGACCTGCTGGCCGGCCGATGGCGGCCCGTTTATCACGCTGCCTTGCGTACACACTGTAACTCCCCCTGTCCGCCTGTCCGCTTGTCCGCCTGTCCGCTTGTCTATAAGTCCGCCTGGTTCCAGGAACCTGGGCATGTACCGCATGCAGGTTTTCGGACCTGATCTGACAGGAATGCACTGGCACCTGCACAAGGGATCGGCCAACCACTTCCGTCACTACAAGGAACTTGGCATGCGGATGCCGGTGACGGTCACCCTGGGAGGAGATCCGGTGTATTCTTACGTGGCGACAGCCCCCCTGCCCGAGAACCTGGATGAATACCTGTTAGCCGGCTTTCTGAGGAAAAAGCGGGTGGAGCTGGTGAAGTGCCTGACCAACGACCTGGAAGTACCTGCTGATGTTGACTTTGTGATCGAAGGGTATGTGGATCCTTCGGAGGAGCTGATCCTGGAAGGTCCCTTTGGCGACCACACCGGTTTTTACTCCCTGGCCGACTATTTCCCGCGGTTTCATGTCACCTGTATCACCCACCGTAAAGGAGCCATCTATCCTGCCACCATCGTGGGAATTCCTCCACAGGAGGATGGATGGATCGGGAAGGCTACCGAACGGATCTTTCTTAAGCCATTGAAGATGAGCGCTGTTCCCGAGCTTGTCGATATGCATATGCCATTGGAAGGGGTATTTCACAATATCGTGCTGGCCAGCATCGCGAAAAGCTATCCCGGACAGCCTGAAAAGGTGATGAATGCCTTATGGGGAGCCGGACAGATGATGTTCAACAAGATCCTGATCGTGACCGGTCCGGAGACAGATCTTACCGACTACAGGGCTGTGGCAAGGAGCATTGCCACCCACGTCAACCCCCTGGAAGATATCCTTTTCAGCCGGGGACCCCTCGATATCCTCGACCACTCCAGCACTCATTATGCGTCGGGCAGCAAGATGGGGATCGATGCCACGAAAAAGGATAAGGGATTGGAGATGGGAGATGGGGGATCAGGGATTGGGGAACAGGAATCGCCGATCTCCTATCTCCCATCTCTTATCTCTGATCTCCAATCTGTCAACGATCTTCTCGTTAAGGAAGGCATCGGCATCCTGATCCTCTCCTTCAAAAAGAACCAACCCGGACATGCCCGGAAGATCGCCGGTGAACTGATGGAATCTGGATTACCTTCACAGATCAGGTTTGTCGTGCTGGTGGATAACGATGTGGACCCCTTTGATCTCCCCATGGTGGTCTGGCTCGGAGCGAACAATATCGATCCGCTGAGGGATTGTTTCTTTCTCATGAAGGAGGGAGAGAGACAAAACATGCTGTTTATTGATGCCACCCGCAAGAGCTATGAACTGGATCATTTTAAACGGGAATGGCCGAATGTCATCACCATGGATGATGAGGTCATCAACAAGGTGGACCGGTTGTGGCCCCGGTTCGGGTTAGGACCTCTTATATCTTCTCCTTCAATACGTTACAAGCCTTTAATCGCCAGAAAGGGGCCTCTATATTAATTTTTCTTTTCCCCTCAATCAAAAGAAATTGATACTTTTGTTATCCAAACCATCTTTATGAGAAAACTTTTACCCTCCTTACTGATCGTAATTACAGGGTATGTTCTTCCCATTGGCCTTTTCGCCCAGAACACGGTTGTGACGGGAAAGGTCACCGATGAAGCCACCTCGGAATTGTTGTCCTTTGTCAATATCGGGATCAAAGGATCCTCTACCGGAACATACAGTGACACCAGCGGACAGTACCGTATTGAAGTGCCCAAAGGCGACCATACACTGGTGGTGAGTTGTATTGGTTACGACAGGATGGAGAAACAGGTCGTGGTCAACGGCCAGAAGGAGATCGTAGTGGACTTTATTCTGTCACCCGGAACGCAGGAGCTTGAAACAGTCGTGGTCTCGGGGTCAAAATACGAACAGAGGCTGGAGGAATCCATCGCCTCCATCGAGGTGTTGAAAGCCAGTGCGATTCATGCCGACAATCCTCCGAGTATCGACCGGGCCATTGACAAGATACCCGGGATCACCATCATCGATAACGAACCGCAGATCAGGGCCGGAAGCGGATTCAGCTCCGGACTGGGAAGCCGGGTGATGGTGATGGTGGATGGAATGCCTGTCTTGAGAGGTGACGCCGGCCGGCCAAGCTGGGGATTTCTCCCGGTGGACGACGTAGAGCAGATCGAAGTGGTGAAAGGAGCCGCCTCGGTGGTATATGGCTCTTCGGCAATTACCGGGGCCATCAATATTCTGACTGCCTATCCGAAGGATAAACCGGTCACCAGGCTGAATACTTTCCTGGGAATCTACAGCACCCCTTCACGAAGTTATGCCACCCCATGGACGGGCCTGAATCCCCTGATCTACGGGATCTCTCTTTCCCATCTGCAGAAATTCGACAATTTTGACCTGGGGGTGGGAGCGAACTACTATGTTGACCAGGGCTATGTCAGAGGGACGCCCGAACTGCTGCCCGATTCCATCTTTAACAAGGGGGAGTTTGAACGCAGGGCGAAAGTCTATTTCAATACCCGGGTCAGGAATAAAAAAGTGGCGGGGCTGACCTATGGCATGAACGGGAACTTCATGTACAGCGACAATGCCGAGACCTTTTTCTGGTACGATGCCGATACCAACATCTATCGTTCTTATCCCGGAGCGCTCTCTCATTTTAAAGAATTTAGCTTCTATGTTGACCCGTATATCAAATATTACAACGACAAAGGGAACAGCCACAGTTTCAAGAACAGGATCTATTACGGGAACACCAACGCGAACAATAACCAGTCGAACCGCTACCTTACCATCTACAGTGATTACCAGTACACCAAAATCTTCAAGAAATTCGGGGAGATGGTCCTGATCGCCGGGGTCATGAATTCCTATTCCTATTCCTACGGTCAGGTATTCTCAGGTATCCTGGCGGCCGATTCTACAACTACTGCCAATGAGTTCGGCACCTATCAATCTGAGAACCTGGCAATATATGCGCAGTTTGAGAAAAAATTCTTAGACCGGATCAGTATTGTAGTAGGTGGCCGTTGGGAGTACTATCAGATCGATGATTTCTTTGAAAACAAACCGATCTTCAGGGCCGGGTTTAACATTCAGGCCACGCGGAGCACGTTTATCCGTGGATCGGTCGGACAGGGGTACCGGGCTCCGAGTATCGGCGAACGGTATATCACCACCAACTCGGGCGGCTTCGGATTCTATCCCAATCCCGACCTGATCTCCGAGACCAGCATCTCCTATGAGTTGGGGATCAAGCAGCTTTTCAAGATCGGTAAATTTGTCGGAATGGCTGACCTGGCTGGTTTTCTTGAAAACTACAACAACTATATCGAATTCAATTTCGGCACCTGGGGCAATTCCACGGTGGATAAGAGCAATGGGTTTAAATTTCTGAATACCGGACCTGCCAGGATCTACGGTGTTGATTTCACCTTTGCCGGGGAGGGAAAGCTGGCCAGGAACCTGGATTTATCCATGGTTATCGGCTATACCTACTCTGTCCCGATCGCGCTCGATCCCGATCTGGTCTATTACGAACACTTTGAGAATGCAACCCAGAAAATCAGGTATTACACTTATGCCAATACCTCGTCAGATACCAGCGGGTATATCCTGAAATACCGGATCCAGCACCTGGGGAAAGCCGACCTTCAGTTTACTTTTAAAAAGAGGTTCTCCGCGGGGATCACCGGAAGGTATTACGGATACATGAAGAATATCGATATCTTCCTGTACCAGCTTGACAAGCCAAAAGCGATGCATTCGGGCATCGTGAAATACCGGGAAGAACATAATACAGGGAACTTCATTGTGGATTTTCGTGTCAGCTTCCTCCTGCGGGATTTTAAATTTTCCCTGCTGATCAACAATCTCATGAACACCGAATATTCGCTTCGCCCCATTACCATCGAAGCCCCGCGAACCACTTCACTTCAGGTAATAATGACCATTTAAAACAAACAATCATAAAAAACAGAACATCATGAAAAAAATCTTTACTCTTGTTGCCGTACTCTTCCTCATCCAGACAGGAATGAGCCAGTCCACCTTGCCCAATGGCGATTTTGAGTCGTGGACCTATGTTGACATCCTGCACTGTTATCAGCCCGATGGCGGATTCTTTTATACGCTGAATCCCCTCGACACCATTCCGACACCTCCGGGTCTGACAGCTTATCCATGCGATACTGCCCATGCAGGAAGTAAATCCGCCCGTTTGATCACCCGGAAGATCGACATTATGGACATCCTGATCCCCGGGGTGATCGGCACTCTGCAGATCAATACGATGACCGCCAGCGCCATTCTTGGGACTCCTTACACCTGGACCACCAAACCCGAACGCTTCCAGGGCTATTATAAGTCATACCCGGTTTCCGGTGACTCTTCCGGCGCCATCGTCCTGCTCTCCAAATGGAATTCCACCACCATGAAGCGTGACACTATCGCTTACACCAAGCTGGTTTTTCATGGTACCGTAGACACCTGGACGGCCTTCGATGAAGCGATCGACTACTGGATCACCACGGAGATGCCCGACTCGATCACCCTTCTTCTTCTCTCATGTGCCGGTTACAACGCCTCGGTGATGACCGCTTCGGTCGGCCAGGTGGGCAGCCAGGCCCTCTTTGATGACGTCACTCTCACCAACATCTCAGGGATAGACATGCTTATGATGCCCGATGTTAATGTAAGGCTGGCCCCCAACCCGGCTTCCGACTGGATGACCATCACGCTGAACAACATGATCAAAGACGGTGTGTTCGAGGTTTACAACACGCAGGGGAAGAGGATCGCCCAATTCCCGGTGAACAACCTGTCCACCACCATTGATCTGAACAACCTGAAGGGCGGAATGTATTACTATAAACTGACAGAGGGCGCCGCCAGCCTGAACACCGGCTCCTTTGTCGTAATAAAATAACCTGGTTAACACGACTGATTTATGACTGAAATTAAAACCTCGCAGATGGCCATGGAGCTCGAAGACCAATACGGAGCTCACAATTACCATCCGCTTCCCGTTGTTCTGGCAAAAGGCAAAGGCGTCTTTATGTGGGATGTGGAAGGGAAACAGTATTTCGATTTTCTTTCCGCTTACTCGGCGGTCAACCAGGGCCATTGCCATCCACGGATCGTCAATGCCCTGATTGAGCAGGCACAGACGCTTGAACTGACCTCCAGGGCATTTTACAACAATGTACTTGGTTCGTATGAGAAATTTGTGACAGGGTACTTTGGCTACGACAAGGTGTTGCCGATGAATACCGGAGCCGAAGGAGACGAAACCGCCCTCAAGCTTACCCGCAAATGGGCCTATAAGGTGAAGGGAATTCCAGAGAATCAGGCTAAGATCATCTGTTGCGAGAACAATTTCCACGGACGCACGATCACCGTTGTTTCGATGTCGACGGATCCCGATGCACGAAAGGATTTCGGTCCCTTCACACCGGGGTTCATCACCATCCCGTACAATGATCTCGCTGCCCTGGAAAAAGCCCTGGAGGATCCGCATGTGGCCGGCTTCCTCGTGGAGCCGATCCAGGGGGAGGCCGGGGTGTTTGTTCCCGACGAAGGCTACCTGAAGAAAGCCTACGATCTGTGCAAGTCGAAGAATGTCCTTTTCATTGCCGACGAGGTACAGACGGGGATTGCGCGTACTGGCAGGATGCTTGCCTGCGACTGGGAAGGGATCAAACCCGATGTGCTGATCCTGGGGAAAGCCCTCTCCGGAGGTGTCTACCCGGTTTCCGCCGTTCTGGCCAACAATGAGATCATGCTGACCATTCGTCCGGGCGAACATGGATCCACCTTCGGCGGGAACCCGATTGCCGACAAGGTAGCCATTACGGCTCTGCAGGTGGTGAAGGATGAAAAGTTAGCGGAGAATGCTGAAGCGATGGGTAAGATCTTCCGTGAAGCCTGCCGGAAGATTGACTCTCCTTTTATAGAGCTTGTTCGTGGCAAAGGGTTGCTGAATGCCATCGTCATCCGGCCTCAAAACGGTAAAACGGCCTGGGATGTCTGCATGCAGATGAAGGAGAACGGCTTGTTAGCCAAACCGACCCACGACCATATCATCCGGTTCGCACCTCCATTGGTCATCACCGAAGCACAGATCCTTGAAGCGGTGGAGATCATCCGGAAGTCGATGAAGGAGTTGGAATAGGATCCGTAATTATTGTCTTTCTGAAAGGCAAAAAATAGCGAAATAGCGAAAAGCGAAATAGCGAAATTTTGCCTTTCTTTTTTAATCTTATACTATGAGAAAGATTGTTTTAACTGTTTTATTCACCGGCTTGCTGCTGATGCAGTGGTTATCCGGGGATGCGTGCACCAACCTGATTGTGACCAAGGGGGCGAGCCGGGATGGATCGGTCATGATCACCTATGCCGCCGATTCACACGTTCGCTACGGAGCATTGGCCTTTTATCCTGCAGCCGATCATCCCGAAGGGGCGATGCTGGATATTGTTCATTATGAGAACGGGAAGGTGACCGGCCAAATCCCGGAGGTTCCCCATACCTATACCGTGATCGGCCTGATGAACGAGTACCAGGTGGCGATGGGGGAGACCACCTGGGGCGGACTGGCTGAACTGGCCTCGCAGCCTGGAGCCTTTATCGACTATGGCTCCCTGATGAAGATCGGCCTTCAGCGTTCCCGCACGGCCCGGGAGGCCATCCATGTGATCGCTGACCTAGTGGCCGAATACGGGTACCCTTCAGGCGGAGAGTCCTTTTCCGTCTCCGATGCCAACGAAGCCTGGATCATGGAGATCATCGGCAAAGGAAGCTTTGAGAATGGAGCCGTTTGGGTTGCCATGCAAATCCCCGACGGGTACATCTGCGGACATGCCAACCAGGCCCGGATCACCACCTTCCCCTTCTCGAAAGAGAACCGGTGGAATGACAGGACCCAAACCTGTTACCACTCTCCCGATGTGATCAGCTTTGCCCGGGAGCACGGCTATTATACCGGAACGGATGAGGCATTCAGCTTCTCGGATGTTTACAACCCGGTGGATTTCGGCGGGGCACGCTTCTGTGATGCCCGGATCTGGACCTTTTTCCGCCGCTACAATAGCAACATCCGGAACAATGCGGCCATTACCGAATATGCCTGCGGAAAGGTGGATCATCTTGACCGGTTCCCCGACGGGAGTCTGAATCCCAACGAATTTGCCACCAACCGGATGCCTTTATGGGTAAAACCGGATGAGAAACTATCACTGGAAGATGTCATGGTGAGCATGCGCGACCATTTTGAAGATACCCCTCTTCAGTTCGATGACGGGATCGGTGCCGGCCCGTTCCATCTTCCATACCGCTGGCGGCCGATGGTCTTCACGATCGACAGTACCACCTACTGCAACGAACGCTCGATCGCCACCCAGCAAACCGGCTACAGCTTCGTTGCCCAGTCGAGAAGCTGGCTGCCCGATCCTATCGGGGGTATCTTCTGGTTTGGCGTGGACGATACCGACGGGTCTGTGTATGCCCCCATGTATTGCGGGATGAATGCCATTCCTCAGAGCTATGCCTGGGGCAACGGATCCATGATCTCCTGGAACGACCACTCTGCCTTCTGGGCCTTCAACCTGGTGAACAACTGGAGCTATACGCGGTATGACCTGATCCATCCGGAGGTGGAGACATGTCAGCGGGAGATGCAGACCCGGTTTATAGATGAGATCGCAATAACCGATTCCACCGCCGTTGCATTGTACAACATATCCCCGTCAGAGGCCCGGGAGTACATCACGAAGTTCTCGGTCACTACCGGCGATCAGCTTGTTACCGACTGGATGGAGCTATTTCACTATCTCTTCATGCGGTACATGGACGGCAATGTGAAGAAAGCCGAAAACAGGAAGCTATTGGACAATGGGAACGGAAAAGGGATTCCTCCCGGACCCTCCCAGCCCGGATACGGGAAAGAGTGGGAGCGGCTGATGATGCAGAACACGGGGGAGAGGTATATTCACCCCTAAATCCCCTAAAGGGGACTTGCCTTCAGGGGATTTAGGGGTCAGAAGGAAGCAAAGAGTTTCAGGTTGAAGGTTCTGGGGGTCATGTAATTGGGAATGGCATACTGGCGGTTGGTGATGTCGGTGACCCACAGGTAGGAGATCGTATTGCTGAGTTGAAGGAGGTTGAAAATTTCCAGAGAGACCCACATCGATTTGAAGGCTCTCAGCACGTTTTTCGGATTTTTAAAGCGGGTCCGTTCCCCGATAAGTTGTTTGGAGATCCCGATATCGACCCGCTTATAGGCCGGGATTCGGAGGGTGTGGGTGGAGCGGGGCGAATCGGGCGGCCCCACGGGCAACCCGGTTCCGTAATAGAGGGTGATGGCCACCTTCCATGTCGGAAATTTCGGGATATAATCCTGGAAAAAGATACTGAGGTTGATCCGCTGGTCGGTTGGCCTCGGGATCCATTCCCCTTCATAATACTCTTCCGTTTTCATGATGGAGAGGCTGGCCCAGGACTCCGCCCCCTTGACAAATTCCCCGTTGATCCTGAAATCAATCCCTGTGGCGTATCCATGGGCATCGTTGGTGCCGTAATAGCGGATGTTGAGGTTGTCGATCTCGTAAGGGATCAGGTTCCTGACATATTTGTAGTAGGCTTCCGCCACGAACTTGAAGGGGCGGTTCCATGCCCGGAAATAGAGGTCGCTGCCGGCTAACACCTGGATGGATGTTTGTGCTTTCAGGTCGGGGACGATATTCCCCTGCAGATCCGTCATCTCCCTGAACGTCGGTGGCTGGGAGTAGTACCCGGAGGAGATGCGGAAGGTGGTTTCGGTGCGCCAGTGGGGTTTGAAGGCCAGGTTGATACGGGGATTGATATTCACCTGGTTGTTGTAACTGTACCAGACCCCCCTGACACCCGCTGTGAGGGCCACATCGGTCTCCCGCAGCTTGAAGGTCCAGGTGTCCTGGGCAAAGGTGGATACCAGGCTAGTGCCCAGATCCTGGTTGGTGCTGATGTAGCTTTTCAGGATCAGCGGATCATGTTCCGGGTAGGGGTTGCCGATGGAGTCGACGGGACGGGGCAGCGTGTATCCGGCCGAATCCTGGAGTTCCCATTCATTCATCCGGTTTTCGAAATAGGCATACTGGTAGCGCAGCCCCCATTCGATCTGGTTGATGTTCTTTTCCAGCGATCCCCGGTGCTCGAAGTTGAAGACCGTCCCGTCTAAATAGTTCCGGGCATGGTCCATGTAAGCTCCGACGCCCAGGATCTCCGTCACCTCTCCGTAGTCGGAACTTCCCTGGAAAGTCTCCAGCCGGCCGATCCAGTATTCCCCCGAGATATCATAAGTCTCCTGTTCCCGGGTCTGATACACGCTCGAGATAAACCGGAGCTTCAGGTGATCCGAAGGCCGGTAGGTGAGGGTGAGGCCGGTCAGCCAGTTCCGGTAAGTGTCCACTTCGTTCCCGTCGAAATAGATCTTGATCTTATAGGCTTCATCCAGGGTGCCGAAGCTGGTCTCCCGTGTCTCGGGGATGAGTTTGAACTTGTTGTTGGAGTAATATCCGAGCACTGAAAGCTCCACCTTGTCGGAGATGTCCCAATAGAGCATCCCCTGTATGTCGAAATAGCGGGGTTTGTAGTTGCCTTTGGTGTCGAGCCCCTTCAGGAAGTAGGTATTTGTCTTGTACCTCGCCCCGATCAGGTAGGAGAACCGTTTTTTCCCGAAGGTCCCTTCCAGGTGCGCATTGGCGCCCATCAGGCTTACGTCGAAGGATCCGGCAAAGGCTTGTGGTTTCTTGTACCGGATATCCAGCACCGACGAGAGTTTGTCGCCGTACTTTGCATCGAATCCCCCGGCCGAGAAGAGGATCCCGGAGACCAGGTCGGGGTTCAGGAAACTCATCCCTTCCTGCTGTCCAGATCTGATCAGGAAAGGGCGGTAGACTTCAATGTCGTTGACAAAGACCAGGTTCTCGTCATAGTTTCCTCCCCTTACCGAGTACTGTGAACTCAGTTCATCACGGGAGGAGACTCCGGGCAGCGTCTTGATGATGTCTTCCACACTGGCATTGATGGTGGGGATGAAGGAGATGGTCTTGGGATCGATCCGGTTAAAAGTGCTCGTTTTGAGTTGTTCATCTTTCACTTCGATCGTGCTGAGTTGGGTGACGGTCTCCCGAAGGGTGACGGACTCCGTTTTGGTTCCTCCAGGGGGAAGTGTGACCACCAGGGAATCGCGCTGGAAGCCGACGAAAGAGAAGAGGATAACCACCTCCTGCCCGGAGGGGATCTCGAGCGAGAAAAATCCTTTCCGGTCGGTGGTCGTTCCTCCGGAAGTTCCCTTGACGGCCAGGTTTACATACTCCAGGGGGGCTCCCTCTTCGTTGGTCACATAGCCTTTCACCGTGGCCAACTGCGCCATGGAATCCCAGGAGAGGAACAACAGAAAGAGACCGGTGATAAGGAAAAGTCTGTACATGTCCGACGCTAATCCTCGTAGGTTTTCTGTTTGAACTTACCCTCCTTCCAGGCTTTTATGAATTGTGCCCAGGCAAAAGGGTTAAAAATGGAGAAGGGTTGCTGCTGTCCGAAATAATAGAGTTTGCTTGTTTGGTTCTGGATGTAGTTGTTGTAGTTCATCCGTCCGTCCATGGGAAGCTGGTCGGCCATCATCATGATCTTGGATGCCGCCAGGTTTTTCCGGGCACGTTCCAGGTCATCATCGGGGATGTCCAGGTTGAGAAATGCCTCTTTGAACTCCTCATAGGTGGGCCAGGGGAAGATGATCGCCACCGGAAGGGTCAGCGTGTCGGCCGTCATCAGCTGGATCAGGGAGTAGCGCCGGTGATGGATTGTGTCGGGGATGATGAAGGAGGCCGGTTTGTACCCGAGGGCGTTGAACAGGATGGTGTCGCCGATATGCGCAACAAAGGAAAAGTAACCCATGGCATCGGCGGTTGTTCCTGTCCGGGTGGTCTTCACCGCAATTTTGGCAAAGGAAACGGGGGCCAGGCTGTCGGCCGTAATGGTGATCCCTGTGAATTGCACCAACGCCTTGTCCCGGTTCAGGAAGGAGGTGTCCTCTAGAATGATTTCTCTTCCGGGGCTGGTTGAATCATGGATCTCCTGTGCACTGTTTTTTACTCCGCTGAAAAATACCATTAAGGATAGTAGAAGAAAGTGCAGGGGGTGATTCATTCAGGCAAAATTAGAGAAACTGATGGTTGATAAACGTAGTTGGCCTTGATTTATTTCTGTCTCTCCGGGCAAAAAAAAACTGTTACACAAGGTAACAGCCGGAGGTTCAATGAGTGGAGACGGGGCAGACAAGCCTCCATCTCCTGCGGTCGTTATTTCTCCAGAAATCCTTTTTCCCGGGCTTCCTTGAGGCAAACGGAGATCCCTTTTTTGTTGATGTTCCGGATCCCTTCGGTGGACACTTTCAGGGTGATGAATTTATCCTCCTCAGGAATGTAAAAGGTCTTGGTTTGCAGGTTAGGATGGAACACCCGTTTGGTCTTTTTATTGGAATGGGAAACTTTGTTTCCTTTCATGTACGTCTTGCCGGTAATTTCACAAATCCTTGCCATGGCTGTAGGGGTCTTAAAAAGATAATTTTCAAAAACGGAGTGCAAAGGTCGTCAGAAAAAACCAGATAAACAAATACTAGGGTAAGAAATTAGGAAATTAGGTAATTAGGTAATATGGTAATACGAAATACGAAAAGCGACCTGCCAACAGCCAACAGCCAACTGCCAACTGCCAACTGGCATCCGGCCTCAGATATCTCCTATCCCCCATCTCTCATCGCCCATCTCCCATCCGTGATCAGCAGTTAGTCCCTCCTGTAAAGCTCCACCATCTCTACTACCAATGATGCATTTTCCCTGATCGCTTGGGTGGTTTCTTTTTTCAGGGAGACTGCCTGTATATAAAACGCAGTATCCAAAGCCGCTACGTCTGTGTAGTTCAACAAAATCAGGCAGGCGTATTTTTCCAGGAAATTTATTTTTTGAGCCGTTGTCATGTGCTCTGAAATAAGGTGCCGTCCCGCCGTAGCGGGATCTCCGCATAGCTCCGAGATGCCGGATACCAGATCGTCAGAGATTTCCTGGTTCGTTTGGGTTTGAATACCGGGGGTTCGCAGGATATGGACAAAGCCCGGTTTTGAAGCAGGCAACAGCAATGGGGATATGCTTTCCGATGGAAGATAAAACAGGATGACATCCGGATCGAATTTTACATAGGGGATGTTATCCTTTTGTGCGATCAGGGTTGCTGGTATAAGCAGTAGAATAAAAAAAAGAATGTTTTTCATCTCGTAGCATTTTAACCATTAGGAAACGCGAAGGGCTATACGAAAGGCACGAAGAAGTTCTGTTGTGCTCTTTGTGTAATCCTTTGTGACCTTTGTGGTTCTATTTATTATTCAAAGAACAATCAACTTCCCCCTGGCCAAAGCCTTTCCGTTTTGTTCAACCGCTACCAGGTAGATCCCTGCCTTCAACCCCGTTATATCCACCCGGGCATCCTGCCTGAAATCCTGCTCCAGGATCTTCCGTCCAAACAAATCGTAGAACACCAGCTTCCTTACGATGGCCACAGTTGATCCCGTGGGTTCGGTCATTCCTATCGACACCTTTCCCCTGGCCGGGTTGGGTGAGAGCTGTAACCGGGCTGACTGGGGCGAATACTCCGTATCCTCAAATCCCGTGACGATATCGCAATCACAATCGATCGTATCGGTTAGGATGGGAAACGAACATAAACTATCATAAACAAAGGGAAAAGAATAAAGCGTGTCATACTGGAGATCGCTATTGACTTTGATCGCCAATCCATCCACTTCCGTATAAGAAGATTGTGCGGGGCAATATCCCGTGATCAGGAACTTTCCATCGATCGATGGAGTGATACACTCATTAGTCACAGATCCTGTATCGTTTTCCAAATATCCTAAAATGGTAAACATCGTGTCCGTTTTAAAAACACCCATGTAATATGGTGGATCACCGGAAAGATCTTGTGTGATTTTACCTGTCTGAATGATCGAACCATCTGTCATTTCTTTTAAATACATCAGATAGGTCATCAAGGTATCAGGATGAAGTTTTTTCTCGAAGATAAGGTAACCATCCTGTGCAAATTTTCCATTGTAGGGACGGTTTATGACACCTTTTTGTTTTTCCTTCTTCACCGGCTGATAATCATATCCAACAACATAAAAAACTTCCTCATCCTCGATGGCGCTGAGGATGGCTCCTTCTTGATTCGTATCTAAGTACTGCGGCCTTACCCACATCTCGTTACCCTCGCTGTCAAATTTTGCCAACATGTGCTGAAGTCTCCACATTGTCGGATTTACTGTATCTTCTGGAAAATAACAATGACCGCAGAACAAATATTCCTGGTTTTCTGTGAGAATAAAATAAAGCATATACTCGATAATATACAGGAATGGATCCTGAGAAAGGGGCAAAAACAGTATCACCAGAAAAGGTCTGGTTGATCTGAATCACTTGTGCATTTAAAAAACATCCACTGAAAATAATGATAATCAGCGAAATAAATCTTATGTAAATATTTTTCATGGTCCTTAATAATTAAAGAAGTTAAATATACGAACAAATTAAATAAGTTTTGAGAAAAACAAGCGGACAGGCGGATGAAGGGCAAATGAGGAATGAGGAAGGAGGAATGAGGAATGAATTACGAATGACTAATTACGAATTACTAATAAATTACTAATTATCAATATTTTGCCTGTTGTCCGGCATCCGGCATCAGGCATCTGGCATCTCCTATCACATATCTTCCATCGCGCATACCCCTAATTCAGCATCACAATCATCATAAACATCGTTATACATGAGGAGATGAAGGTGGCGAAGATCAGGATGGAGGTAAGTTCGGCATCGCAACCATATTTTTTGGCAAAGATGGCGGTCATGGCTGCCGTAGGCATGGCTGCCTCTAACACCACGATTTCATGCCAGAGGGGAGGGAATTGGAGGATGGAGGCTTGTCCGAAGGAGAGCAGTGGCTGGATGATCAGTTTGATCGCTACGGCCAGGGCCACGATAAGCCAGACTTTGGAGAGATCCCTGAAATGGAGCATCACCCCGATAGCAAGGGCAACAAGAAAGGTATTGGCGTTGGCGATGATCGCCAGGGTGTGGTAGATGCCTCGGATGATGAGATTGTCTTTGGGCATGGGAATGAAGGAACATCCGATCCCAAGCATCAGGGCGATGAAGATGGGGGAGTAGAAGAAGGAGGACATCTCCCTGATCCGTGACCGGAGGGGGGTCTCCTTCATGCCGAAATGCATCGCCACAAAGATCCCGAAAGTGAATAACAGGGTGGCTACGCCCAGTTCACTGACCACCGCCGCATCGGCCAAGGCTGTCGGGTTGTCGTGGAAGACCTCCTTCACTACTGCATAACCTAAAAAAGCGGAACTGGTGAAGGTGGAGGCCAGGATCAGGGCTCCCCTTCTCGGCCGTGACAATTTCAGGATCGCGCTGACCCCCCAGGCTAGGAGCGCACAACCCAGCTGCGACAGGATCATCACCATTGCCAGAAGCAACTTCTCGGCTTCAAACCTTACGGAGGAGAGAGCGGAGAAGATCAGCGCCGGAATGGTGATGGAGACGATAAGCTTTGCCAGCAAACCGCCATACTCCTCTTTCAGCACACCCCATTTACGCAGTCCCATCCCGAGAAAGATCAACCCGATCAGGATGGCGATGGACTCAATGGCGTTTTGTTCGGACATCAGGGCTGGAGTGAGGAGTAAAAGTATAAAAAAGCGGACAAGCGGACAAGCGGACGAAGGGCAAATGAGGAATGAGGAAGGAGGAATGAGGAATGAATTACAAATGACAAATTACGAATAAATTACTAATTATCAGTATTTTATCTGTTATCTGGCATCTGCCATCCCCCTTCTCCCATCCCCCATCTCCCATCTCCCGTCCCGAATCCCGAATCCCGCATCGTGTATCGCGCATCCCGCCATTTACATCCCCGTGAGGAGAGAGGAGATCGACTAAATCATGCCTATTATCGAAATTCCTTCCGGGTTTCACAGAATCCTCGTAATTTGAGCCCAAAATCAATAAATCATCACCTCATCATGAAGAACTTTCCACGATTCCTGAAACGGTCAGGTTCGACTGTTTCTCTTTTTGTTTGTGTACTTTTGTCGGTTCTTATCCTTTCGGGATGCAAAAAACACGACATGCACGGATTTAAACTGGTTGAAAAACGGTTCGTCAAAGAGCTGAATGCCGAATGCTACCTCTATGAACACACCAAGAGCGGAGCCCATTTGCTGAAGATTGCCTCCGACGATCCCAACAAGACCTTTGCGATCGCCTTCAAGACCTTCCCCGAATCGGACGCCGGCACTCCGCACATCATGGAGCACTCGGTGCTGAACGGTTCAAAGAACTTCCCGGTGAAAAGTCCCTTTGATGTGCTGTCGAAAGGATCCCTCAACACCTTCATCAATGCATTCACAGGCAAGGATATGACCATGTATCCGGTGGCCAGCATGAACGACAAGGACTATTTCAACCTGATGCACATTTACCTTGATGCTGTGTTCAACCCGCTGATCTACGATGAGCCCCGCATCCTGAAGCAGGAGGGATGGCACTATGAGCTCACCGGAGAAAAGGATCCCGTCGTATACAAAGGCGTGGTTTACAACGAGATGAAAGGATCATTCTCCAGCCCAACCCGGGTGCTGAACTATGAGATCTATAAAAACCTCTTCCCGGATAATCCCTACGGATATGAATCAGGCGGACTCCCTGCTGCCATTCCTACCTTGACCCGGGAGGATTTCCTGAATTACCACCGTCATTATTATCATCCGGATAACAGTTACATCATTCTCTATGGCAATGCCGACATGGAGAAGGAGATGGCCTTTATCGATTCGGCCTACCTGTCGAACTACGAGAAGGAGAACAATCCCATCACCCTCGCCGACCAGGCTCCTTTCCAGGCCATGAAGAATGTCACGGCCTATTATCCTGTGCTGAAAGGCGCCAACACTGATGACCAGACTTACCTCTCCTATAGTTTCGTTGCCGGCCACAACACTGACCAGAAGCTGGCCTGGGGGCTGGATATTCTCAGTGAGGTGCTGGTCAACCAGGAGTCGGCGCCCGTTCGCCTGGCCCTACAGGAGGCAGGGATCGGACAGGATGTCTCCGCCTCCCTGGATACCTATAATCAGAATGTGGTGCAGATCGTGGTGACCAACGCCAACCCGGGCGACAGTTCCCGATTCATGGAGGTGGTTAAAAGCACCCTTCAGAAGGTGGCAGAGACCGGGGTCGATAAGGAGGAGGTGGAAGGGGTGCTGAACAGGATGGAATTCCAGCTTCGTGAAGGGGACAACGCCCAGAAGGGGTTAATCTACGGATTCCAGTCATTGTCGGGATGGTTCTTTGCCAACGATCCTTTTCTGACCCTGGAGTGGGAAAAACCGCTAGCAGCCCTGAAGAAGGGAGTCGATGAGAAGTACCTGGAGTCGCTGATCTCCGACTATTTCCTCAACAACCCCCATTCGCTCGAACTGACCCTGATCCCGGAACCTGGTCTGGAAGATGAGAACATGGCCAAGGATGCGGAGAAGTTAAAAGAGTATAAAGCCACGCGGTCGGAAGAGCAGATCCGGGAGCTGGTGAAGGAGACTGAAGAGTTGGTGGCTTACCAGGAAAGGGAAGACACTCCGGAAGCCCTGGCCACCATCCCGCTCTTAGACATCTCGGATATCGATCCCAAAGCCGAATGGTTTGGGGTGGAGGAGTCGGATGTTGCCGGTGTTCCGGTGCTGCATTGCGACCAGTTCACCAACAAGGTGGTTTATATGAACCTGATGTTCGATCTGAGGGTCGTACCTTACGACCTGATCCCCTATGCCAACCTGTTATCCAATGTCCTGAGCCTGCTGAACACCGAAAATTACAGCTACGGAGATCTGAACAAGGCCCTCAATATCAACACCGGGATGTTCAATGTGTCGCTCCCCACTTACCTGGAGGGGCAGAATGACGACCTTCTGGTCCCCAAATTCGAGGTGACCTCCAAAGCGATGGGTGACAAGGTGGGCAAGATGTTTGACCTTACCGGCGAGATCCTCACAAAGACCCTCTTTTGTGATACGGAAAGGTTGAAAACGGTGATCGACAAGCACCAGGCGCAGTTAGATGCCGATGTGAAGCGGAACGGTTACGGGTATGCTTCGCGTCGTCAGGCCTCCTATGTCTCCAAACGGGGCATGTTCAGGGAAGCCACCGGCGGACTTGATTACTACTGGTTTGTCACCGAAGTGGCAAGAAACTATGACGCCAATCCGCAGGAGGTGTGCGAAACCCTCGCCAAGGTGGCCAACCTTCTCTTCAACAAACAAAACCTTCTGGTCGCCACCACCTGCGACAAGGATCAGCTTCCTATCTTCTCCGACAGCCTGAAGGCATTCCTTGCCAAGTTGCCGGATCAACCGGTTGCAGACCAGGAGTGGGTGCTCGACCCGGTGAAGAAGAACGAGGGATTGCTGACCCCCTCCAAGGTGCAGTATGTGATTGAAGGGGCCGATTTCAAAGATCTCGGATATACCTGGAACGGAAAGCTCAGGGTGCTGAACCAGGTGCTCTCAACGGATTACCTGCAGACAAAGATCCGTGTGATGGGCGGGGCCTATGGAGGCTGGAGCGTGATCAGTCCGAACGGCATGGTCACCTTCAACTCCTATCGTGATCCCAACCTGAAGGAGACCCTCATCAATTACGACGGGGTGCCTGGGTACCTCACATCTTTCGAATCCGATGTCCAGGGGATGACCAGGTACATCATCGGAACCATTGCCGGGATGGATACCCCGCTAACGCCTTCGCAGAAGGGAGACCGCGCCGTCACCTATTACCTGTCGAAGACCACCCCGGAGGAGTTGCAGCAGGACCGTGATGCCGTGCTGGCAACCACCGCGGATGACATCAGGGGGTTTGCCACGATGATGCAGGATGTCCTGAACCAGAAAGCCTACTGCGTTTACGGTAATGCAGAAAAGATCGAAAAGGAGAAAAACCTCTTTGAACACCTGGTAAAGCTGGAGAAATAGCCCCGATACTTATCGATGGATTGAATAAGATCATCGATATCTTTTGTTCCGGTGGATGAAAGAGCTTATTTTTACGGCTGTTTGATCCGAAATGAAAGAACCCGACACAAAAAGCAAAACAGCAGCACCCCGGAAGCGGTCCAACCCCTGGACCCTCCGGGTTGTTGTTATCCTCATTTTCTGGGTCCTGATCTATTTCTTTGTCGCCGGTCCCGGAAGGGTGCTCTTTCCCTCACTGCTGATCTCCTATAAAAGCGTTTCCGATAACAAAAATACCGTTTATTATTACGGTAACAGGATTGAGAAAGCCTTAGACATTCTCTGGATTGCTTCGGTTACCCAGGATTCTATTGAACGGTTTTGGGG
>Ga0208828_1000206_pt1 | contig 27247 bp, 25 predicted proteins | sample Kivu_160m_FD_185487 | JGI IMG/M metagenome (GOLD analysis project Ga0208828, IMG submission 185487) | Freshwater microbial communities from Lake Kivu, Western Province, Rwanda to study Microbial Dark Matter (Phase II) - Kivu_160m (SPAdes)... | ecosystem: Environmental > Aquatic > Freshwater >... | reverse complement strand
CGCCGGCACCGCCATCGCCAACGGCGATACCGTCACCGTCAGCTACACCAAGGGCACGGTGGTGGCTGCCGACGGCGGCGTGCTGGACAGCTTCTCAGACCAGCCGGTGACCAATAACGTGCCGGCACCGCCTATCTTCGTCTCGGCGGCGACCAACGTTGCCGGCACAACTATCACCATTACCTTCGATAAGAACATGGCAAATCCAGCCGGCAAGCACGGCGAGTTCAGCTACAAGGTCAACGGCGGAGCCGCACAGCCGTTCTCGGCAGCAGCGCTCAACGCCGACAACACCAAGATAGATTTAACCTGCGCCGGCACCGCCATCGCCAACGGCGATACCGTCACCGTCAGCTACACCAAGGGCACGGTGGTGGCTGCCGACGGCGGCGTGCTGGACAGCTTCTCAGACCAGCCGGTGACCAATAACGTGCCGGCATTTATTACGCCCACTGTCACCGCTGTTAATCCCGACTCCGGCACACAGGGACAGACGCTTGATGTCACCATCAGCGGCACCAATTTTACCGGGGCTAATGCGGTCAGCTTCGGCACCGGTATTACCGTGAACAGCTTTACAATCGATAGCGATACACAGATAACGGCAAATATCACCATTGATGGCGCCGCGGCTGTTGGCACACGCGACGTGTCGGTGACAAACCCCGGCGGCACAGGTACGCTTAACGACGGGTTTACGGTGGAAGAGGCACCCCCACCAACGCCGCCACCAACGCCGGCAGGGCCGCGGTCTTCGCCATCCATGCCTCCAGCTCAAATGCCGCCGGCGGATATACAACTGCGTAATGTCGGCGTCAGCCCGGGTCAGGCGCAGGCAGGGCAGCCGGTTACCGTAACAGCTAATGTGGTCAACAACGGCGCCTCCGCCGGCAGCTACAATGTAGCACTGAGGATAAACGGCAGGGTGGAGCAGCAGCGGATGGTCGAAGTATCTCCCGGAGCCGCCTACCCGGTAAAGTTCACCGTGACCAGGTCCGAACCGGGCAAGTACGATGTGGCTGTAGAAAACCAGAGGGCGAGCTTCATGGTGCTCGGCGCTGACAGCGCATCGAAGGCGCCTGCCAGCAGCGGCTTAATTGCCATGGTAATTATTGCATTGCTGGTTCTGGCCACTGCGGTGGTGGTATTGGTGGCATTCCGCAAGTTTGCCTGAGCCGACGCTCTAACCCTCAGCTCCATCACACAATGTGACGTTCTGTTACTTTTGGCTCTGTTAGTGTCTAGACCTGCCTTTTACCTGAACTGGCAAGCAGGCTACCATGAGATAGACTTCAGTGGCGTGGTTGGCGACTAGCTGGTTGGCTTTGCCCAGAAGGTCGCGGTAGACGCGTCCCAGTTTTGTCTCGGGCACCAGTCCCATGCCAACCTCGTTGGAGACAATGACGAAGCTGGCATCGAGCCTGTCCATGGTGGAGATAATCGCATTTATTTCAGAGGTGACCCTTTTCTCGGCTTCTGGGTACTCAGGCTTGTTATGTAGCAGGTTGGAGACAAGCAGGGTGAGGCAGTCTATGACTACCACTTCGGCATCGCCGATTCCTTTCTCTATTCCTCTGCCGATGCCGGTTGGTAGCTCCAGCGTTCGCCAGTTCTGGGGGCGGTCTTTTTTGTGTTCAGCAATGCGTGCCTGCATCTCTTCGTCGAGCGCCTCGCCGGTGGCGACGAAGAGTACCTTGTTGCCAAGTTCCATAGCTAGCTGCTGGGCATAATGGCTTTTGCCGCTGCGGGCGCCGCCGAGCAGGAGTATGATTTGGTTAGCCATCATTGTACTCTGAAATAAGGTGTCTTTGTTTTATTATGGATGAGATTCTTCGCTTCGCTCAGAATGACAGGACGGGAAAGGCTCAGAATGACAGGACGGGAAAGGCTCGGAATGAGAGGCGGGGTCGCCAAGGCTGTACTCCTGTATGTCTAATGTCCAGTGTCCGTCTCTGGCTATAGAGATTGACTTGCCTATCTTTACGGGCTTTTTGAACATCGGTCCGTCATAAACAAAGGTGTGGAACTCTCCAGCTTCACCGCAGGCATCAATGTTCTTCTGGGTTAGTTCAGATAGCAGCTTGCTATCCACCTGCCTGCCCAGCCATTCTTTGCCTAAGAACTCGGCTTTGACGCTGACCACAATGGCTTTAAAGCCAGCCTCGATAAAGTCGGACAGAAGCTGAGCGCTGTCCATTTTCCATAAGGGCAATACCGCACTGATATCTGATTCGCCGCAGACCCTGTCTATCCAGTCTTTGTGTTCCTGGAGATAGATATCCCCGGTAATCAAGCCGGTTATGCCTTTGAGCTTGAGTTTGGCTAAGGCAGCTTTAAAACCGGCTTCGTAAGTTTCCCAGGTGACTTTTTGCTGTAGTATGGGCAGTCCCATAGCCTGTGCCTGTAGAGCTATAAGTTTGCGGTCTAAGCCGTGAGACATTGCCTTTGTGTTATCCGTGTTTATGAAGTTGAGTAAATGGCTGACCTTTAAGCCCTGGGAAATCGCTTTCCAGCAGGCAAAGCAACTATCCTTACCACCGCTCCATGAAGCTGCGTATTCAGTCATTGAAACCTCCCAATCAAGATGATGAGTATCAGTACTATAACCTCAGACAGCTCGTTGATGGCTCCGTAATTATCGCCAGTAAGACCGCCCAGGCGGGAGCGGAGATAGCTGGCGATGCCGAAGGCAATAAGCCACATGGCTGCCATTAACACAAGCCCCCACCACTGCAGAAGGATTACGGAGACAATCAAAGCTGTGATGGTAGCTATAGTCAGCCTCTGCCAGGTGGCACCATGTTTGAAAGCTAGCCCCATGCCTGAGCGCTTGGCGTAGGGAAAGGTGAAGATGATGGAGACCATCGCCCAGCGACTTAAGGTGGGCATGAGCAACAAGGCTGGCAGTATCGATGCGGACGATAAAGAAACATATTTGAGCAGAAGCAGCAGTATGGCACCGACTATGCCGAAGGCACCGACCTTGCTGTCCGACATTATAGCCAGTCTTTCACTCTTCGATTTGCCGGCAATAACGCCGTCGCAGGTGTCGATGAATCCATCGATATGGTGGGCGCCGGTCAGTATAACCAGCGCTATGACTAGCAGAACGTTTACCACGGAAGACGGCAGGACCAGAATCAAGCCGTAGTGAAGACCAAGCAGTATGCCACCGAGTATTAAGCCGACCAGGGGGAAATAGGTCAGCGATTGACCTGAGGTCTTAGCTGTGACCTTGCGGTGCAGAGGTGTTGGAAATATGGTTAAAAATTGAAGTGCTGCCCAGAAACCCATTTTTTATTTTCGCACCTTAACTTTAGATAATCTTACCTGTCATTCGTAATTTTGCCTGTTATTCTGTTAATCTGTCTGTCATTCTGAGCGAAGCGAAGAATCTAGAGGTCCAGACCCTTCACTTTGTTCAGGGTGACAGACGAGGTTCAGGGGGACAAACAAGCACACTTTTCACTCACCTGGTATTGGTTTGGCTTCGGAAACACCGGCTTCAGTGAAGGTAGCCATCTGGTTCAGAGTCCTGACGGCGGCTTCGGCGAGAAATATGCCTAGAACAGCTCCGGTGCCTTCACCCAGACGCATATTTAAATTAAGCAATGGCTTCAGTCCCAGGAACTGGAGCAGAAGCTCATGTCCTGCCTCTGCTGAGAGGTGGGCAGCGATGAGGTAATTTTTGGCTTGTGGTGACAGGCTGGTGGCGATAAGCGCCGCAGCACCGGAGATGAAGCCGTCAATGACCACCGGAATTCTATAGGCAGAACCAGCCAGAATCACTCCAACCAAGCCACCGATTTCGAAGCCGCCGACCTTGGCAAGAACGTCTATGGGGTCTTTAGGATTTGGCTTGTTAACGGATAAGGCTCTTTCAATCACCTTGATTTTATGGGCAAGTTGTCTATCGCCAATGCCGGTGCCACGACCGGTGATTTTTTTGGGCTGTCTGCTGCTGATGGCGGTGAGGATGGCACTGCTGGCAGTGGTATTGCCGATGCCCATATCGCCGGTACCGATGATATCGACTCTCTTGCCCATCTCAGCTTCCACTACTTGGATGCCAGCCTCTATGGCATCAACGGCTTGCTGGCGCGTCATCGCCGGTCCCTGTGTTATGTTCTGGGTGCCGAAGTCAATCATTTTACATAATAATCCAGGTAGCGGTTGGAAGCCGCCTTTTACTCCCATATCTATTACTATAACCCTGGCGCCTATCTGGCTGGCAAGCACATTTATAGCAGCACCGCCTTTGAGGAAATTGAGAACCATCTGTCGGGTTACTTCTTGGGGATAGAGGCTGACTGTTTCGGCAGCGACACCGTGGTCAGCAGCCATGATGATTATGGATTTATGTTCCAGCTTGGGTGTGGCTTCGCCTTTGATGCCGGCAAGTTGAATTGACAACTCCTCTAATCTGCCTAAGCTGCCGTGCGGCTTGGTCAGGCTATTCTGGCGGCTCTGGGCGGCTGCCATCGCTGAGCTATCCAGCGGTCTTATCTCTTTGAGTATGGTATCCAGGGAAGTGGGCATAGTTTAAGCTCCTTGTCTGTTAATATTCGATACCGCGCCTGGCATCAGTTCCCTCGGTGAAGGGGTGTTTAATCATGAGCATCTCGGTGACTAGATCAGCCCGCTGGACTATCTCCGGTGGCGCTTTCCGACCGGTCATAACCAGTTCAACAGAGCTAGGTTTTGCATCGAGTAAGTCCAACACCTGTTTAACAGTTATAAGCCCCTGGTTGATGGCGATGAAAATTTCGTCCAGAATGACCAGGTCGTATTTCCCGCTGAGTATCTCCTGCTCGGCGTAGGTTAGAGTTTGTTGAGCTTCTTGGCTAGATTGTTCCTTGGATTTTTTGAAGCTATCGCCGACGCTTATCTGGACTATCTCGAAAGGGTTATACTGCTTTACAAAGAAATGCTCGCCGCAGGGTAGCCCTTTCAGGAACTGGATGAAGGCTACCTTCATGCCTTGTCCCACAGCTCGCATCGCCAAGCCCAGAGCGGCTGTGGTCTTGCCTTTACCGTCACCGGTGTAGACGTGGACTAGCCCCTTGGAGTTTTTTTCAACCATGATTCCTCCCGAGGGTGATTTTATAAACCTGAGACATGTCGAGGTTATGCCTGATTATAGCAGCTAGTTTATCATATATTTCCTGTTTGTTTATCGGTACGGATGAGGATTCGGGCAATTTCCGGAGCTGTCGCAGCCTGTTCAAGAGATGATGAGTGAACTCGGCATTTTGAAATAAGCCATGAATGTAGGTGCCTAATATGAGCCCATTGCTGTCGACAGCGCCATCGAAATAGGCGACCTTACCCTGCGGCGTTTCGAAGACCTGGAGCGCTGGCTGACAATGCTGGCTTGTGGTTTGCCCCATGTGAATCTCGTAGCCAGTGAGCTCAATGTCCTTAAGCCCTTTGAGTAAGCCTTTGTTGGCATAAACGCGAGCTTTGACCTGCGTGGTTGTTTTGTCGTTGTGAAATATAGTCGTGCTATCGAGCAAGCCCAGTCCGGCAACGCTGTCCTGCTTGGATTCAACATTGTTAGGGTCACGGATGTTCTTGCCTAGCATCTGGTAGCCGCCACAGATACCTATTACCGGGATGCCGGATTGCGCTCGTTGTATGATGGCTTGTGCCAAGCCCTGTTGTTGCAATCGGAGCAAATCGGCTATGGTGCTTTTGGTGCCAGGCAGGATGAGCAGGTCAGGGTTACCTAATTCAATGGTATTCAACACATAGCGGACAGTGCAACCATGCTCTTCTAATGGGTCAAAATCATCGTAGTTGGAGATATGGGGTAAGCGTATCACAGCCACATCTATAGTTCCGTTAGCCGTGCTCGTTTGTCTTTCATCGAGATAAACCGAGTCCTCTTGAGCGATATTTATGTCTCGGAAGTAGGGGATAACCCCCAGAACAGGCTTGCCGGTTCGTTTCTCCAAGGTATCCAGTCCTGGCTTCAGCAGTTTGATGTCACCGCGAAATTTGTTGATGATGAAACCTTTGATAAGGTCTCGCTCTTGCTTGGTCAGCAACTCCAGTGTGCCTACGAGTGAAGCGAAGATGCCGCCACGGTCGATGTCTCCTACTAGCAGAACGGGAGCATTAGCTATTTTAGCTACCCGCATGTTGACTATTTCTCTGTCTTTAAGGTTTATCTCTGCCGGGCTGCCGGCTCCTTCAATGACTACGATATCATATGTAGAGAGCAGTTGATTCAGAGAGTCCTTGATTATCTTCAGTAGGTTTGGGGTGTAGCTGTAATATTGGCTAGCCTCCAGCTTTTTAGACACCTTGCCTAAGACGATTACCTGTGAACTGGCATCGGCTTCTGGTTTAAGCAGTACAGGGTTCATGTGGACTGAGGGTTCGATTTCGGCTGCCTCAGCCTGCACTGCTTGAGCCCGTCCGATTTCACCACCTTCTTTGGTAACGAAGGAATTTAGAGCCATGTTCTGTGCTTTGAAAGGGGCAACTCTGAAGCCGTCTTGTCGGAAAATACGGCATAGCCCAGCTACAATGATGCTCTTGCCTACAGATGATGCTGTGCCCTGTATCATCAAGGTTTTAGCTGACATGGCTCAGCACTCCGATTTCTTTTATAGATTCGAGCAGCTTCTGGCATTCAGGCAAGGTGCGTGGTGCCAGGCGTATATATTGTGGCAAGCCGAAGGAGGTGCAATCACGGACTAAGATAGCTTTATTTAGTAAGGCTTGTCTGAAGGCTGTGGCATTGCCAACCTTGACCAAGAAAAAGTTGGTTTGTGAGGGTACTGACGATAGCCCAAGTCGTTCCAATTCTTTCATTAAGAAATCTTTGGTTTCCCTGATTTTACTACTGCACTCACTTATATAGCTGCTGGAGTTAAGTGCAACGATACCGGCTTTCTGGGCTAGGGCATTTACATTCCACGGGGGGCGGACACGTTTGAGGACGGAGATGATGGGCTCGGCGGCTATAGCGTAGCCGAGGCGTAGTCCAGCTAGGGCGTAATCCTTGGTCATTGACCGCAGGATAACCAGGTTGCCGTTATTTACAAGGTCTTGAGAGAACCAGGCATTGTCGGTGAAGGCAATATAGGCTTCATCCAGTATGATAAGGCTATCCTGAAAGCTTGACATAATCTGCCTTACCTTTTCCTTCGATATGTAGTGTCCTGTAGGGTTGTTGGGGTTACAAAGGAAAATGGCTTTAGGTCGGTGTTTTTGGAGCAAGTTTATAAATTCCTTTATATCTAGTTTGAACCCTGGCTCTTTGAGGACCGGCTGTTTCAGCACATTGGCGTCGGCGAGTTGACAAGCGACTTCATATTCACCGTAGGTAGGTTGGGGGATGACGACTGAATCATCAGGTTCAAAGTAAGCAGTAGCTACAAGCCTGATTAGCTCGGTGGAGCCGCTGCCTATGATAAGCTTGTCTGATGATATGCCTAGTTTTTGAGCCAGCAACTGCTTTAATTCACTGGCTTCGGTGTCAGGATAGTGTTCTATTGAGGCATTGGCTGAAATCTCTCTTATGCCCGATGGTGGTCCGAATGGATTACAGCTAACACTGAAGTCAAGGACAGTCTCCGGAGGGACATCAAATTTCTTTAGCTCCGAGTAGTTTATGCCGCCATGTATGCAAGAGGAGAGCTTATTTATCGCTGTTCTAGGTCGCAACAAGATACATCACCTCTGCAAATATAGATATTATGCACCAGATAATAGCCGTCACAACAATGATTTGTCGAGAAGTACTGATTGTATTGAGTGATAGGGGATAGTGGTTATCCCCCAGCCTGTAATGGTCGGTTTTTTCCAGTTGTACTCCCAGAGCACCGGCAATGGCGCTCATTGTCCAGCCGGCGTTAGGGCTTTCTGTTTTCTTATGGTCGCGAATCATAACGTGCCAGGCTCGTGAGATATCCTTTCGGCATATAAGAGAAGCCACCACTATTATCAGAGCGGTGAGCCTTGCCGGGATGAAATTGACGACATCATCCAATCTAGCGGCAAATTTGCCCAGGTATTCCCATCGTCCGTGGTAGCCCACCATAGAATCGAAGGTGTTTATTACCCGGTAACCTATGGCGCCAGGCACGCTAAAGAGGAAGAAGTAGAACAGGGGGGCTATAAAACTGTCACATATATTTTCGGCTGCTGATTCTATTGTGGCTGATATAATCTGGCTCTTGTTGAGTTTAGCAGTATCACGACTGACCAGAGATTTCAGGCTTATGCGTGCTTGGTACAGGTCATTTCTGGCTAGAAGTCTTCTAACTGCATCAACGGCTTGCCTGAGCCCACGTAGGGAAAAACTGAATTTTAGTAAGAACCCAGCGATAATGATGTAGCATAATGAGTTAAACTCATTCAGTTGGGAAAGCAAGAAGTAAACTGCGGTGACAACCAGCCCGAGCGTTATTAAGACCATGCCGACGCCGTAGGTAATCTGCTTGGAACTGTCTCTTTGTGGAGCTAGTTTTGTCTCTAGTGAAATTAGCTTACCTAGCCAGGCTATGGGATGCCAGACATTCGATAACTCACCGAAGATGAGGTCAAGGGCAAGAGCTACTAGTAGAATGCCTATTATTTCCATGATGTTTCAGACACTTACCTATCTATCTTTGTCAGGCATAATAAGGGTGGTGGGCAATTCATTAATTGGGTGGGGGTAGACATAGACTTCGGCTCCGTAAACGTCCTTGATGGTTTGCGCATTTATCACCGCTTTAGGGATTCCTTGACAGTAAACTCTCCCACCGCTGAGCATTGCCAATCGGTCGCAATACTGAGATGCCAGGTTTAGGTCATGAAGAGTCACCACCACAATTAGTCCTTGTTCTCGGCATAGCTGGCGAGCTGAATCTAAAGTTTCTATCTGATAATTGATATCTAAGTTGGCAGTAGGTTCATCCATGAGTATTATTTTGGGTTCTTGGGCTAATGCGCGGGCAATAGTCAGGCGTTGTCTTTCGCCACCAGACAGCTCGCCGACCCTGCGTTCAGCAAAAGCGAATGTTTGGGTTGCTTTCATGGCTTTTTGGACGATAGCTAAGTCCTGTTCTCCTTCATAACGCAGTAGCCCTAGATGTGGGGTGCGTCCCATAAGCACCACCTCTAGGGCGGTGAACAGTTCAGGTAAGGTTGGATTTTGAGGGACAACAGCCACCAGTTGAGCTAAATCACGGTGACTCATATCAGCTATGTTCTTGCCATCAAGAAATATGTGTCCTGAGCTGGGCTTAATCAGTCGGGTAATGCTTCTGATTATCGTTGATTTACCGGAGCCGTTAGGACCTATGATGCCCAGCATCTCTCCAGGTTTAGCTTCGAGGCTTATGTTATGGAGTACAATTTGCTTGTTGTAGCCCAAGCTGACGTTATCTAAACGTAAGTTGAACATTTAGAATATCGCCCTCTTTTTTTGCCGTAATAGATAAAGGAAGAAAGGCGCACCTAGAAAGGCGGTTATTACGCCTACCGGTATCTCGATGGGTGCCAGCATGGTTCGGGCAGCGGTGTCGGCTAGAATCAAGAAGATGGCTCCAGCAAAGGTAGCTAAAGGAAGGAGGAAACGATGGTCAGGACCCCAGATAAGCCTGGCTGCATGAGGAACGATGATGCCGACAAAGCCGATGATGCCGCAGAAGCAGACTGCAGCGGCGGTTATCAAAGTTGCAGCTCCGAGTAAAACCAGCTTGGTCTGTTCTACGTTGACGCCCAGCTGTTGTGCTTGTTCTTCGTCGAGCTGCATTACATTTAAAGGTCGGGCATGGAGCCAGATGATTATTGTGCCAATGAGTATGTAAGGTGCTACCATACCTACCTGCCACCAACTAGTCAGGGAGAATGTACCCAGAAGCCAGTAAATTATGCCATGTAATTTATCTCCTGAAGCAATCATCAAGTAAGAAGTGATTGCAGCCAGAAAAGCACCCAGAGCTACTCCTGCCAGGATAAGGGTTGTCATGGGCAGAGTTTTACCGACTCTGGCTATGGAATAGACAGCAGCTACGGCTGTAGTGGCACCAATGAATGCCAGTAAGGGGATACTGCCGGCTTGCCAAGCCGTGGGCATCATGAAACCTATGACGGCTCCTAGTGCTGCACCTTGGGCGACGCCAATGAGGTATGGGTCAGCCAGTGGATTACGGAAGAGTCCTTGGTATGTGGTACCGGCAACTGCTAATGCGGCACCAACTAGTCCGGCTAAAAGTAACCGGGGCAGGCGTATGTCGAAAATGATTGTTTCTGTATTGCTAGTCCAGGTTGGTTGTATATGGACAAAAGGTAGTTTGTCTAATAGAACATCGCATAACGTGCCGAAAGGAATATCAGTGCTGCCTACAGCTAAAGTCGCTATAATGACTATTCCTAGCAGTATGACCAGCCCGACTATGGCATAAATTCGGCTGCGCCAATGAATTGGGTAAATGACTGCGGTTTCGGAAATGCTCGAGTTCTTAAATAGTTCTAATGCCATTCTTTTTAAGTTCTTACTTCATTCAATACTGATGCACATGCTGGTTTCCTTCTGGTCATTTGAACAGTTCCGGGTGAATGAAGTATGCCATCTGTTCTAGGGCTTCGACTATTCTGGGACCAGGGCGGTGTATCAGGTCGCCGTCAATTTTATATACTCTGTTATCCAACATTGCCTGGGTATTTTTCAACCTGGGTTCAGTCTGCACATATTGCCAAGTTAGGTCCTCTCCAGTACCCATGCCAATCGAGGCTATTATTACCTGTGGGTCTCTGGAAATGACTGTCTCTAGGTCGATTGTTTTGTCGCCAGATATGTCGGAGGCGATGTTTTGTCCGCCAGCATTGCGGATTACATCGTCAGCCAGAGTCCCTGTGCCGGCGGTCATTAGGGGGTCATGCCAGGTCATATAAAAGACCTTCGGCATTGCATCCGGAGGCAAGGTTTGAATTTTATCGGCTACCGTTTCAATCCTTGTTTTCAAATTGTTAGTAAGCTCTGAAGCTTCCCTATTTTGCCCGGTGATTTTGCCCACCAGTGTGATACTGTTCAACACTTCAGGTAGGGAGGTTGGTGTTAGAGCCACAACTGTCAGTCCAAGTTTTTCCAGCGTCGGTATGACCGTTTTGCTGTGAATGTTGGTTGCCAGCACCAAGTCCGGTTCAAGTGAGACTACCTTTTCTATGTCGACACTACTGAAACCACCTATTTTGGGTTTAGTTTCAGCCGCCTGAGGATAGTTACAATACTCGGTGACTCCAACTAATTTGTCGCCTAATCCGAGAGCGAACAGGATTTCGGTGTTACTTGGTGACAGGGAGACGATTCTTTGGGGTATTTTTTCAATTGTTATGCTTCTGCCAAGTCCGTCAACTATGTTGCCTGGTGGAGATTGTGGAATGCAACTGAGGCAAAGGAGCAACGTTAAGGTTACCAGAATAAAAAAGTATTTTGGGATATGTTGGCTCATTATTTCCCCCTTTGTGTTGATGGCAAATTAAAATCCCCATGCTCCGATAAGCAAGGGGATTAATTCAAAATAATAAATCCCACCCCCTTACTCCGCGGAGGCAGCCATACCTAGCAGGGCAGATGTTCTGACTGTTACAGCAGGCGGGACTGTGCCGGGATTCCACCGGCTTGCATTCCAATTAAGCCCAAGGTTACCCTTGTGCACCCTACCACAGTTATTTAATTTGTTAACAGAATAGCTTGAAATAGGTCTAAAGTCAATAGCCTTGGGCGGTGTATCTTGTTTTGTGTGAATTCTTCTTTGAGGGAGGGCGTATCTTTTCACTAATGTCAAAAGCACATGGAAATGAGGAAAGGGTAAAGTAACACAAAACCCCTATCCAAAGACAGTATTTTCCCCCTTGCTTTCGCCTTGTTGAGCATGATATACTGTCGCTTCGGCAAGGCGAAGCTCGGAGATTTGATTGCAGGTAATCCTGGTCAATTACACTCCAAATAATGATTCTATTATTGCGGCTGTTGCTAGGTCTTCAGCTTCTGAGTCAACTATCAAAGAATTTTGGCGTACACTAAATCTCAAGCATAAATATAATTTGCTTAAGCAACTTTTAGACCCGCACGGTGGTGCAGATCTCAAGCCCAAATGTTACTGTCTTGGCTATTGTCGTAACTGATAAAGCCGCGCAATTTTTATTATACAGGACTCGAAGTAGCGGCAAAATAATAAATCGGGGGTGATAGATATAGGTTATATATGTTTAAGCTGGCTCCAGAATTTGGGCAAAATAAACAGCCTTCAACTAGGGAGGGAAAAAGAGAAATGACTGCAAAGATTATCAGTGGCACTGAAGTAGCTGCCGAGATTCGCGAGGAATTAAAAGGCAGAGTAAAGAAACTGAAGGATAAGGGTGTGACCCCAGCACTAGCTGTGGTGCTGGTAGGAGAAGACCCAGCCTCGGTTTCCTATGTTACTGCTAAGGCTAAGGGCTCTGAGGAAATAGGCATGCACGAGGAGACGATTCGCCTACCGGCTGATACCCCAGAGGCAGAAGTTCTAAAAACAGTCGAAAAGCTCAACAAAGACCCTAAATTTCACGGTGTGCTGGTACAGTTGCCTTTGCCCAAGCACATTGATACTGAAAAGGTGATTAACTTTATCTCTCCAGAGAAAGACGTGGATGGTTTTCATCCGGTGAATGTGGGCAAGGCGCTTAGAGGCGAACCATGTCCTTTGCCTTGCACTCCTCACGGAGTTCAAGAATTGTTGGTCAGGAGCGGTAATGACCCCAGTGGCAAACATGTCGTTATCTGTGGCAGGAGCAATATTGTAGGTAAGCCTCTGGCGGCTATTCTGATGCAAAAAAAGAAAGGGGCTAATGCTACGATTACCATTTGCCACACTGGCACCAAGGACATAGGCTATTATGCCAGGCAGGCAGACATTGTCGTGGCTGCCATGGGTGTTCCTAAGGCGATAACTGCTGACATGGTCAGAGATGGTGCAGTGGTTATCGATGTCGGTGTTAACCGTGTGGAAGATAAGACAAAAGAGAAAGGTTTCCGCCTGGTTGGTGATGTCGATTTTGATGCTATTAAGGAAAAGGCATCGGCTATAACTCCTGTTCCTGGTGGCGTCGGTCCCATGACTGTAACCATGTTGCTGATGAACACGGTAGAAGCCGCTGAGAGAAAAGCAGGTATAACTGGCTAGAAAAGAAATATCTTAATAAATTGCTAATTTCTTTGGCTATTCAGCGCAGAATCAAAATAAAGTAAAAAAGTAAGGAGGATATTATATGGCTTATGACGCAGTAAAAATGAAGGATTGGCAGATTTCAGAGGCAGCCGAAAAGAACATGCCCACACCGGACGAGTGGCGGGAGAAGCTCGGCCTGCAAAAGGATGAGATAATTCCCTATGGACGGTTATGCAGGCTCGACTTCATGAAAATCATCGAGCGCCTAAAGAAAAAGCCGGACGGCAAGTACATCGAGGTAACTGCAATAACCCCGACACCGTTAGGGGAAGGCAAAACGACAACTACGATGGGTATCCTCGAGGGTATGGGCAAGCGAGGCAAGAATGTGGGCGGCTGCATACGCCAGCCATCCGGTGGCCCCACCATGAATATCAAGGGGACTGCTGCTGGCGGCGGCAATGCGCTACTTATCCCAATGACCGAATTTTCCATGGGGCTAACTGGTGACATCAATGACTTGGTTAATGCTCATAATCTGGCTATGGTAGCTCTTACTTCTAGGATGCAGCATGAGCGTAACTATGACGACGCTGAGCTGGCCAAACGCAACTTGCGCCGCCTGAACATTGATCCCACCAGGGTAGAGATGGGTTGGGTTATAGACTTCTGCGCCCAGAGTCTCAGGAATATCATCATAGGCATCGGCGGTCGCATGGATGGCTATATGATGCAGTCTAAATTCGGTATTGCCGTCAGCTCCGAGCTTATGGCTATGCTATCTATTGTAAGGGACCTGGCTGACTTGCGTGAGAGGATGGACAAAATCACTGTAGCCTTTGATATGAAGGGTAACCCTGTGACTACAGGTGACCTGGAAGTGGGTGGTGCTATGACTGCCTGGATGCGCAACACCATCAACCCCACGCTGATGTGTACAGTGGAGTATCAGCCCTGTTTGGTACATGCCGGTCCCTTCGCCAATATCGCTGTAGGTCAATCATCCATCATAGGTGACCGTATCGGTCTAAAAATGTTTGATTATCATGTTACCGAGAGCGGTTTCGCGGCTGATATCGGCTTCGAAAAGTTCTGGAATGTGAAGTGCCGCTTTAGTGGGCTGGTACCGCATGTATCGGTGCTTACCACTACTATCAGGGCACTGAAGATGCATGGTGGTGGTCCCAAGGTTGTAGCTGGTCTACCACTGCCTGATTCTTATACCAAAGAGGACCTGAAACTGCTTGAGAAGGGCCTTCCTAATATGGTGCATCACATCAACACTATCAGGACGGCAGGCATTAACCCGGTGGTTTGCATTAATGCCTTCCATACCGACACTAAAGATGAGATTACCATGGTGCGTAAGGCAGCCGAGACAGCCGGTGCGCGTTGTGCTCTTTCCACCCACTGGGCGGATGGAGGTGATGGTGCCCTGGAGCTGGCTGACACCGTTATGGACGCTTGCAACGAGAAGAATGATTTCAAGTTTCTGTACCCAATAGAAATGAAACTGCGTGAACGTGTTGAGAAGATTGCCAAAGTGGTCTATGGCGCTGACGGTGTGTCTTGGACACCGGATGCCGAAGCCAAAGCTAAGATGCTTGAGGCCGATCCAAAGTATGGCGATTTCGCCACCATGATGGTCAAGACACACCTGAGCCTGACGCACGACCCAGCAATCAAAGGTGTTCCCAAGGGCTGGACATTACCCATCCGGGACGTTTTAATCTACTCAGGATCAAAATTCCTCTGCCCATGTGCCGGAACTATCAGTCTGATGCCAGGCACCAGCTCCGACCCTGCCTACAGGAGGGTGGATGTTGATGTAAAGACGGGCAAGGTAACAGGCTTGTTCTAAAAAGAAATCAAAGGAAATACTCTGGGGCTGGGTGGTGCTTTGCACTACCCAGCCTTTTTAGTTAAAATCGATTCCGAGGTTAAATTGTCTGACGAAGAAATACTTCATGAATTGGAGCCTGTCTTCTATCCTAAATCAATTGCTGTCGTCGGTGTTTCCCAGAATGTATTTAAAGTCGGCTCCCTTTGGTTGAAGGCAATCAGGGACGCTGGCTTCAGTGGTCATATTTATCCGATTCATCCGCAAGGTGGTGAGTTTCTAGGACTAAAAGTTTATCCCAGTATTAGAGACGTTCCGGGAGTTGTGGACTACGTTATTGTTTCAATTCCCAGAGAAGCCGTACCTGAGCTACTGGATGACTGCGCTAACAAAGTTAAAGCTGTTCATTTCTTTACTGCTGGCTTCAGTGAAACAGGTGATTCCGTAGGGCATAAGCTTGAGGAAGAATTAGTGATAAAGGCACGAGAGGGTGGTTTTCACATAATAGGGCCTAACTGTATTGGCACTTATTGTCCGGAGGGGAGGGTGCCTTATGGTCCCACCGGGCGAATAGGTAAAATTGGCTCGGTAGGTTTCATTTCCCAAAGCGGCGGCATCGGTGAAAAACTCGTTGAGCTTGGTGTTGCCAGAGGCATCAACTATAGCAAAGGAATCAGCTTCGGTAACGGAATTGACCTTGACAGCACTGATTTCATGGAGTATATGGCTGTTGACCCCAGGGTATCTATTATCGGTGCCTATCTAGAGGGGACAAGGAACGGTCGCCGACTATTCACGACCATGAAAGAAGTGGCTAAGGTAAAACCTTTAGTTGTGTGGAAAGCTGGAAGGACTGATGTAGGTGCTGCAGCGGCTATGTCCCATACCGGTTCTTTAGCCAGTTCAGCAGCAGTTTGGTCAGCGGCACTAAGACAATGTGGCGCTATTGAGGTCAAGAGTGTCGAGGAGCTAGCCGATACCCTGCTGATATTTCAGCAGCTTGGGCGATGGAAAAGTAATGACAAAGGCAACGGCATAGCCGTGGTCGGTGGATTAGCAGATGGTGGCGGGGGTATTTCTGTCTCATCTAGTGATGCTTGCGCTGAACTCGGGCTTCATATTCCGGCCTTATCTGTGGAGACGAGACGAAAATTGGCAGGTATTCTGGGTCAGGTAGGCAGTATTTTGCGCAATCCCGTGGACGTAAGTCAGAGTGGCAGCAATCCGTCTATTATACGAGAAGCGCTTGGAGTCATACTTGCCGACCCATGCATAGAGCTGGTTATAATCCAGGAAGATGCAGGAATACTCTTGAAGTATTTCCCTATGGAGTGGGTGCAAGACATCAACGCTGTCTTTATCGATTTTAGAGTCAAGCAAGACAAGCCGCTTGTTGTTGTCTCACCGCCCGGAGCTACTGAGCTGCAGCGCCTTGACATTGAACAAAAATTGACTCAGGCTTCGATACCTGTTTTCCCTACCATGGAACGGGCGGCTAAAGCTTTGGCAAACATCAGTAGCTATTATCGGTTGCAGGAGATTTTGAAGAGCTAATCATATGGAAGGAATCGGCAAGATTCTGCTTATAGCTGGCGGTATCATCGTAATCCTGGGACTGGTGCTTGTTTTCAGTCAGCACATACCGTTCTTCGGCAAGCTGCCTGGAGATATATTCATAAAGAGGGACGGTTTTTCATTTTATTTCCCCATTGTCACCCTGCTTATTTTGAGTCTCCTGATAACTATAATAGTTAATGTGGTCTTGTACTTTCTGAATAAATAAAAATTCTCTTCTGATGAAAACCAGCGATTTTGATTATCATCTGCCTCCTGAACTTATCGCTCAAATTCCTGTGGAGCCACGGGACCAGTCTCGCCTTATGGTTCTCCATCGGTCTGATGGCACCATAGAACACCATCATTTTTATGAGGTTGTTAACTATCTTCAAAGCGGTGATACTCTGGTTCTCAACAACAGCCGTGTTATCCCGGCTAGAATCTTGGGACAGAAAAGCGGCAGCAGCGCAAATGTCGAGATACTACTGTTGCGTCGATTGGATGACAACATCTGGGAGACGCTGGTTCGTCCGAGCAGAAAAGTTGTCATCGGCACGAAAATCAAAATAGTAAGCAGGCATGACGCCACTGCTGATGAAATGAATGTTGAGGTATTGGAACAGGGTGAAGACGGTGTCAGACTCATTCGCTTGTCAGATGAAAGCTTGCTTGAGAGATTTGGTCAGATTCCATTGCCTCCGTACATCCATACTCCGCTGGCTGATGCAGAACGTTATCAAACGGTCTATGCTGAAGTGAATGGAAGCGTGGCAGCACCCACCGCCGGACTACATTTTGCGCCGCGACTATTAAATGATTTGCAGCAAAAGGGCGTTCAATTAACTTTTGTAACTCTCCATATCGGTCTTGATACCTTTCAGCCGGTCAGAGTTGATGACCCTAGACAGCACAAGATTCACAAAGAGTATGGAGAATTGACTTCAGAAGTAGCTGACTTGCTCAATCAGACCAAGAAACGGGGTCAAAAGATAATAGCTGTGGGCACCAGCACAGTGAGGTTGCTTGAAGCAGCAGCTCTATCAGGCGTGATTCAGCCTTTTGTTGGCTGGGTTGACCTGTTTATCCTGCCCGGGCATCGGTTTTGTGTAACAGATGCTATGGTCACTAACTTCCATTTACCCAGGTCAACTTTGCTGATGCTTGTTTCAGCCTTTGCTGGTAGAGATTTCATTCTACAGGCTTATGAGCGAGCTAAAAGCCTCGGCTATCGCTTTTATAGCTTCGGCGATGCCATGTTAATTCTTTGAAGTGGCTCTTCCATAACTCTGCCATGCTTGGTGCTCTGATAGTGGGTAAAACAAATCAGTAGATATTTATTAATAACATTGCAGCTTTGCCAATTAGCCAGCATATCTATATAATTTACACCAAGTTTAAGAGCGATAGAAGAAAGACGTTTGGAGGTATAATCGGCTAAAGATGTGTGGCATTATCGGCTATTGTGGCAGACAAACAGCAGCTCCACTTGCTTTCGAAGGATTAAGGCGTGTGGAATACCGTGGCTATGATTCGGCAGGCATGGCTACTATATCTAACGGACAATTATTTGTTACGAAGGATATTGGCAAGCTTGAAGAGATTGAGAGAAAGCATACCTTGAGCTCTTTGCCCGGTAATATAGCTATCGGACATACCCGCTGGGCTACTCATGGTGGTGTTACTACAGCTAATGCTCACCCGCATTGTGACTCTACTAGAACGATAGCTGTTGTTCACAATGGCATAATTGAGAATTATCAAGAGCTCCGTCAACGTCTCACCAACAAGGGGCATCACTTTACTTCAGAAACCGATACCGAAGTCATTCCCCACCTTATTGAAGATGAAATGAAAAAGGGGTGTTCTCTGGAAAAGGCAGTCTTAGCTGTAGCACCTAAGCTTGAAGGCTCCTATTCTTTTTTGGCTATATCGTCCCGTGATTCAGGCAAAATTGTTGGTACCAGAAAAGACAATCCACTGGCTGTTGGAGTAGGCAAGCACGGCTATTTTGTTGCCAGTGACGCATTGGCGTTTTCTGGGTCGGCTAATAAACTGGTACCTTTGGCTGATACTGAGGTAGCAGTGCTAACAGCAAATGGAATTGAGGTTTTCGATGCTGGGGGGAATAAGCTAACAAAAAAAGCACGGCACCTTGACTTACAATGGTGCGATAGTGATAGGCAAGGCTATCAGTTCTTTATGCTCAAAGAGATTATGGAGCAGCCGCAGATTATAGAGGCAGCTACCAATCAGGATAAGGAGTCCTTCACCAAGATTGCCATGGATATACTTAGAGCGGGTCAAGTGATAGTCACTGCCTGCGGTACTTCCCGATATGCTGCTCTGGTTGGCAGATACCTCTTCTCTAAAGTAGGCAGAAGGTTTTGTGATGTGGTTATGGCATCCGAATTTCATTATTTTGCTGATTCAGTAGACAAGAATACTGTGGTCTTAGCTGTATCTCAGAGTGGCGAAACATTGGATGTCATCGAGGGTGTGAAAAGAGCTAGAGAGGCTGGTGCCCAAATCATTTCTATTGTCAATAGACCATATTCTCAACTGGCTGAGATGAGCCACCACGTTATCTATCTTAATTGTGGTCCTGAACTATGTGTTGCAGCTACCAAATCTTTCATCAGTCAGCTGGTTGTCTTCTATCTTCTATCATTTTCCATGGTCAATTCTTTCGATAAAGCCGTTGCCGACCTTAAAAATATCAGCAATAAAGTGGCTAAGACTATTGAGTGGAACAATGATAAGATTATGGAGTTGAGCCAAGAATTGAAGACCACGAACGATTTCTACTACATAGCTAGAGGGATTAACTTCGCCATCGCCTCCGAAGGCGCCTTGAAGCTTAAAGAAATCTCCTATATCCATGCAGAGGGCATGCCGGCAGGCGAACTTAAACACGGTACCATAGCTCTGATTGAACCGAGGACGCCTGTAGCTGTAATCTGCCCTGATGACTATACTTATCATGAGACTTTAGGCAATGCCATGGAGGCTAAGTCCAGAGGTGCTTATATTATTGCCATCTCTGACAGGAAGAATGACATTTATGATTTCTGGGTTAGGATTCCCAGAGTCGATGAGTTTTTATATCCCATAGTGGCTGTAGTCCCACTTCAACTTTTGGCATACTATCTGGCGGTTAGCCGGGGATATGACCCGGATAAGCCAAGAAACTTAGCAAAATCAGTAACGGTTAAGTAGAAAGCTAGTGACTTCATCTGATAAGTCAACCGAACGAACTAAACCAACAATTATCGCCGCAATTCCTTGTCTGGATGAGGAGCAGTTCATCAGTGATATAGTAACTAAAACCCGTAGATATGTTGACAAAGTAATTGTTGTAGACGATGGCTCAACTGACAATACCTCTGAAGTAGCTAAAACTGCTGGCGCTGAGGTCATCAGGCATGAAAGGAGGCGAGGGGCTGGAGCAGCTACCAGGTCGGCATTTGAGGCAGCAAAATCATATGATGCTGATGTGCTGGTAACTTTGGATGGTGATGGTCAACATAATCCCGATGATATCCCCCGGGTCCTGGCTCCCGTCCTCAACGGTGAAGCTGATCTTGTCGTTGGCTCCCGTTTTCTCCACCCCCCTCAGAGAACTAATATCCGTCGTTATCGCAAATTTGGCATCGATGTAATCACGTGGTTGTACAACTTCGGTTCAAAGATAAAGGTATTTGACTCGCAGAGCTGCTTCCGCGCTCATAGCCGAAGACTACTTGAGGCTGTAGATGTTGCGGAAAGCGGCTTTGGCTTCAGCGTTGAGGTCTTAATTAAAGCCAGAAGAAAGGGCTTTGTTATTGCTGAAGTGCCCATCTCCTGTGTCTATCATTCTCAAGGCTCTAGCCTTAATCCGGTAGCTCATGGTCTTGGTGTTGCCTTCAGTGTTATCAGGCTTCGGCTGAGGAATGAGGCGAGGGTTGATAAATAAGTTTAAAAAAAGATAAACTGGGGCTGAGATGAGCTTGAAGAACAAGAATGTCTTTATCACCGGTATAAGCGGTTTCGTCGGTTCAAACATGGCAAAGCATCTCCTTAATGAGGGAGCCAATGTTTTTGGGCTGGTTAGAAGACGAGCTGATGGCAGTATCCCGCAAAATCTCAAGCATCTAGGAATTGAGAATGAGGTAGTCTTAATAGAAGGAGATGTACGAGATATTTCCAGCATTGCCTTTGCTTTAGATCAGTCTAAACCGGATGTTGTCTTTCACCTTGCTGCTCAGTCTTTTATTCCCAGGTCTTTTTGTTCTCCGAATGAAACCATGGAAATAAATTGCCTGGGAACAGCAAATCTCCTTGAGGCAATCAGAAATAAAGGCTTGGATGCGACAATAGTTTTCGCGGGAAGCAGCGAGGAATATGGGCTGGTCATTTTTTCAGATTCCCAGTATCAGCAAATCAGGGAAAAATACGGCATGATTTTCCCGGAGCCGACCCATATACCTGAACTGCCTATCACTGAGACCAACCCTCTCCGTCCCATGTCTCCCTATGCCGTCAGCAAGGTTTATGCTGACTATCTTATGAGAAACTATCATACGTGCTATGGATTGAAAACAGTAGTCTCTAGAGGCTTCAATCAGGAGGGAGCTGGCAGGGGTAGCCTGTTTGTAACCTCGTTTGTTACCCGACAGGTGATGCAGCTCAAGCGTGGTGAAATCGATAGGATACACATAGGCAATGTCAATGCCTTCAGGGATTGGTCTCATGTTAGTGATATTCTGAAGGGGTACTGTCTGCTAGCTGAAAAAGGCAGATGTGGAGACGTTTACAACCAGGGCTCGCAAAGAACTAACTCGGTGCTGAGTTATCTTCTGCTTAGTCTAGAATGTGCTGGATATGCTGTGAATAGAATTGAAACGCTTGATGGTAGGAAAGCGGTAGATAATCCTAACGAATTGGATAGCTCAAAGATGTTCGGGCTCCGTTTTGAAAAGACCAAGGTGGATAAGCTGATGTTGGAAGGTCAATTAGAGCTCAGCCTTTTGGATAGAGGGATTACTGCCATTACCGATAAAGGTAAAATAACTGTAGAGTTTGATAAAGAAAGGTTCCGACCGGCTGAAGTCCCTATTTTATTAACCAGGACGGCGAAAATTGAGGAACTTGGCTTTAAGACGCAGCGCAGCCTTGGAGATATAATTAATGACCAATTGAATTATTTCTTGGATCCGGCTCGATAGTAGAGAAAACCGGTTGTTTGTATGAATTGTCAGCTTTGTCTCATTGAGTTACAGTATAAAGATTGGCACTCGCCCCGAAATGTCTTGATGAGAAGAAATTAATATAAATGCGCGAGAGCAATAAACATGTGGTATGACAAGAAAGTTCTGGTGGCTGGGGGAGCAGGGTTAATAGGGTCGCATATAGCACGCACACTTCTGAATGAAGGTGCCAAAGTCACTATAGCAGATAACTTGTCCGGTGGCTCCATCAAGAACATCGATGACGTGAAGAATAAGGTACTATTTGTATCTGCTGACCTTCGTAAGGGATCAGAATGCAAGGGTTTGACCAAAGGTAAGGACTACGTCTTTCAATTTGCAGCCAACATGGGAGGTATAGGCTACATAACTGCTGTTGGTGCTGATATTATGCGGGATAACATACTGATAAATACCAACATGCTTCAAGCTGCTCTGGAGAATAAAGTCGGAGGGTATTTCTATAGCTCATCTGCATGCGTCTATCCAGAATACCGTCAGAATGATGTGTCCGTAACTCCACTGAAGGAATCTGATGCTCTACCTGCTGATCCTGACCAGTTCTATGGATGGGAGAAGCTCATCACGGAGAAATTGTGTGAGGCATATCAGAAAGACTACAGCATGAACATCAGAATAGCCAGATTTCACAATGTCTTCGGTGAAGTGTACACTGCCTTTGATAAGGAGAAGGGTAAAGCACCATGCCATATTATATTGAAAGCTCTCAGGTATCCCGAGCAGGACTTCGTCATTTGGGGAGATGGTAAACAAACCAGAAGTTTCCTTTACATTGACGATTGCATCGAGGGAGTGCTCAAGTTGATAGAGAGTAAATACCAGAAACCGGTGAACATAGGCTCAGACAGGTTGGTCACCATAGACGAGCTAGCTCGAATTGTCATAAAAATCTCAGGCAAGGACATAACTATTAAGCATGACCTATCCAAGCCACAAGGCGTCAGAGGTAGAAATGCTGACCTCACTCTAGTCAGGAAAGAGGTGGGCTGGGAGCCAAAAATCAGCCTTGAAGAGGGCTTAAGAAGAACTTATGAGTGGGCAAAGGCTAGAATTGATGAACTCATCAATATATAGAGGGAAGGTGGGGATGTGAGAACACTCTCTGTCATCGGGATTGGCAAGCTGGGATTGCCTCTGGCTGCATACTGTGCGCATAGAGGTTACAAGGTTATCGGCGTTGATGTAAACAAGGCGACGGTAGAATCTGTAAATAAAGGCGTATCCCCTATCTACGAGCCAGGCGTTGATGCACTGCTTAGGAATTCCCATGGTCGACTTGCTGCCACGACCGACTACAAATTCGCTGTAGAAAATTCTGACATAACCTTCATTCTGGTACCTACTCCCAGTGAAGAAAATGGTAGCTTTTCCAATAAATTGATTGAAGCTGCTGCTGAAAATGTTGCCGAAGGACTCAAACGAAAGGAAGGCTTCCATGTCATTGCTATAACCAGTACAGTGATGCCCGGTACCTGTGAAACCGTGGTAAAACCTTTATTGGAAAGGGTCTCTGGTAAAAAATGCAGTGTGGATTTCGGTCTCTGCTACAATCCAGAATTTGTTGCTTTGGGAAGTGTCATCAGGGACCTGTCTTCGCCTGATGCGGTGCTCATTGGAGAGTCAGACAAGAAATCTGGGGACACTCTGTCCGAAGTCTACAAGACTGTTTGCACCAATAATCCACCAATAGCCAGGATGTCCATCTGCAATGCTGAGGTAGCCAAGCTAGCGCTCAATGTATTTATCACCACCAAGATTAGCTTAGCTAACGCCTTTGCTGAAATCTGCGAACAGCTTCCGAGGGGTGACATAGATGCAGTCACCAAATTCTTGGGGTTGGATTCTAGGATAGGCTCTAAATATCTGAGAGGAGGTTTGGGATACGGCGGACCTTGCTTTCCACGTGATAATCTTGCCTTCATCTACTTGACACAGCAACTTAACAGCCAGGCTTGGCTACAGCAAGCCACAGATAGAGTGAATCAACATCAGAATGAAAGAATAACCAAACTTGTCGAAAGTAAGCTTGGTGGCATCAAAAATAAAAGTATTGCTCTGTTAGGTATAACTTACAAACCTAATACCGATGTAGTTGAGGCGTCTGCTGCACTGCAACTAGCCAAAGAGCTCTTGAAAAAGGGCGCGCACCTCAGGATTTATGACCCTGCCGGCAATGCCAATGCTCAGCAGGTGTTAGGAAACAAGAATTTGGTTTATGTTACCTCTGCGAAGGAGTGCTTAAAGAGCGCGCAACTTTGTATTCTAGACACGCCTTGGGAAGAGTTTAAGAGCCTGACTCCCGAAGATTTTATCACCAATATGGACAAGCCGACAGTTTTAGACTGCTGGAGATTCTTTGACCGTGGTCAGTTTGCCGGCAAGGTAGATTACCTCGCCATTGGGATAAATTCCAAATTGTAAACTAATTCAAGATGACCATTAACAAAGAAATCAAAGAATACTGGGAACAAAGCACTCCGATGAGCTTTGCCCCAGAGAAGCTCAGCTACGAAGATAAGCGCAACTTCCGCTACTCGTTGCAAGATTACATGTGTGATACCTTTAGATTTGCTGATTTCTCAGGCAAATCGGTTCTTGAAATAGGCTGTGGTGCTGGAATCGATTCGGCCGAGTTTGCTAGGAATGGCGCCATGGTAACAAGCACGGACCTTACCTGGAGAGGCGCAAGGCTAACATGGGACCTGCTTGAGGGAATAAAACTGCCAACCAGAGTAATTCAATGCGATGCCAGAGCCCTGCCTTTTAAAAACGAGGCTTTCGACTGTGTATATTCCTTCGGCGTGTTTCATCATTTTCCAGAGATAGAGACTGCCTTGGCTGAAATGCATAGGGTGCTCAAATCAGGTGGAAGGGTGATGGTAATGCTATATCACCGGGATAGCCTGCTTTACGCCTATAGCATAATCTACTGGAGAGGCATAAAAGAGAATAGGCTGGGAACGCTGACTCCAGAACAACTCTTGTCCCTCTATTCGGAGAGAAACGAAGGCTGCCCATACACACGTGCCTATACTAAAGAAGAGGTTAGTGATATCTTCTCGAAATGGTTTGCCAATATCGTCACGGAAGCGCGCTACAATGTTATTGACCTGCCTGATCAGAGAAAGGTCAAGGTTGTTGTTCCTTTGGAATATGAACTCGGCTGGCATCTTGTGGTGAAAGCAGAGAAGTTGCCAAAACCGAAGCAGCACCGAGGGTAGTGGGAAAGAAATTGCCAAGGAAACAAATCAAAGTTCTCTATGTTTGCCCATTTGCTCATTATTCAGGACATCCTCCTTGGGCTGCCATACATGAGCCTGAAGCTTTAGCACGTGCCGGTGCCGATGTTACATTGCTCACCTTCTATGGCATTATAGACAATACCGAAGTCAAGGTGCCGCACATAACTGTGATTCCACGCCAGAAGCGTCTCAGCCCAATGCAGCGCCTGACCAATCTTCTTTTCACACGATGGGCGTTATTCAGGTGGCCAATTATGTTTCTTGAGAACTTCTGGACTTTGGCGGTGGCAATGCGGCTGAAGCGGAAGCTAAACTACGATATCATCCATATTCGCGATGGCGACCCCTTCATACCTATACCATTTCTCATTAGCCTCACCAAAGGGAATTCTAATTGGGTGCTCTCTTTAATGGGTGGTGGACTTTACAAACCCACTCAGCTATTTGCAGCGTTTAGAAAAGACTTTCGGCTGTTTGTTTACACGATGGCGCTTAGAATTATCCATAGCAAGATGTGGATGCCACTCTATCGCCGAAGCCTAGCCAAAAATCGATTTCTCATTCTAACCCAGAGTGAGGCAGGCAAACAGAGATATGACTCATATATGCAAGGCATATTCGCCGGCAAGGTGGCTTATCTTATGATGGGACAAGATGATATAGACAAATCCGTGTCCAAGGAAGAAGCCAGACGTCATCTAGGTATGCCACAGGACAAGCCGATATTCCTCTCCTTCGGTGTTCCCCACCCAGGCAAAGACCTTGAAACACTCTTCCGTGCCGTAAAGGACATACCAAACATTATTCTTGTGCAAGCAGGTAAAAGCACATTCAGTGTTGGACCAAATCCCACTAGATTAGCCGAGAACTATGCTACATTTGACAAGGTAATCATCAGAGACAATTATATACCAGAAGAAGAAAAGTCTTACTACTTCTTTGCTGCCGATGCAGCGATTCTTTCTTACACCAAACAGTTCTTGTCCACGGTGAGCATACTCTGGGACGCATGTCATTTCAGAACGCCGGTTATCGCCAGCGACAACGGGCAATTAGGGGAATTAGTCAAAGCTTTTAAGCCAGGCTTGCTCTTCGCAGCCCAGGATGCGGATTCTCTGAGACAAGCTATGGTACGATTCATTAGTCTCAAGCCAGAGAAGATAGAGATTATGAAAGATAACTGTCGTAGATTTTGTGATAAGTTTTCGATAAACGAATGGGCTAAGGGGTGCCTTGAGATTTATGAAGGCTTGCTGGGTGACAAAATGGGGAATTCAGCAACATAAATTGAGGAAGCTATTGGAGGATGAGAATGGATAAAGAAATGCTAAAAGAGGAGGTTAAGGCGTATTGGGAGGTTAATGTCTGTGAGACCATCTATACAGACCAGCTAAAATATACCAAAGAATACTTTGAGGAAATAGAAAATTTCAGATACTGGGTGACACCAGAGGTATTAGGGTTTGCACAATTTACTCGTTTCCGTGATAAAAAGATTTTAGAGATTGGGGTCGGTGCTGGTACTGATTTTCTCCAGTGGGTAAGAGCAGGTGCGGAGGCATATGGCATTGATTTAACCAAGGCGGCTGTTGAACACACGAAGGCAAGATTGAAACTATATGGATTGAGAGCAAAGGAGTTATCGGTTGGGGATGCTGAGAAATTGCCTTATGAGGATAATACTTTCGATCTAGTGTATTCATGGGGTGTTCTACATGCCACACCTGATACTGAAAAGGCATTGCACGAAGCGGTTAGGGTTACGAAACCAAATGGTAGAATTAAGATAATGGTTTACAATCGCTGGGGCATCCTCATGCTCTTCAAATGGCTTGAGGTAAACTTTCTCAAGCGTAGGTTTCCCAAAAGTCTTACCTGGTGCCTCTACAATGATGTGGAGAGCAAAGGAATGAAGGGTTATACATATGGTGAGATTCGCCGAATACTCTCCAGTTACCCGGTAAAGATTGCCGCCCTTGAGGGCCGGGTAAACAGGCGAGACTTGCTCCAAGTCCAGCCGAAGCCATTTAATGCCCTTCCTTTTAGAGCTTTTGCCTATCTACTAGCCTGCTTGATGGGCTTTAATAGGGCAGGATATACTGCTCCCCATTAAGACAGGGCTTGAGCTAAGAGAGTAAAATGGCTGAAAGGAAAACAGCCATGAAAAGAAGAAAATGGGATCCAAAGACCAAAGCCATGATAGTGATAGAG
>Ga0208828_1000202_pt1 | contig 27647 bp, 39 predicted proteins | sample Kivu_160m_FD_185487 | JGI IMG/M metagenome (GOLD analysis project Ga0208828, IMG submission 185487) | Freshwater microbial communities from Lake Kivu, Western Province, Rwanda to study Microbial Dark Matter (Phase II) - Kivu_160m (SPAdes)... | ecosystem: Environmental > Aquatic > Freshwater >... | reverse complement strand
CAAACATTTACTAATCAGCTGACTTTTAAGTAACAGGAAGTTTTCATGGCCCTGTTTGGAGGGTGACTCGGAAAAGAGTCACCCTTTCTCTTTTTCCCCCTTAACGATCTGCTGGATGTTGAAAGTGAACTCCTCGACTGCCGGGCCAATTGGATTCATCTGTCTGACCCATCCTGATACCGGTGGATCAAACAGATGGTCAATCAATAATCAAAATCGTCAATGGTCTTTCCGCCGGGTTTTTTCGGGGCCAGAAAATCATAGAGGATCCTGCACTCAGTTGGAATAGGCCTCCCGTTGCGGAAACTTGGCATCATGGTCATCCTTGAGAACGCATCGGCAAGTTCCTTGTCAGGTTTGCTGACTCCCCTCATGTACACTTTGCAGCAGACCGGATTTCCGTTACGGTCGATGATCATCCTGGCCAGGATGGTGCCCGGAGAGAGTTCGTTGACATAGGTCTCGATCGAACGGCTGCCATAACTCGTGGTGTCGTTTCCGCAGTGGTAAGCCGGGACAGGATTGGTGCCGGTAAGACCGAATGCCTCTGCATTGATACTGTCGGCCAGACGGAAATATGTCTCACAATTGAGCCGGTTGGCCGGGTCAATGGTGGCAGGGAGGTATTGAGGGGGGATCAGGTCTCCGAAGGTGATTTGCTGGGAATAGAGATGCCCTGGAATAAACGCCCAGCCAAACAGCGAGATCAGCAAAATTTCAATTACGGTAATCCGTTGTTTTTTCATCGTGAATAGCCTGGTAAAAGTATGTATTATTGGGGAATAAATCGTTATTTTTGAAGGAAAAACCGGCATGCACCTCTCCCTTTATCAGATCGCAAACCTTGTTTTTATTGCCCTCCTGCTGGTGCTGGTACTCCGATACCTTTGGATGATGATGGTTCATCCCCCTGATCAGCCTGCCTCCTGGAAAGAGGCGATGCGAAGCGGATCCATTCCCAGGACACTTAGAAAACTGGAGCGTTTTTATCCGGATAAGGTTCGTTTTTACACCTGGTGGCTGCAGGTGGAACGGTTAAAAAAGGAGTCTGTGCCCGGGGCATTTGCTGAACTCGGGGTCTACCAGGGAAAGAGCGCCAGGATCCTGCATTTGATGGACCCCTCCAGGAGGTTGTACCTCTTTGATACTTTTGAGGGATTCCCTGCAGTCGACCTCAAAGGGGAGGAGGGGAAAGCCTCAACCTACTCATCCGGTCATTTTGCCGATACCTCCGTTTCAATAGTGATGAAGAAGCTTGGGGGAGGCGACGGGATCCTTCTCTTCCCGGGATATTTTCCGGAAACTGTGAAATCGGTGAATGAGGGATCCTTCTCTCTTGTCAGCCTGGATGCTGATTTGTACAAGCCTACCAAAGCCGGCCTCGAATACTTCTACCCCCGACTATCCCCGGGAGGCGTCATCCTGGTTCATGATTACAATCCCCACTGGACAGGCGTGATCAGAGCTGTGGATGAATTCATGAAGACCATTCCCGAAACGCCGGTACTGATCCCCGACCGCGACGGTACACTTTTAATCATCAAGGGGAAAAAGGTTTGAGGAAGTACGGAAATGCGGAAATACGTAAGACGTACGATGTAAGACGACAAGTAAACAAGCGGACAGGCGGACAAGCGGACAGGCGGATAGATGGAAATAATGAACCGGAACGAGCCGACCGACGGGAGCTCATAACCGAAGTGAATAACATGATGACCTCATCACCTCATCACAAAAGATGACCGACAACCCACAACCTTTAATCCCTCCTCCAGAATATTACACCAAAAAATGTATTTTCCCTTGTAGGATAAAAAAAATGTCGTACTTTTGCACCCTCAAAAATCGGTAACGGATTTTTGAGTGGATGACAAGCTGAAATAGCAAGGAAACCTGATAACGCGAGACGACTATAGGTTTTCATCCGGCTTCGAATGCGGGAACCGGGTTACGTCTCTGCCTCTTTTCACCTTCCTTTCTACATTCCCGCGAAGATTCCAATATAGTAAAACAGCCAGGGTTCATTAAATTATTATGATTTCGGATTGTTGAAATCGAATTAATTTATACCTTTGCACGCCCGTTTGGGGTAGTTTGACCATAAAAATAGTTTAAACCGATTGATATGCCTACGATTTCGCAACTGGTTCGAAAAGGAAGAAAAAAGTTGACCGATAAGAGCAAAGCTCCTGCCCTGGATTCATGTCCGCAGCGCAGAGGTGTTTGTGTGAGGGTTTACACCACCACCCCCAAGAAGCCGAATTCGGCTATGCGGAAAGTGGCCAGGGTTCGTCTGACCAACGGGAAAGAGGTGAATGCCTATATCCCGGGTGAAGGACACAACCTGCAGGAGCACTCCATCGTCATGATCCGCGGTGGTCGTGTGAAGGATCTTCCCGGAGTCCGTTACCACATTATCCGTGGCGCTCTTGACACTTCCGGTGTGGAAGGTCGCAAGCAACGCCGGTCAAAATACGGAGCAAAACGTCCCAAAGAGAAGAAGTAGTACAAGACCGTATATACGAGGCCTGCCTCGTATATACCTATTAGATAGCATATGAGAAAATCAAAACCAAAAAAACGTTCGCTGATCCCCGACCCACGGTTCAAGGATACACTGGTCACAAAGTTTGTGAACAACATCATGCTCCAGGGTAAAAAGAATACGGCCTACAGTATTTTTTACGAAGCAATTGATATCGTAAGCGAGAAAACGGGCGAAGATGGGCTGGAAGTCTTCAAAAAAGCGCTTGCCAATGTGACCCCGGCCGTGGAAGTCCGCAGCCGTAGAATTGGTGGTGCCACCTTCCAGATCCCTTCCGAGATTCGTCCGGGCCGTAAGATGTCCATCGGGATGAAAGCCCTGGTGAACTTCTCACGTAAACGGCATGAGAAGACAATGGGACAAAAGCTGGCGGCTGAGATCATGGCGGCTTACAAGGAAGAGGGGAGCGCATTCAAGCGGAAGGAAGACACCCACCGGATGGCTGAAGCCAACAAGGCCTTTTCACATTTCAGGTTCTAATCACAATGCCCGGTAAGATCGAAAATATACGCAACATAGGCATCATGGCCCATATCGACGCGGGAAAAACCACGACGACGGAGCGTATATTGTACTATACCGGGATCAATTATAAATTGGGCGAGGTGCATGATGGTACCGCCACGATGGATTGGATGGTTCAGGAGCAGGAGCGTGGCATTACCATCACCTCAGCCGCCACTACCGTTTACTGGGACTACCGGGGTGAGAAATACAGGATCAACATCATTGATACCCCCGGACATGTCGATTTCACTGTTGAAGTGGAGCGCTCGCTGAGAGTGCTCGATGGCGCGATTGCCATCTTTTGCGCCGTTGGAGGCGTTGAGCCACAGTCGGAAACGGTATGGAAACAGGCCGATCACTACCATGTCCCGCGCATCTGCTATGTCAATAAAATGGACCGGGTAGGGGCTGACTTCTTCCAGGTGGTGAACCAGATCAAAGAGAAACTCGGAGCCAGACCGGTTCCGGTTCAGATCCCCATCGGAGAAGAGGAGGAGTTCAGTGGCATCGTGGATCTCATCAGCGGAAAAGCCTTCTCCTGGGATGAAGCATCCTACGGGATGACCTTCACCGAAATTCCCGTTCCCGAGGACCTGAAAGAACTGGTAAGGGAACACAGGTTGCATCTAATCGAAGGAACTGCTGAAGAGAGTGATGAGATGCTGGCCCGATTTGTCAATGACCCAGAAAGCATCACGGAAGAGGACATTGTCACCCATCTTCGGAATGCCACGATTGAGAACCGTGTGACCCCTGTCCTTTGCGGTGCTTCTTTCAAAAATACAGGAGTGCAACTGCTGATTGACAATATCATCCGATTCCTTCCTTCTCCCTATGATGTGCCTGCGGTAAAAGGGATCAACCCCTTTACAGGCAAGGAGGAGGAGCGGCATCCCGATCCGAATGAACCGTTTACTGCCCTTGCATTCAAAATCGCCACCGACCCCTTTGTGGGAAGGATCACCTTTTTCAGGGTCTATTCCGGGAAACTCGAAGCCGGGCAGCAGGTGCTCAATACCACCACGGATAAAAAAGACCGTGTGATGCGCCTGATCCTGATGCATGCCAACAAGCAGAATCCAATCAAACAGATTGAAGCCGGCGAGATCGGAGTGGCGATCGGGCTTAAGGAGGCCGGCACCGGAGACACCCTTTGTGATGTGAAACACCCGCTTGTACTTGAAACCATGGCTTTTCCCGAACCGGTGATCAACATGGCCGTGGAACCAAAGACGCAGGAAGATGTGGACAAGCTCAGCCTGGCCTTTGCCAAGATGGCTGAAGAGGATCCTACCTTTAAGGTACGGGTGGATGACGAGACCGGACAGACCCTGATTAGTGGCATGGGTGAGCTGCATCTTGATATCATCTGTGACCGTTTGAAACGGGAATTCAATATTGACTGCAACAGAGGCACTCCCCAGGTGGCGTATAAGGAGGCAATCCTGACACCGGTTGAGCACCGTGAGATTTACAAGAAACAAACCGGGGGGAGGGGACGCTTTGCCGACCTGCTGATTGAGATCTCACCCGTACAGACGGAAACAAAGGGATTGCATTTCGTGAATGAGACCAAAGGCGGTGCGATCCCGAAAGAATTTATTCCCGACATTGAAAAGGGGTTGAAATCCGCCATGATGAACGGTCCGCTGATCGGTTTCCCGATGGAGAGTGTCACCGTCAGACTGCTCGATGGTTCAGCTCATCCTGTTGACTCCGACCACCTCTCTTTTGAGATCGCGGCCAACATGGCTTTCCGTGCGGCAAGCAAGAAGGCGAAGATCGTTCTGCTTGAACCGATCATGAGGTTTGAAGTGATCACCCCGAGTGAATATGTCGGAGAGGTGACCAGCGACCTTACCAAACGCAGAGGGCACGTGGAAGAGATTGATACGCGGTTGGGCAACCAGGTCATTCACGGAAAGGTGCCTTTAGCCGAAATGTTCGGCTATGTAACCACTCTTCGGAGCCTTACTTCGGGAAGAGCCACCTCCATGCTGGAATTCTCCCGGTATCAGGCGACACCCAAAGAGATCATGGATGAAGTCCTCTTTAAATTAAGAGGATATATACCAATATATAATTAGTACAGATACCAACAAAACATAGAAACGTGAGCCAGAGAATCAGAATTAAGTTGAAGTCTTACGATTACAGCCTGGTTGACAAATCGGCCGAAAAGATCGTTAAAACAGTCAAGGCTACCGGTGCCGTAGTCAGTGGCCCAATCCCGCTGCCTACCGACAAAAAGATCTTTACTGTACTCCGGTCGACCTTTGTCAATAAGAAATCCCGGGAACAGTTCCAGCTTTGCTCCTATAAACGGTTGCTGGATATTTACAGTACGACTTCCAAGACCATTGATGCCCTGATGAAACTTGAGTTGCCCAGTGGTGTGGAAGTGGAGATAAAGGTGTGATCGTAAACGAATTAAAAAAGTAGAAAAATGTCTGGATTAATCGGGAAAAAAATCGGAATGACCAGTGTTTACGATGCCGCAGGAAAAAATATTCCCTGTACGGTAATCCAAGCTGGTCCATGCATCGTTACGCAGGTCAGATCAAAGGAGAAGGACGGATACGATGCCATCCAACTGGCCTATGACGAGAAGAAGGAGAAACATACCACAAAGGCCGAACGTGGCCACTTTGCCAAAGCAGGTGTCTCGCCCAAAAAAGTTTTGGCCGAGTTTACCCGTTTTGAAGCAGGGCACCAGAAAACATTTGGTGATGTTCTCCGGGTCGACATCTTTGAAGAGGGAGAGTATATTGATGTGGTAGGGATTTCAAAAGGAAAAGGGTTCCAGGGTGTTGTCAAGCGGCACAATTTCGCCGGGGTAGGTGAAGCCACCCACGGGCAGCATAACCGTTTGAGGGCTCCCGGTTCCGTTGGCGCCTCCTCCTGGCCTTCGCGCTTGTTCAAGGGGCTCAGAATGGCCGGCAGGATGGGGGGCAACCGGGTGAAGATGATCAACCTGCAGATCATAAAGATTATTCTTGAAAAGAATCTGGTGCTGGTCAAGGGAGCAGTTCCGGGTTCAAACGGTTCATATGTAATTATTGAGAGATGGAAGTAGAAGTATTTAACATAAAAGGCGGGAAGACCGATCGTAAGGTGGAACTGAACGATGCCGTTTTCGGGATCGAACCCAACGATCATGCGATTTACCTCGATGTAAAGCAGCACATGGCTAATCGCCGGCAGGGGACCCATGCCACACTGGAGGTCTCCATGCTTTCCGGCAGTACCCGAAAACTTCACCGGCAAAAAGGAACCGGCGGATCCAGGAAAGGTCACATTAAAAGCCCGCTCTTCCGTGGAGGAGCAAGGGTTTTCGGGCCACAACCAAGAGACTACTCTTTCAAACTCAACAAAAAGCTGAAAAAGCTTGCACGCATCTCAGCGCTGAGCTATAAAGTGAAAGAGAACGGATTCACAGTGATCGAGGATTTTACATTCGAGGCTCCCAAAACAAGGCAGGTGACCGACATGATCAAGAATTTCAATGCGGAGAATACGCGTCTCCTGCTGGTCACCAGCAGCACCGATCCCAATGTGGTGCTTTCGGCCAGGAACCTGCAGAAGGTAAAAGTCATCAATGCCTCTGATCTCAATACGTATGAGATTCTCAACGCAGGCCGTATGCTGGTCACAGAGAGCTCTCTCAAGGAGATTGAAAAGATAACCCAGAATTAATCTGCTAATTCGCGAGCAATGAGCATTATAATCAAACCGATCATTACCGAGAAGATGACCCAGATAGGTGAACAACTGAACCGATATAGTTTTGTTGTTGACCGGTCGGCCAACAAGCTCCAGATCAAGAAAGCGATCAAGGAATTGTATGATGTGGATGTTCTTGAGGTCAACACGATGGTCTACTCCGGTAAAAACAAATCCCGATTTACCAAAGGCGGCGTAATCAAGGGAAGGACAACAACATATAAGAAAGCCATCATTACATTGGCTAAAGGTGAAACGATTGACTTTTACAGCAATATTTAATAGAAATGGCGCTCAAAAAATACAAACCGACAACACCCGGTCAGAGGTTCAAAGTCATCAGTGCGTTTGATGAGATAACCACATCAACACCTGAGAAGAGCCTGATTGCTACAAAAAAGAAAACCGGTGGACGAAACAATGAAGGAAAGATGACCATGCGCTACGTGGGGGGTGGTCACAAACAACGGTATCGAATGATTGACTTTAAACGGGATAAGGAAAACATCCCGGGAGTCGTCTCCTCGATCGAATACGATCCTAACCGGACGGCAAGGATCGCGTTGATCGCATACAAAGATGGAGAGAAACGGTACATCATCGCCCCTCACGGGCTGAAGGTCGGTCAGACCATCCTTTCGGGTAAGGGGGTTCCGCCTGAAATAGGCAATGCCCTTTACCTGAGTGAGATCCCATTCGGGACCGTGATTCACAACGTGGAACTGCGTCCGGGTCAGGGTGCCAAGTTGGTCAGAAGTGCCGGGAATTCAGCCCAACTGATGTCGCGCGACGGCAAGTTTGCCATCCTCAGGATGCCTTCGGGCGAGACCCGGATGATCCTTCAGGCGTGCAAAGCCACCATCGGGATCGTTTCCAACCCCGACCACAACCTCGAATCCTCCGGGAAAGCCGGACGTACACGCTGGATGGGCAGAAGGCCCCGCACCCGTGGCGTTGCCATGAACCCTGTTGACCATCCGATGGGTGGTGGCGAAGGAAGGGCTTCGGGCGGACACCCGCGCTCACGTAAGGGAATGCCTGCAAAGGGATACAAGACTCGCGCCCAGAAAAAGGCAAGCAATAAATATATCGTTGAACGGAGAAAGAAATAATATAATCATTGAATTATGAGCCGATCACTTAAAAAAGGTCCGTATATCAATTACAAACTGGAGAAAAAGGTCCTCGATTCAGTAGAATCGAAAAAGAAAACCGCAATCAAGACCTGGTCAAGGAGTTCCATGATCTCTCCTGATTTTGTCGGCCTCACCGTTGCCGTGCATAACGGTAACAAATTCATCCCTGTCTATATCACGGAGAACATGGTAGGCCATAAACTCGGTGAATTCGCCCCTACACGTATCTTCAGGGGTCATGCCGGGAATAAGGATAAAGGTAAAAAGTAACGACATAATTGAAGAACAATGGGAGTTAAAAGTCGTACACGCGCTGAAAAACGCAAGGAGACCAAGAAAAACACGGCCTTCGCAAGCCTGCAGAATGTCCCCACCTCTCCACGGAAAATGAGAACTGTGGCTGATCTGGTTCGTGGCAAACGAGTGGAACTGGCATTGCATATTCTCAAAACAAACCCCAAGCACCCGGCTATCCGCCTGCACAAACTATTGCTCTCTGCGATCTCCAACTGGCAGAGCAAACATGAAGGGCAGCGCATTGAAGAGAGCGATCTTTTTGTGAAGGAGATCCAGGTGGATGGCGGCAGGATCCTGAAACGGATCCAGCCATCGCCTCAGGGAAGAGCGCACCGGATCAGGAAGCGTTCAAACCATGTGACGATCATCGTCGAGAGCATGAACAAACCCGAAGTGATGCCGGAAGCCGAAAAGGATGAGGTAAAACCCGAAGTGAAGGCGCCCAGGGCGAAGAAAAGCACCGAAGGAACTCCGAAGGCTGCCAAAAAGGCTGCACCGAAAAAAACTGCCCCTAAGCCACCCAAGGCTATCAAAGAGGTGAAAAAGGCCCCAAAGCCAAAAGCTGCTGCAGCACCAAAGAAAGGAACCAACTTAAAATCAAATAATAAAAAAGGATAATGGGACAGAAGACGAACCCGATTGCAAACAGGTTAGGAATCATCCGTGGCTGGGATTCAAACTGGTATGGCGGAAAAAACTTTGAACCCAAACTGATTGAGGATGAAAAGATCCGTAAGTATCTGCATGCCCGTCTATCCAAAGCTGGCATCTCCAAGATTGTGATCGAACGAACCCTGAAACTGGTCACCGTAACCATCCATACTGCCCGTCCAGGTATCATCATCGGTAAAGGCGGTCAGGAGGTTGACAAACTCAAGGAGGAGCTGAAAAAGGTGACCAGCAAGGAGATCCAGATCAATATCGCTGAGATCAAACGGCCGGAACTCGATGCCGTCATCGTGGCAAGTACCATTGCCAGCCAGATTGAAGGAAGGATCTCTTACCGCCGGGCGATCAAGACTGCGATCGCATCAGCCATGCGGATCGGTGCCGAAGGAATCAAAGTGGGGATCTCAGGCCGGTTGGGAGGAGCTGAAATGGCCCGGCGGGAACAATACAAAGAGGGCCGGATCCCGCTGCATACCTTCCGTGCCGATATCGATTATGCCATCGGCGAAGCCCATACCACCTACGGCAGGATTGGCGTGAAGGTGTGGATCTGCAAAGGAGAGATTTATGGCAGGCCTGATCTGGTACCGAGCACCTCGAGCCCGAAGGGAAAACCCCTTGGAGGCGGTGGTCCGCAGCGGCCCAGGGGTGACCGGCCATCCCGACCGGCAAAGCCCAGAAACAGAAAATAGTGTAGCACCCTAATAATACGTTGAGATAATGTTACAGCCAAAAAAGACAAAATACAGGAAACAGCAGAAGGGGAAAATGAAGGGAAATGCCGGTCGCGGACATGAACTGGCTTTCGGTTCCTTTGGGATCAAAACAATGGAACAGGCCTGGATCACCGGTCGCCAGATCGAAGCTGCCCGTCAGGCAATCACCCGTCATATGAAAAGGGAAGGACAGATTTGGATCCGCATCTTCCCCGATAAGCCCGTTACCAAAAAACCTGCCGAAGTACGTATGGGAAAAGGAAAAGGCGCACCCGAATATTTCGTGGCCAGGATTACCCCGGGCCGGATCCTTTTTGAAGCAGAAGGGGTGCCTCTCCATGTGGCAAAAGAGGCATTGCGCCTCGGCGCCCAGAAACTTCCCGTTGAAACGAAATTCGTTCTCCGGAGAGATTACGTTGAAGAATAACAGACACCATGGAACAGAAAGTTATCAGAGAAATGACCACGGGCGAGATCAAAGAACGCCTGGACGAGGAAAAGCGCCAACTGGTGAAGCTGCGGCTGAACCATGCGGTTTCTCCACTCGAAAACCCAAATAAGATCAAGGCATATCGGAAGACCATCGCCCGCCTTGAAACAGAATTACGTCAGCGAATACTGAAAGACGAAGAAACGAAACAGCAAGTAACCAATTGACAATCATGGAAACCAGAAAACTTAGAAAAGAGAAAACCGGGGTTGTTGTCAGCAGTGGGATGAATAAATCCATCGTGGTGGAAGTGGAAAGGAAAGTGAAACACCCGAAATACGGAAAGTTTGTTAAAAAATCTTCCCGGTTTATGGCTCATGATGAGACAAACGAATGCCAGGAAGGTGATACGGTTCGCATTGCTGAAACCAGGCCTCTGAGCAAGAACAAATGCTGGAGACTCGTAGAAATTATTGAAAAGGTTAAATAGTCATGATACAACAAGAGTCAAGATTATCTGTAGCAGATAACAGCGGTGCCAAGGAGGTCCTGTGCATCAAGGTGCTTGGTGGAACCGGCAGGCGTTACGCCTCGGTGGGTGATCGCATCATTGTAACTGTCAAAAATGCTATCCCTTCAGGAAACATAAAGAAGGGGACGGTAGCCACGGCGGTTGTGGTCCGGACAAAAAAAGAGATCCGCAGAAACGATGGTTCCTACATCCGTTTTGATGATAATGCCGTCGTGCTTCTCAATGCCTCCGGCGAACTGATCGGGACCCGTATTTTCGGCCCTGTTGCCCGTGAACTGAGAGAGAAGCAGTTCATGAAGATCGTTTCATTAGCGCCGGAAGTGCTTTAACGAAGAATAATTCAAATCCCATGCAAAAGAAATTACATATCCGAAAAGGCGACACGGTGATGATCATCGCCGGTGATTCAAAAGGCCAACAGGGAAAAGTACTGGTGGTAGAGAAAGCCAAGGAAATGGCCATTGTGGAAGGAGTGAACATGGTTTCAAAACATACCAAACCAAATACGAAAAATCCCCAGGGTGGGATCATCAAGAAAGAGGCTCCGGTTCATATCTCAAACCTGATGATCGTCGACGGCACCGGGAAACCATCCCGGATCTCAAGGAAAGTCGATGCCAAAAGCAAAAAACTGGTTCGTTATTCAAAAAAAACAGGGGAGGTGATTAAGTAATGGCTTACATTCCAAGAATCAAAGAGAAGTACCTGAATGAGATCGTTCCGGCATTGATGGACGAATTCAAGTACAAAAACCGCATGCAGGTTCCCAGAATCCTGAAGATCAGTGTGAACCAGGGGCTTGGTGTTGCCATCTCTGACCGTAAACACATCGATACCGGGATCAACGAAATGACGATGATCACTGGTCAGAAAGCAGTAGCCACCAAATCGAAGAAAGATATCTCCAATTTCAAACTCAGAAGGAACAACCCGATCGGTGTCAGGGTGACACTTCGCGGGGATAAAATGTACGAGTTCCTCGATCGCCTGATCGCCATCTCCCTGCCGCGTGTAAGGGATTTTCGCGGGATCAGCGACAAAGGATTCGACGGCCGCGGGAACTTCACCATGGGTGTCACAGAACAGATCATCTTTCCTGAAATCGATATCGATAAAGTGGCCCGCATCAACGGAATGGATATCACCTTTGTGACCTCTGCTCCGAACGACCGGGAAGCCTATGCCTTATTAAAAGCTTTTGGATTACCTTTTAAAAACAAATAAACGATGGCGAAAGAATCAATTAAAGCCAGAGAACGCAAAAAAGAGAAATTAGTCGAGCGTTACGCTGAAAAACGGAAGGCACTCAAAGAGGCCGGTGACTACATCGCGCTGCAGAAACTTCCGAAAAACGCCTCTCCTGTAAGGCTGCACAACCGTTGCAAACTGACCGGAAGGCCCAAGGGATATATGAGATTGTTCGGCATCTCCAGGATTAATTTCAGGGAAATGGCCGTTAAAGGACTGATCCCGGGAGTTAAAAAAGCAAGTTGGTAGATAAATAGTTTAAGGCCGGGCATGCCCCGCCTCAACAAAAAACAAAGAAAGAATATGGTTACGGATCCCATTGCAGATTATTTGACCAGAATCAGGAATGCCGTGATGGCAAACCATCGGGTGGTTGAGGTCCCAAAATCAAAGATCAAGGTTGAGATGACCAGAATCCTGCACGAAAAGGGTTTTATCACAAACTACAAAGTGGAAGAGACCCCGCTGCCAGGTACGATCAAGATCGCTCTCAAGTATCACCCCGTGACGAAGATCTCCGCCATCAACGCCCTTGTCAGGATCAGCAAGCCTGGTCTGCGGAAATATGTAGACTCAGAACACCTGCCCAAAGTCTTGAACGGATTGGGGATCGCTATCCTCTCCACATCACAGGGCATCATGACGGATAAAGAGGCCAGGACCAAAAAAATAGGTGGTGAGGTGTTATGTTACATCAGCTAAAGAAGGAGAGAAAGAGATGTCAAGAATAGGAAAACTACCGATTGAAGTCCCTGCCGGGGTCCAGATCACCATCTCGGACAAGAACCTGGTTACGGTAAAAGGGAAATTAGGCGAATTGCAACAACAGGTCGACCCGAAGATCATAGTGAAACTCGATGGAGACAAACTGCTGGTAACCAGGAGCACCGATGAACAGGATGACCGTTCAAAGCACGGTCTTTACCGGTCGCTGCTTGCCAATATGGTAAAGGGAGTCTCTGAAGGCTTTACCACCGTTCAGGAGCTGATCGGTGTGGGTTACAAAGCCTCTTCATCAGGACAAACGCTGGAGCTTTCCCTGGGGTATTCCCATAACATCATCATGGAGCTTCCGAAAGAGATCATCCTCGAAACAACGGCACAGAAGGGGAAGGCGAATACCATCATCCTGAAATCCTTTGACAAGCAACTTCTCGGACAGGTTGCTGCCAAGATCAGGTCGCTGCGTCCGCCAGAACCATACAAGGGAAAAGGGATCAGATTTGAAGGGGAGGAGATCAAGAAGAAAGCGGGTAAATCAGCCGCAGGTCAGTAAAGACGAGGCATGCCTCGTCTTTACCGACCTCTGGCATGAATCGCCTACAAGATAAAAAAACAAAAAAATGGCAATAAAGAATAAAAAAGAACAACGACGTGCGCGGATCAAGATGAGGATCCGGAAGATCGTGAAGGGTACTGCCGAACGGCCTCGTATGACCGTGTTCAGAAGCAATAAGGAGATCTATGTCCAGTTGGTCGACGACCTGACTGGTACCACTCTCGCGACAGCATCATCGCAGGCTGAAGAGATCGCCGCACAGAAAGTTACGAAGATTGAGCAGGCAAAACTGGTAGGGAAAGCCATTGCTGAGAAAGCGGTTCAGGCAGGGATCGAATCTGTCGTCTTCGATCGAAACGGATATTTATATCATGGCCGTATTAAATCCCTGGCGGAAGCTGCCCGGGAGAATGGTCTAAAATTCTAATTAGCTATGGCAAACGCTAACGTAAAAAGAGTAAAATCAAGCGAAATTGAATTCAAAGATCGCCTGGTCAGCATCCAGCGGGTTACCAAGGTAACCAAAGGGGGACGAACCTTTAGTTTTTCAGCTATCGTAGTGGTAGGCAATGAGAATGGCGTGGTTGGATATGGTCTGGGAAAAGCGAAAGAGGTCACCGCAGCCATCGCCAAAGGGATTGATGATGCCAAGAAAAACCTGATCAAGGTTCCCATACTAAAAGGTACCATCCCACATCCTCAGGAGGGTAAGTATTCCGGGGCACTTGTTTTTCTGAAGCCGGCCGCTCCCGGTACGGGTGTCATCGCCGGCGGTGCCATGCGTGCTGTCCTGGAGAGTGTCGGGGTGACCGATGTTCTGGCAAAATCGAAGGGATCATCCAATCCCCACTCTGTCGTAAAAGCAACCATCAATGCACTGGTCCAGCTCCGCGACCCCTATACCATTGCACAGCTCAGGGGTATCGACATGGATCGGGTCTTCAACGGATAATGTAGCACTGTAATTATTAAACGCATCAGAGAAGATGGCAAAAATCAGAATCACCCAGGTAAGCAGCAAAATCGGCCGGCCTGAAAGGCAGAAAAGGACCCTCGAGGCTCTGGGACTCAAACGGATCCGTCATACGGTGGAGCACGAAGCCACTGCACAGATCCTGGGTATGGTAAACAAGGTAAAGCACCTGGTCACCGTGGAAGAGGTGACCGAATGATAATCGATCAGACGTAACAACGCATAAAATACAGACAATGAATTTAAGTAATCTAAAACCGGCTGAAGGTTCGACCAAAAAATCGAAGAGGGTTGGACGTGGACAGGGATCAGGCAGGGGAGGCACCTCCACCCGCGGGCACAAAGGCGCCAAATCCCGCTCAGGCTATTCCCGGAAGCTTGGAAACGAAGGCGGCCAGATGCCTCTTGCCAGACGTGTTCCGAAATTTGGATTTAAAAATATCAACCGGATTGAATACAAAGGAATCAACGTGGATGTGCTGCAATCCCTGGCAGATAAACTGAAGGTGACTGAAATCAATCTGGAACTCCTCATCAAAAACGGATACGCTTCCAAGAGAGACCGCATCAAGATCCTGGGCAGAGGTGAACTGAAGACTAAACTCGATGTAACAGCCCATGCATTTTCCGCTACGGCTAAAAAGATCATTGAAGATAACGGAGGGAGTATAACCACCATCTAATTGCTGTTGAATGAAAAAGCTGATACAAACCATCCGGAATATTTGGAAGATTGAAGACCTTAGAAAGAGGATCCTTTATACATTGGGGATTCTGCTGATCTACCGACTGGGCTCTTACGTTGTGTTGCCCGGAGTGGATCCCGGGATGCTTGCCAATCTCCAGAACCAGAGCAGCCAGGGATTACTTGGCCTGCTCAATATGTTCTCGGGAGGCGCATTTGCCAATGCATCCATCTTTGCTCTCGGGATCATGCCCTATATCTCTGCCTCCATCGTGATGCAGTTGTTAGGACTTGCCATTCCCTACTTCCAGAAATTGCAGAAAGAGGGGGAAAGCGGAAGGAAAAAGATCAACCAGATCACCCGGTACCTCACCGTGATCATCCTCATCTTCCAGTCGCCTGCTTACATTGCCAACCTGGTATCCCAGATGCCTGCGGAAGGGATCATGCCTTTTAACCCCAACGTGACCTCCCATTCCATCTTTTCGTTCTTCGGAATATCCTCTATCATCATCCTTACTGCCGGATCGATGTTTATCATGTGGCTTGGCGAACGCATCACCGATAAAGGGATCGGAAACGGGATCTCGCTGATCATCATGATCGGGATTATCGCCCGGTTGCCGTTTGCCCTCTTTGGGGAGCTTGTTTCCCGGATGGAGCAGCAGGGCGGCGGATTGGTGCTTTTTGTTGTGGAGCTTGCCTTCCTGGTCTTTGTCATCCTGGTCACCATCCTGCTGGTTCAGGGAACCCGCCGGATCCCGGTTCAGTATGCCAAACGGATTGTGGGAAATAAACAGTATGGCGGTGTGCGCCAGTATATCCCCTTAAAGGTGAATGCAGCCGGTGTAATGCCGATCATTTTCGCGCAGGCGATCATGTTCCTGCCGCTGACACTGGCCGGATTTGCCAATTCGGAAACCCTTTCGGGGATCGCCCGGGTGTTTACCGACTATACCAGCTTCTGGTACAATTTTGTCTTCTTCCTGATGATCATCTTCTTCACTTACTTTTATACGGCAATCACCATCAATCCTACGCAGATGGCGGAAGACATGAAAAAGAACGGAGGGTTTATCCCTGGCGTCAAACCGGGAAAGAAAACGGCAGAGTTCATCGACAGCATCATGTCGAGGATTACCCTGCCCGGCTCGATTTTCCTGGGATTTGTGGCCATCATGCCGGCATTGGTGAAGTTGGTGGGAGTTACGTCACAATTCGCACAGTTTTACGGGGGAACATCCCTCCTGATCTTGGTGGGGGTTGTGCTTGATACCTTGCAACAGATAGAAAGCCACCTGTTAATGAGGCATTATGACGGGTTGACGAAGTCGGGAAGGATCAAAGGCAGGTCATCGTTCAGTATGGCCAGGTAAACTAAAAGATACCGGATGATTGTTACGTCGAACGAAGAGGTTGAGTTATTGAGAGAAAATGCGATCATTGTTAGCAAAACACTGGCAGAAGTCGCAAAATATATTGAACCGGGCGTTAAAACGATAACGCTGGATAACATAGCGGAAGAATTTATCCGCGCGGAAGAAGCGGTTCCCGGTTTTAAAGGGTACCGCGGGTTTCCGGGAACCCTGTGCATCTCGGTCAACGAAGAGGTGGTACATGGGATACCGGGAGGGAGAGTTCTTAAAAATGGTGATGTTGTGTCGATCGACTGTGGCTGTATCAAACATGGTTATTATGGTGATTCAGCTTACACCTTCCCGGTGGGGGAGGTTGACCAGGAGGTACTGAATCTGCTTCAGCGAACCAAAGAGTCTCTTTTCAGGGGCATCCGGATGGCTCAGGCAGGAAGACGGGTGGGGGATGTCAGCTATGCCGTGCAAGACTATGTTGAATCGTTTGGGTATTCAGTCGTTCGTGAGTTGGTGGGTCATGGGATAGGAAAGCAGCTCCACGAAAAACCCGATGTGCCGAATTACGGACGGCCGGGTTCGGGAGCGAAATTGCCGGATGGTCTGGCGATCTGTATTGAACCGATGATCAATCTGGGAACAAAGAATGTTGTTCAGGCTGCAGATGGTTGGACGATCCGTACATCCGACCGGAAACCATCCGCACATTTTGAGCTGACACTCATCGTACGGAAGGAGGAACCGGATGTACTTTCGACCTTCTCCTACATAGAAGAGGTTTTGAGACCATAAATAAAACAATAATGTAAAGATGCGGCATGCCGCATCTCACAATAAAAAAAAATGGCAAAGCAATCTTCAATCCAGCAGGACGGAACGGTCGTCGAATCGCTTGGCAACGCCATGTTCAGGGTGGAACTCGAAAACGGACACGTGATCACGGCACACATCTCGGGAAAAATGAGGATGCACTACATCAAAATATTACCGGGGGATAAGGTGAAAATCGAAATGTCACCCTATGACCTGACAAAAGGAAGGATAACGTTTAGATACCAATAGTAAAAAGAGGTAACCATGAAAGTTAGAACATCGATCAAGAAACGGTCAGCTGACTGCAAGATCGTTCGCAGAAAGGGGAAGCTGTTTGTGATCAATAAAAAGAATCCCAGGTTTAAACAAAGACAAGGTTAACAATATAAAGGAGTTTAATTATGGCCAGAATTGCAGGTATTGATTTACCCAAACAAAAACGGGGAGTGATCGGTCTGACATACATCTACGGGATTGGCAGAAGCAGTGCGGAAAAGATTCTGAACATGGCAGGGGTGGATGTGAACAAGAAAGTTCAGGAATGGAACGATGATGAGCAGAACGCGATCCGTACGGTCATCAACGACAAGTTCAAGGTTGAAGGAGCCGCCCGTTCAGAAGTTCAGATGAACATCAAACGGTTGATGGACATTGGAGCTTACCGGGGAATCCGACATCGGCTGGGACTTCCGGTCCGCGGACAAAGTACCAAGAATAATGCCCGAACAAGAAAGGGCAGAAAAAAGACGGTTGCCAATAAGAAGAAGGCAACGAAAGGTTAATCGTAGTTAGTTTTATCTATGGCAAAGATTGAGAAAAGTGCAAAAAAACGGGTTGTGAAAGTCGACCCTGTTGGGAGGGCTTATATTAATGCCTCTTTCAATAACCTGATCGTGACATTGACCAACAATACCGGTCAGGTGATCTCCTGGTCGTCAGCCGGGAAAATGGGCTTCAGAGGGTCCAAGAAGAATACGCCTTATGCCGCCCAAATGGCTGCACAGGATGCTTCAAAGAGGGCTTACGATGCCGGATTGAGAAAAGTCAAGGTCTATATCAAAGGCCCGGGGGCAGGAAGAGAATCCGCTATCCGTACTATCCATACTTCCGGAATTGAAGTTTCTGAGATTATGGATATCACCCCATTGCCACACAACGGTTGTCGTCCTCCCAAAAGGCGCAGAGTCTAAAAGAAACCATTCAAAGATCTATTATAATCAAGAGTTATGGCTAGATACATTGGTCCGAAATCAAAGATTGCAAGAAAGTTCAGAGATCCGATCTATGGACCTGATAAGTATTACGAGAAAAAGAACTATCCTCCCGGCATGCACGGACAGTCGAGGCGCCGCCCCAAGTCATCAGAATATGGGACCCAGTTGATGGAGAAACAGAAAGCGAAGTATACCTATGGCATTCTGGAACGTCAGTTCAGAAACACCTTTATGAAGGCTGCCCGGAAGGGTGGGAAAACGGGGGAAGTACTGCTTCAGCTGATCGAAGCAAGGCTTGATAACGTTGTCTTTCGCTTGGGAATTGCCCCTACGCGCAGTGCAGCACGTCAGTTAATTTCACACCGTCATATTTCTGTGAATGGTTCCGTGGTCAATATTCCAAGTTATGAAATTCGCCCGGGGGATATCATCAGTGTTCGTGAACGCTCCAAATCATTGGAATCCATTCTGAATTCGGTTGCCTCCAGGTCAAATCAATATCCTTGGCTGGAGTGGGATGTGAATACCCTTACCGGAAAATTCATGAGCTACCCCGAACGTGAGCAGATCCCCGAGAATATCAGGGAGCAACTGATCGTCGAATTGTATTCCAAGTAATCATAGCAAATAAAAATTAACCCCTAAAAAGGCAATTATGGCAATATTACCGTTTCAGAAGCCCGAAAAGGTCATCATGGTGGAATCAGATGACAACCGTGGCGTGTTCGAGTTTCGTCCTCTCGAACCCGGTTTCGGGATCACTATCGGAAATGCCCTCAGGAGAATCCTGCTTTCTTCTCTCGAAGGATATGCCATCACCTCCATCAAGATCGAAGGAGTTGATCAGGAGTTCTCAACCATCAAAGGCGTGATCGAAGATGTTACAGAGATCATCCTGAATTTGAAACAGGTTCGGTTCAAGAAACTGATTGAATCGGAAAACTCGGAAAAAGTCACCGTGATCGTTGGCCAGCAGAAAGAGTTCAAAGCCGGTGATATCAATAAATTCCTCTCGGTGTTTCAGGTGCTGAATCCCGATCTCGTCATTTGTCATATGGATCCTGCTGTGAAACTGACCCTCGAGATTTCCATCGATAAAGGCCGTGGATACGTTCCCGCAGAGGAGAATAAAACACTGAGTACAACGCTGGGCAGGATTGCCATCGATTCGGTTCATACACCGATCAAGAATGTGACCTTCCATGTAGAAAATTTCCGTGTTGAACAGAAAACAGACTATGAGAAACTCCTCCTCGAAATCATTACCGATGGCTCAATCCCTCCGAAAAATGCACTGAAAGAGGCGGCACGGATCCTCATCCACCATTTTATGCTCTTCTCGGATGAGAAAATTACCCTCGATACCAATGAAAAAACGGTGACTGAGGAATTTGATGAGACTTCCCTCCACATCAGACAGCTTCTGAAGACCAAGCTGGTGGATATGGACCTTTCGGTTCGGGCGCTTAACTGCCTCAAGGCAGCTGACGTAGAGACTCTTGGGGATTTGGTGGCCTTCAATAAAAACGATCTGCTGAAATTCCGCAATTTCGGCAAGAAATCCCTCACCGAGTTGGAGGAGCTTGTCAAGACGAAAGTACTGGAATTCGGAATGAATACTGCAAAATATAAATTAGATAAGGATTAACTGGAATGAGACACAAGAAGAATATCAACCATCTTGGAAGAACAAGTGAGCACAGGAAAGCGATGCTTTCCAACATGGCTTCCTCATTGATCCTTCACAAGAGAATCACGACCACCCTGGCAAAGGCAAAAGCCTTGCGTTCGTATGTTGAGCCGCTGATTACCAAGGCAAAAGAGGATTCCACTCATTCGAGACGAATGGTCTTCAGCTATCTCCAGAATAAAGAGGCTGTATCGGCACTTTTCCGTGAGGTTTCGCTCAAAGTGGCTGACCGGCCCGGTGGGTACACCCGCATTTTGAAAACCGGCCCGCGACTAGGTGATAATGCCGAAATGTGCATCATCGAGCTGGTGGATTACAATGAACTGATGATTGGGCAGAAAGAGGATCTGAAAGGCAGAAGTACCCGTCGCCGCCGCAGCCCCGCCAAGAAAAAGGGTGAGGAAACCAAGACCACCGCAGAAGTGAAAGAGGAGGCTGCACCCGAGGTTGAGGAAGAGGTCACCGAAGTGAAGGAAGAGACTGCCCCCGAGATCACCGAAGAGGTGAAAGCGGACACAGTAGCTGAAGAGAAGCTAGAAGAAAAGACCGAGGAAATTGTAGAGGAAAAAGCCGAAGAAGAACCCACTAAAGAGAAGGAATAAAATGAGCCGTATCATCGCTACTCGTGCCCGTCAGATTCTGGATTCACGCGGCAACCCTACTATCGAGGTCGATGTGATCACCGAAAACGGCGTCCTGGGAAGGGCAGCAATCCCTTCAGGCGCTTCCACCGGGATTCATGAAGCTGTCGAACTGCGTGACGGTGACAAGAAGTTCTATCTCGGGAAAGGGGTTCTGCAGGCAATACATCATGTGAATACCATCATTGCCCCTGAACTGGAAGGGATGTATGTTACCGAACAGATCGAGATCGACAGGAAGATGATCGAACTTGACGGAACACCGAACAAAGGAAAATTAGGGGCTAATGCCATTCTTGGTGTCTCTCTGGCCGTTGCCAAAGCGGCTGCCCAGTCTACTGCGCAGGAGCTCTATCGATACATCGGCGGGGTTGGTGCTAACACCCTGCCCATCCCGATGATGAATATCCTCAACGGCGGTTCACATGCGGACAACTCAATCGATTTTCAGGAATTCATGATCATGCCGGTGGGAGCTTCCTCCTTCTCGGAAGCGATCAGGATGGGGGCAGAGGTGTTTCATCACCTGAAAGCCGTGCTGAAAAAAGGGAATTACTCAACAAATGTGGGGGATGAAGGGGGATTTGCCCCCAACCTGAAATCCAATGAGGAGGCGCTGAAAGTCATCATCAAGGCCATTGAGAAAGCCGGATATAAACCGGGGAATGATATCTACATCGCCTTGGATCCAGCCTCTTCCGAATATTATATCCCGGAAGAGAACTGCTACCATCTGAAGAAATCCACCGGGGAAAAATTGTCTCCCGCCCAGATGGTCGCCTTCTGGAAAGACTGGGTGAGCCGCTATCCGATCATTTCGATCGAAGACGGAATGGCGGAAGATGACTGGGACGGTTGGAAGCTGATGACCAAGGAGATGGGAAAGAAGATCCAGCTGGTTGGGGATGATATTTTCGTGACGAACGTCAATCGCATTCAAATGGGGATTGACAAGGGCGTTGCAAATTCTGTCCTTATCAAGGTAAACCAGATCGGAACACTTACGGAGACCATTGATGCGGTGAATATGGCTTACAGGAACGGCTATACGGCTGTGATCAGCCATCGTTCGGGAGAGACCGAAGATACCACCATTGCCGACCTTGCCGTGGCACTGAACACTGGTCTGATCAAAACCGGGTCCGCCTGCCGTACCGACCGGATCGCAAAATACAACCAATTGCTTCGGATCGAGGAAGAACTAGGAGATTCAGGGATTTACCTGGGCCGGAATTTTAAGTTTGTAAAATAACAGTTACCCAATGATTTGTGAAAGTCCACTCTGCCGGGTGGGCTTTTTTGTTGGAAAAATGTTGATATCTAATACCGGAATCATTGGTTTCTTAAGAATTCGAGGCATATATTTGATGTGGTAAAGAAGTATACATATCATCCGGAAAGCCATTCACTGCATGACCAGATTCCCGCCTAAGATCGTGCTTGTATTTTTTATTATTGTTTTTCCGCTATTTCTTTCTGCACAGGCAAACCTAAAACTTGGAAGCCGTTTTGGCGAAAACTGGTTCATTGGTTTCTCCGTGGGTCCGACCTTCTTCTCAGGAGATCTGAATGTCAATCGTTTCCTTCCCCAGGCGGGTGATTGGAAGGTTGGTGGTACCTTTAACTTCGGCCGTCAGTTGAGTCATGTATTTGCCTTGCGTGGCCAGATATTTGGAGGAGGACTGGCCGGGCGAAAAGACAATAAGCAAGACGGGACGCCGGTAAACCTTCGTTTCACCTCCCTGGTCATTGATGGCAATGTGAACACCATGATCAACTTCTCCAATCTCTTAGGCGGGTTCAAGGAGAAAAGGGCATTTTTTGTCTATGGAACCGTTGGGGTGGGTGCCGCCTACTGGAAAACAACCCAGTATGATCTGCTCACGGATGCGGTATTCCCAAGTGCTGACTCAACAGCGCATGTTACCGCTGTTTTCCCGGTTGGGATCGGTGCCTATTACAGTATCGCCAACAAAGTGAACCTCGGGCTTGAATATTCCCTCCGGACAAGTGCTTCCGATATGTTGGACGGCATTGCCGAAGGTTTTAAGCTTGATATATATAGCCTGCTTTCATTTACTATCACGCTGAATCTGAATAAACCTACCCGCAAATCCCCGGATGTGGTGGATTACAAGAAAGATGGCCCCATCATCCTGAACCTGCCCAAATGCGACCCCGTGCCGCCTATGAAATCCGATATGGGAATGGAGAGACTCCCCCCGCCTCCTGCCATTGCTGCCGGACCCGATCTTGACAAGTTCTATCTTTTCAAAGTCCAGATCTTCGCCTTCGCCAAGAGGATCTATTCACCTGAAACGATCCGTAAACGCTACCATATTCCAATGCCTGTTTCCAGGGAATACAGTGACGGTCTTTACCGGTTTATTGTCGGTTCAACCAGTTCGATTGAAGAGGCGAGAGAAATCAGGCAACGGATGATTGATGCCGGGGTACTCGATGCCTTTATCGTAGGCTACACAAAAGAGGGAGAACGCACTTCGCTGAAGGATCTGAAGTAGGGAACGCTGCGGTTTATTTACACACCTGTTCAATGAAATTCAACGATTCCTGGTCCAGGAGTCCTGCCTGAATCGCTTTTCTGAAATCGTTGCATGCTTCAACCTGGTTACCTAAAAAGAAATTGGCCAATCCTCTGTTGTAATAGACGGTTTTCAGAATGGAACTGTCGGCTTTGCCGCTTCCCATATAGGCAAGGCAATAATCAAAGTCGGAGAGGGCGCTACGGTAATCGGATAGTTTGAGTTTGGATGCGCCCCGGTACGCATAGATGGAGGGCAGGATCGTGAGGTCAGGTTTAAGCTCCAGGGCTCTGTTGAGATTCTTGATCGATTCACTGTAACTGCCATTCTGGTATTTCCACATTCCTTCAAAATAGAGTCTGCGGTAGTCGTCTGTGTTTGGTGCGGCAGCAGCTATATCGATATTGGTGGGGAGAACAGAGGGCCCGGTAGGAGTGTAATCCCGGCAGTTTGCCTTGATGTTCTCATCCATCGAAGCATCCTGCAGCCCCATTTGCGCCGCGGTATTCCAATCCTGACAAGCACCAATCCTATCCTTGATGTTGAATTTGGCAACCCCGCGGTTGTAAATGGTGGTCAGCCAGGCGGAGTAGTACTCCTTTTGTTCCGGTTTGAGGCTGATGGCCAGGTCATAATCCTTCATGGCGCCGGAGTAATCCCCCATCTGCTCCCTGGCATTTGCCCGGTAGGCGTAAGTCATAAAGAAACGGTCGAACGGGCAATACTTCGACGCTTCGGTCAGATCCGAAATAGCCTGGAGGAAATTCCCAGCCCTGTAATTGTAGACTCCCCTTTTAAACCACTCTTCACCCGTCTTCGGATCGGAGGCCGCCAGTGAAGGATTGAGCTCATCATACCGGATAAAGGCCCTGAAAGAGGCATAATCCGTTTCATAGTAGCTGCTGCGGAACAGCCTGTCCCTGTTTTTCTCCTCCAGGTATGGGGTGTAGAATTTCTTCTTGTTCATGACCTGGATCAGGCGGAAACGGGTAATTTGCATTCCTTGCGCCTCAACGGGCCAGACAGCGATTAACAGGTTGTGGGAGCTGATGGTTCCTTTATCCAGGGTTTGCTGGATGTTGTAAGCGATGGTAGAATTCAGTGTTTTCTTGTCGTAATCGATCATCTGCCCGCTGCAAAGGGCATCCATATTGATGATATAGGGCTTGTCCCAATCCACCTTGTTGGGCATGACCTCCTTCAGCTTTGAGGCTTTGAATACAAAATAATTCAAGCCGTCCTGCCAGTGCCAGAGTTCCATAAGGATGGGAAACTCGTACCACCCTGTTTTGTACTGAATGGTAAAAACGATATAAAGTTCATTCCGCACCATCACATCCTGGATCTCCAGCAGTTCAAAGTTATCGCTTCCCAGTTTGTAATAGGTCTTGTTGCTTTTATTGAAATCCGCGACCTTGTATGGAATCCGGTTTTGTGCCGAGATCCATTCTCCGTTGTCCTGGAATGCATAGCCTGTGGCAAGTTCAAGAGAGGACTTCACTTCGCTGATCATGGGGAGGTTCCCTATTGTCCGCTCCACCGGCTGTGCTGACAGGTATATTGACGTCAGAAGACAAGCTACAGAAAGAATGATCTTTTTCATTTGTGCCAGGATTATTCTTTGATTTGCTTGATCACATTGATCAGTAAGTGACTAATGCGCTGTATGTTGACATTGAAAATCTTGACCACCTCCTCCCAGGTCACGGGCTCCTCGTCGGTTTTCCACGCGTCATAATCGGTCGACAGCGCCACGGCGGCATAAGGTATCCCGGCTTCGGCCGCAAGGATTGCCTCAGGGGCAAGTGTCATGTTGATGACATCGGCTCCGAAAGTCCTGAACATGCGCGATTCGGCCCGAGTAGAGAAACGCGGCCCTTCAATCGTGATCACGGTCCCTCTTTCGTGGACCGCCAAGCCAAGTCTAATGGCGGTTTGGATCATCAGATTCCTCAGGAATCCGGAGAAGGGCTCAGCCATCGCTGTGTGAACAGGATGATCCGGTTCAAACGAATCAAAGAAAGAGAGTTCACGACGACGGGTAAAATCAATGAACTGATCGGGTATTACCAGGTCTCCCCGGCGGATATCCTCCCGGAGACTTCCGCAGGCTGTGGTCGCCAGGATATAAGAGCAACCCAGTTCCCTGAATGCGGTGATGTTTGCCCGATTATTCACCTGGGTAGGGGGAATGGTATGCTCCCGTCCATGCCTGGATAAGATAAAAACCTCACAGTCACCTATATGACCGGCATAGAACGAAGAACTTGGAGGACCAAAAGGGGTTGAAATTTCAACTTCACGGGTATTCTCCAGGACGTTCAGTTTCTCAAGCCCAGAGCCTCCAACCAGGCCCACTCTCACCATACCATGAATTTTGTAGCGAATATAATAGAAAAGGAGCCAGATTCCCCTGAATAGAGGAATTCTTAATAACAAAAACGAAGGAGTTTTTAACAATCAAGAGAGCGTCAATCATGGGATTCCAAAATAAAACAGTAATTTTGGGATACATTTAAACAGGTTTCTATGTCGATAAGCTATATTGGAGAACATTTGCTGATTGGCCAGCTTGGTCAGCTTCTTGTATGGATCAGTTTTATTTCGGCCCTACTCTCCACCCTCTTTTTTTTTCGTCTTTTTAACTCCTCATCTGAACGTTCCAGCCTGGCTGCCAGGGGGGCAAGGGGATTCTACTGGCTCCATACCCTCTCCCTTGTGGGTGTTTCAGTGATTCTCTATTATCTGATCTTTCAGCATTATTTTGAATACTCCTACGTCTGGAATTATTCTTCACGTGATCTGCCGATCAAGTACATCATCTCTTGTTTCTGGGCAGGGCAGGAGGGGAGTTTCCTGGTATGGGCCCTTTTCCAGGCCTTGGTGGGATTGGTGTTGTTGCGTACATCCAAGGAATGGCAGGCGGGGGTTATGACCTTCTTTGCGCTCAGCCAGGTTTTTGTCACCAGCATGATGTTGGGTGTCTCTCTTGGCAGCTGGGAAATTGGGACCTCCCCCTTTCGGCTGCTTCGTGAAACGGTCGACACGATCAGTGGGACCATTTTTGAGGATGCGAACTACCTTTCCTTTCTAACGGATGGAAATGGATTAAACCCATTGCTGGAAAACATCTGGATGACCATTCATCCCCCGATCCTTTTCCTTGGGTATGCCTTGGCGCTTGTCCCTTTCAGCTATGCTATGGCAGCCTTGGTGAGGAAAGAGTTTACCTCCTGGATCAGGATCGTCCTGCCATGGATGCTGCTGGCGCTTCTGTTATTGGGTGCCGGGATCCTGCTGGGTGGTGCATGGGCTTACGTTTCGCTGACCTTCGGGGGCTTCTGGGCCTGGGATCCTGTTGAGAACTCCTCTCTCGTTCCCTGGATGACCCTTATCGCCGCACTCCATTTCCTTCTGATCGCACGGAAACAAAACCACGCCCTGACAGCTGCTTTTATCTTCACCACCCTTTCTTACATCCTGGTGCTCTTCGCCAGTTACCTGACCCGGAGTGGCGTATTATCTGAGACATCGGCCCATTCGTTCGGGGATGATGGGATGGCGACCCAACTGGTCATTTTTCTCCTTGTCTTTTTTCTGCTTTCGGCCGGACTGGTTATCAGCCGAATGGGCAAACTTCAGCTTAAGCGCAAAGAACGTTTGCTTTCAAAAGAGTTCTGGATGTTCGTCGGATCCCTGGTAGTTGTTCTTTCGGCCTTTCAGATCCTTTTTACCACTTCCATACCTGTATTCAATGCCATTTTTGGAACGCATATTGCCCCGCCAACCAATTCAGTCGCCTTCTACAACCACTGGCAAACTCCTTTTGCCCTGCTGATAACCGGCTTTATTGCCTTTAGCCAGATCCTTAACTTCGATCAGAATGACACGGGGAGCTTTTTGCGAAAAACCATCATCCCGCTGGTTCTTTCGCTGGGATTAACCATCCTCTTCAACCGGATCGGGGTGGTCACCAGCCTCAATTTCCTCCTTTTTCTCTTTTTTATCTGGTTCGGTCTGACAGCCTCCCTGATGAACCTGCTCTTCCGTACCTCAACGCCCCGGAACCTGCCGGCCATCATCACCCACATCGGGTTTATCACTTTCCTTCTTGGGGTACTGATCACCTTTTCAAATTCAAAGATCATCTCCTCCAATACCTCTGGATTTGATCTTGGCAGTTTGCGGTCAAACCAGGAAAACCTGCTGTTGATGAAGAGTGACACATCCTATATGGGTGGGTTTTATATCACTTATGTGGGGTCTGTGAAGCAGGGGAATACGACAACCTACCAGGTTGATTTCCTGAAACGCAAGAAAGGGGAGTATTCCTTCCAGTTCAGCCTTTATCCTTCCGTGAATATTCATCCGAGGATGGGGGCGGTGTACAATCCTGTCACCCGGAGCTTTTTATTGAAGGATTATTACATGTACATCGCTTCCGTGGGAGAATCCTCCGGGTTTATTGTAATCAAAGCCATCTTGAATCCCTACATCAATATCCTCTGGCTGGGAACCATGGTAATGCTTGTCGGTTTTGTATGGTCGATTTATAAGAGAGTGGGCAGTAGACAGTAAGCACTAAGCAGGATACAGTTGCCCACTGCCTACTAGTGTCATGTCAACAATCATATGA
>Ga0208828_1000199_pt1 | contig 27718 bp, 29 predicted proteins | sample Kivu_160m_FD_185487 | JGI IMG/M metagenome (GOLD analysis project Ga0208828, IMG submission 185487) | Freshwater microbial communities from Lake Kivu, Western Province, Rwanda to study Microbial Dark Matter (Phase II) - Kivu_160m (SPAdes)... | ecosystem: Environmental > Aquatic > Freshwater >... | reverse complement strand
ATTTTATATATTATATAGGAGGAGAATATGAACAAACACAATTGGTATTCGTTTTTGGTTGCAGGGCTTATTCTGATGTTGTTGTCTATCTCAGCAGTGGCCTGTGGCCCACAATCTCAAGTTCCCGGGACTGGGGGAGATTCATCATCTCAAGCAGATGCCCCGACCGTTCCGATTCCTAAGGATTATGCGGACTTTGAAGTTGGGCCTCTTACCGTAACCCGAAGCGGCGTATCTGTCGGTGAGGTGGCAAATATATCCGCAGTCGTGACAAATACGGGAGATGTGGGAGGTACGTACAATGCCGTTCTGGTCATTGACGGAAAGGAAGCCGATAAAAAAGATGTCTCAGTTGGGTCCAAAAGCACCGAAAAAGTTACCTTTCAGGTAGCTAAGAATGTTCCTGGCAGCTACAAGCTGGAAATTGGGGAATCTGCTGCTATACTGAATGTATACGAGTGGCCATATAAAATCCAGTATGATTCAGGAACTGCTTCTCCAGACCTATTGAGCGTAACAGGGGATTTGGGGCATATGGTCCATTTCTCACCGCCGGCAGTACCCTTTAAGGTACAGAAAATTGAGTTATATGTCCAGACACATATAGTTGATGAGAGCGATTGGGTCGACAGATATGTCACAGTGAGGATTTGGGACAGTGGTAGAAACAATCAGCTATGGTCAATTGATGTTCCGTGGCGTGCTTTCTTTGATGAAAAGAAGACTTTCTGGAAAGAGATTGCCGTTCCGAACGTCATCGCTAATGGTGATTTCTATGTGGAAGTAGTCACACACAGTGAACGGTCTGGCGATGAAATAATACCTTCGCCCTGGGTGCCTGAAATTCCTCCCGCCATTTTCTTGGGTTATGATAAACCTAAAAACCCATATATAAGTGCTCCCGTATCACCTGAGGAAACCCATTCAAGTGTGTCTAGGATGGGTGAAATTATCGAAGTTCCAGTTAAATATCAGGGAATCAACTGGCTGATCCGAGTCGAAGGCGATGGCCGACTTTGATGTTGTGAATATACCGGGGTAGTGAATCTCTTTAGTGAAAATTGCAGATAAGGCAATGAGTTGAGGCGGGACGTGGTAATTTTACATTGCACGCCCCGCCTTACTTTTTTAGTAGATACTTGGTACCGCACTGCTCAGATTCCTGAATTTTGCCAGTGCTGCCTTGGGATTGGCTGCCCCCTTTACTCTGGTGACACTCTATGTGCCAAGGTGATTTGCCACCGTTGCTAACTCATTGCTATACTCAGATGAGAAGGATTGAGCGACTTTGGTTGATTGGCAGGCTTTACAGCAAGCTAGCGGGATAACCTTTCGAGACGTATCTCTGCTTCAGCAGGCTTTTATACACTCCTCTTATATCAATGAGAATCCAGTTTTTCACCTTCCAGACAACGAGCGTCTTGAATTTCTCGGTGATGCTCTTTTGAGCTTTGTAGTCGCTGAGAAACTATATCATGAGTTTCCACAATTTGGTGAAGGGGAATTGACTGAAATCCGCGTATCGCTAGTCCGGCAAGAGACTTTGGCGGAGATTGCCGCCGAGCTTAAGCTTGGCAATTACCTATATCTAGGGAAGGGAGAGGAGGTTAGTGGAGGAAGGCAGAGACAAACTAACCTTGCCGATGTCTTTGAAGCTCTGATTGGGGCTATATTTCTTGACCAGGGTCTAGATGCCGCTAGGGATTTCGTTTTTCATAAGTTGAGCAAGAGATTTCAGGAAGTGAGTGCTAAAGGCTCAGGCCGGAACTATAAAGCTTTGCTACAGGAATTCACTCAGGCTAAATATAAGCAACTTCCGGTCTATCGTCTTGTGGAAGTTTCAGGTCCTGACCATGATAAAGTTTTTGCCGTCGAAGTGGCACTTGGAGACAGGACATTGGGGACCGGTTCGGGTAAAAGCAAAAGAACTGCTGAAATGGAAGCTGCACGCACAGCCTGGGAGAAACTTACGACTGAGTGAATGCCTTCAGTTTGTTGGGCTTTCGTCTTGTTATGCTGGCTCCAGTACTACAATTTCAGCGGCCTGTGGTAGTTCGCCCGCCTTAAACTCTACTTCGCTGGAATTCACATTGCTTACGTTTTTCTTGTCAGTCAAGAAATCCTCGATAGTGTTTAGCGGCCAGTTGCATTTGGATGTCTTGCAATGCATGGGTATGGCGACCTTTGGCTTTAAGTCATCTATTACCGAGCTTGCCATTCTGGCGTCGATGGTGAAGGTGCCTCCAATCGGGATGAGCAATATATCTATATCGCCGATTTCATCAATTTGCTCCTTGTTGAGTCTGTGACCCAGGTCGCCTAAATGGCAGAGTTTAATCCCCTCCACGGAGAAGCAGAATATTGTGTTATTCCCTCGCTCTTTTCCCTCTGAGTCATCATGGTGGGTAGCGATACCCTTAAATTGAACCCCTTTGATGTTCTTGGTACCGCTCCCGGTGACTATTTCAGGTTTGCCTGGTACTGATGAGACATTGTTGTGGTCGAAGTGGTCATGGCTCACTGTAACGATGTCGGCAGCCTCGGTGAACGGTGCATAGCTGAGCCCACTGCCTTGAGGATAAGGGTCGGTAATAATCTTGACTCCAGTATCAGAGCTAATCAGGAAAGAAGCATGCCCCAGCCATTTTACTTTCATGATTTGCCTCCCTTCTCTAGCTCACTTTGCTTGAGCCAGCGCAAAGTTGACCAGTGTTCGCACGCCGATGCCTGTGGCGCCCTTTACTATGTAGCCACGTTCTTTATCCGTTTGAGCAGTACCCGCTATATCGATATGCACCCAGGGTTTATCACTGACAAACTCAGAAAGGAACTGTGCCGCGGTGATGGCACCACCCCATCTGCCACCGCTATTCTTAATATCAGCTACATCGCTTTTGTTATGCTCTTTATACTCTTCGTACATCGGCAGTTGCCATAGGCGCTCTCCAGCCTCAGTACCAGCCTTAACAACCTTGTCTATCAATTCCTGGGAATTGCCGAGTATCCCGCTACAAATATCTCCCAGTGCTATGTGGCAGGCGCCAGTAAGGGTAGCCATATCGACCAATGGTGAGAAGCCTTGCTTTACGGCATAGCCCAGGGCATCAGCCAGAATTAGTCTTCCTTCAGCATCAGTGTTTATCACCTCTATAGTCTTGCCATTAATAGCTTTCAAAACGTCGCCCGGCTTTACAGCGTTACCTCCGGGCAGATTTTCGGTAGCTGGTACAACCGCGGTAATATTGACCTTTGGCTTAAGTTGAGCTATAGCGCTCAGTGCCGCCATGACTGTAGCAGCACCTGCCATATCACCTTTCATATCTAACATGCTTTCGGATGGCTTGATGGATATGCCGCCAGAATCGAAGGTTATACCTTTGCCAATAAAGCTCAAGGTATCAGACGATTTCTTATCACCTTTATAACTCAGCACTATCAGTTTTGGCGGCTGGCGACTTCCCTGGGCCACTCCCAGAAGCGCTCCCATACCTTCCTTTTCCATTTGCTTACGGTCTAAGATAGTTAACTCGAGCCCGTAAGTTTTAGCCAATCCTTCTGCCACCTTCGCCATATCACTTGGCGTCATGTGATTGGCTGGCTCATTTATCAAGTCACGGGCTAGATTGGTAGCTTGTGCAATTACCTGTCCCTTTTTGCAGCCCTGTTTCAGAGCTGTTAGTTTGGCTGCATTCCTTTCTACAATAAGAATTTCAGTTATATCATGGTTTTCAGGTTCTTTAGTTATGTGTTTGCGGAATCTGTATAATCCTAGCAGGCTGCCCTCGGTTATAGCCTGAGACGCTGCCTCAGGCTTGATCTTACCGACGCCGGCACCGTGGACGATGGTGGCTATTCGTTGGCAGTTCAGTTTTCTTAAAGAGTGACAGAATTCTGCAGTTAAAGCACGAATTTTATCGAGTGTAAAATCGGACTGTTTGCCCAGCCCAGCAACAACCACAACCCGTGCCGGAATCTTGCCCAGGCTATGAATGATGCTGATTTCATTAAGCTTTCCCTTGATCTCGCCTTGCTCGATAAGTTTAGTAATGGCTCCATCCAGAGCCTTATCCACTGCGCCTGTGGCGCCCCCGGGAAGTTTCACTCCTTCAAAGAGATTGACCACGATGGCATCAACTTCAACACTTGTAATATCACCGGCTATTACCTTTACTTCCAACTTTGCCTCCTCAGTATTAAACTTTTCCCTCAACTCTCGCTTTTATAGTTTACGAGGCTTGGCTATAATCTATTTTAGCTCATCTTATCGTGGAAAGGAATGCCCTCGATACAGACCTGGTTATGATTTCAACGGTTTATGGTACGTATTATCTTGTCAATCGCAGTAATGATATCAAGTGAGGTATCGACTACAAAGTGGTTGCGCAATATTTTTTCCGCTCTTGGTTTCATCTGACTGTAGACTTCCCAATTAGCATCGGATTTATTCTCCGGGGCAGCTCCATTTTTTCGCGCTTGAAGTCGCTGGTAGGTCACTGCTGGCGGCGCTTCTACGCGTACTAAAACCAGCCTGGCTCCTGTTCTGTCGCCAATGCGGTAGAGATGCTCGCGGTGGCGTTCCGACAGGTTGGTAGCATCGAAGATAACGGGGACTCCATTGCTTAGAAGCCATTCTATAAGGCTATGACAGGCAGCGAAGAGGCGAGCGCTTTCCTCAGCACCGTAATTAGGGGAGGGGAACAGAGCTTTACGTAGCGCATCGCTCTCGAGTATACAGAAGGGTTGCCTCTCAGCCAGTTTCCGACAGAAGAATGTTTTACCTGTTCCCGGTAAACCGCTGACAACTACGAAGCCGGGGGTAACAGTTGCTTCGGGAAGCGAGCCTAAACTTTCTTTTAGTTTTCTGATGTCCTGGTTAAATTGACGTTGCTCCATGTAGCTTCAGGAATTATAGAATATTTCTCGAATTCATGCCATCGCACCCTGATTGCCTGCAAACTTGACTTGCCTCTATTTGTGTTATAGAATTATGTTACGGAAATATATAGATATCCGTAACGATATGAAAGATATAAACATTGGCGCGTATAGCTCCCTGCTGAGTGTATGCCAGCATGGTTATTCTCTTAGTAAAACACTGGTGCCTGGCTTTGACGATAGTGAGGTGCTTGCCAGGGTCAATCAATGTCAGCCGCTAACTTCTATTGATGGTAGTTTCAAGAGTGAAGTACTAAAGACGGTATTCAATATTGGCTTGAAGAAGACTGAGGGCAAGCCTTTGTGGATAGTGCCCAATTCTATAAGGCATCGCAGATATGGTTTTCTGAAGAAGGGGAGCGCAGTGCTTATGACTATGGAATTAGAATCGCCTCATAGCAGCCTGCACCGCCAGTTTGCCGGTCTGGTAAAAAATGACGACAGGGATATAGTGGAATTCGCGAACAAGTATGGCTTACTGAAGCGTCAGTCGGTTCACGACCTGGTATTCAGGAACCAGGATACCGGGCGACAGTTACAATTAGGGGAATCATTGCTCTGGTGGAGGGAGGAGATTGCAGATTTGGCTGGATGCCTGAACTTGTGGGATATGGTCCTGGCGGGCGATGAGGAGCTTAAAAATGTTGTTTTATGGCATCGAGATGGCATAACGATAGGACTGGGCAACAGTTATGTGCAACTGGTGGGCAGGGCGAATATGAATCTGCTGGGCAGGTGGCATAAGGGGGATGCCAGAGGACCAGCGTTGTACTATCTTTCTCTGGAAGCGGATAAGCGCTTAGTCAACACATTGACCCCGAGGATGCTAGATCCCCAAAGCCACGATATTTACTTCCTCCCCGGTACTTTGCTGGCAGTGATATGGTTGATGTTTCTCCGGGAGATTAGTGGCATAGCCAGGTCCATAAAATGTCCTGGTTGTGGTGAATATTTCGATGCCCGGGACCCGCGGGCAAAGTTCTGCTCTACCCGTTGCCGGATGCGGGATTACCGAAAGCGCAGCACAGGGGATTTGAAAAAAGGAAGGGTGGTAAGGGGAGATAAACAGACCTGAATGCGTCCCTGGAGGGATTCGAACCCACGACCCGCTGCTTAGAAGGCAGCCGCTCTGTCCACTGAGCTACAGGGACCCGGCTTTGAGTGTAGCACAGGATAACCTGCCTGGCAAGAGCGGTTAAGCTGCCGGCTGCTGTGCCTCCTTAGGCTCGACTTTATCTTCTGTCTTGGTTGCCTTAGTTTCCGTGCCTGTGCTTTCTGGTTCCCTTTTTCTATTGTCGGTCGAATAAAACCCGGAACCCTTGAAGATTACAGGCACCGGGGAGAAAAGCCGCTGCGCACCGTTCTGGCATTTGGGGCAAGTGACTATAGATTCATCAGAGAAGCTCTGTTTTAGCTCAAACTTCAGGTTGCATTTCGGGCATATATATTGGTAAACCGGCATAGCTAACCTCCTGATTAGCGGAGAGAATAGCGCTTATAGTCTGTATTACCATCTCTTGGTAAGCAAATTAGCACTCTCATTTTCTGACTGCTAATTTTATAACAAAAGTTGATGTTCGGTCAAGTTTGCTTTGTCTCATCAAGTTGATGCAGCTGATTGTAGTGCTATGATATACTATTATGCGGGATAGGGCAGTGGAGCAGCTCCGTTCCAGGCAGATTTTTGGGGTCTTTGAGGGGCTCGTAGCTCAGTGGCAGAGCGGTCGGCTCATAACCGATTGGTCGCAGGTTCGAACCCTGCCGAGCCCACCATCGCAGTTTAGGTTGAGCAGACATCGACGTCATTGAAAGGTAATACTTTACATAATATATAGCAATGAAGGTGGCTGTGTTCAGGCGGAAGTTTAGCTTCTTTCGCGAAGGTATTTGAATGCGGATAGGGCAGCGGTGGCGCCGTCGCCAACGGCGCTGGCTACCTGGCGGGGTGAATTTTTACGGATATCGCCCACGGCAAAGATGCCCGGTGCCGAGGTTTCCATCAACTCGTTGGTCTTGATATGCCCGGTTTCATCCAGCTCGACTATATCTGCAAAGTATTTACTGTTAGGTATGATCCCTATTGCAACGAAAACACCAGCCACCTTTAGGTTAGAAGTTTCACCTGTTTTCACATTACGAAGCTTGAGTCCACTCACTTTATTATCTCCAGTAACCTCGTCGACCACTGTATCCCATATAGGTTTAAGTTTGGGGTGTTCTAAAGCCCGTTGTTGCAAGACATGTCCTGCCCGTAGTTGGTCTCGCCGATGTATAATGTATACCTTGCCGGCATGCTGCCCCAGCTCAAGGGCATCGGTGATAGCTGTATCACCACCTCCGACCACTGCTACATCCATGTCTTTGAAAAGGAAACCATCGCAAGTAGCACAGTAGGAAACACCGCGGCCCAGAAGTTTTTCTTCACCCATAACTCCGAGCTTACGATATTCTGAGCCGGCAGCGATAATCACCGATTCGGCTTCGAAATTGCCCTCCGGGCTTATGATATTGTAGGCGTGTCCGTGCCTAATATCGGTTACTTCAGCAGTCATTGTCTCCAGCCCATATTTGGTGGCCTGTTCGTTCATAAGCGAAGCCATGTCGAATCCGGAGATGCCTTCGGGGAAGCCAGGATAGTTATCTATCTGGCTGGCATTCACTATCTGGCCGCCGAATATGCCGCGTTCTATAAGCAGGGACTTGAGTCCGGCTCGAGATGTGTATAATCCGGCGGTAAGTCCACCTGGTCCGCCGCCGATGATGATGACTTCGTGTTTGCTCATTTCCCCTCCATTAGTTCGCTAGGATGACTTGACATAATATTTAGAGTTAACCTTTGTTTCTGCTGTGATAAGCCTGATGGACCTCTTTTAAGTGCCTGTTGGTGACGTGAGTATAGACCTGGGTGGTGCGGATGCTCTCGTGACCAAGCATTTCCTGGACGGAACGAAGGTCAGCGCCGCCGATTAGCAGGTCAGTGGCGAAGGAGTGCCTCAGGGTGTGTGGGGTGACCTCGATGGGTAAGCCGCATCTTTTGGCGTATTTGTTGACGATTTCCTGGACCGACCTTGCTGTCAGCCGCATCTTTTCGCCATCTTTTGTGGTATCGACTCTTCCGCTGTAGCGTCTAAACAGCGGCTTGAAGCTGTCTTTTCGTGTTTGCAGGTAGCGCTCAAGCCAGTGCGCTGCCGTATCCGAGAGAAAGACCACCCTTAATTTGTCTCCTTTGCCTCTGACGCCGAATTCCTTGCGGTCCAGGTTTATCTGGTCGCGGTTCAGTCGTACCAGTTCGGAAACCCTGAGTCCGGTGCTAAACAGGGTTTCCAGTATTGCTTTATCCCTGAGTCCTGCCTCGTCTGATATTTTCGGGCTGTTCAGCAGCCTTTCTAATTGCTCTGAGTTCAGGAAAGTGACTAACCGCTGGCTTTGCTTTGGCAACTCGATTTTGTCCGGGGATAGGGTAGGAATGTCACGCTGAACCAGTAAATAGCGCAGAAAAGCCCTCAGGGCGATGATGTGGTAGGTTTGGGTGATGCGTTTTAGCGGTTTATCGTTTTGGTCATGCAGGTGAGCCAGGTATAAACGGTATCTTCTAACAAGCTCCGGCGTTACTTCCGCGGGCGCTGTTGCCCTGGAGTTTGTCTTAATCCAGTCGAGGAAGCGGCTCAGATAGTGCCTGTATTCGCGGATAGTAAGAGGCGAGCGTCCTTTTTCGACCTCGAGATATTCCAGAAAATCATCAATCAGCGGTTCTAAGCTCATGGCTCGGGTTTCCATTTTTATGTATCTATGGTTCGCAAAAGTGTTATTTTAAGAACCCATAGAAATTCCTACTTAGATATATTTCTGAAGTAATTGATTAATTTGCCCTGGGCTCTTAGCGATTTCTCCAACTTGAATAGTGTCAATATGCTAACACGCGGTCGCCTACCTGTTTCTATATAGGAAATTACAGCATGTGATACGCCAGAAATCTTGGCAAGTTCTTCCTGCGTCAGCTGGCGTTGTGCTCGAAGCTCTTTTACCAATTGGCCAAAAGTCAATTGCGTATAACTCCAGTCATTGGCTTCGCCTTAAATATTCATTTACCTAACACTATCTTAAAGTGTAATATTTTGACATAGAAAAAACAATTGCCGATTACTGACGAAAAACTATAAAACTTAACAGCGCTACTCTTTGGTGGCAAAAAACGTCTTGGGAGATGCGTATCTTATTTAACTAATCGGTAAAAAGGTTGGGTTTGAGATGGGCGGTTATTTTGGCTAGAAGCTTGTCCAGTCCCCAGCCTTTCAGCGCTGAGATGACTATCGTGTTATCGTCTGGTGGTTTGACAAGCGCGGCTTGAGCCAAGGCGTTTATTTCCTCCTGATTTCCGGCTACATCCATCTTGTTTAAGACTGTAATCTGGGGCTTGTTAGCCAGGTTGAGGTCGGCAAGGATTTCCTCTACTGTCTGGAACTGTTCAGTAGCGTCATGGTGAGTTATGTCAACTACATGCAGTAGTAAGTCAGCTTCGGTTAATTCTTCGAGTGTGGCTCTGAAGGCGGCAACTATGGATGGTGGCAATTTGTGAATAAAACCAACCGTATCAGTTAGCAGAAATTGCTGTCCGCCGGGCAAAACCAGGCGTCGGGTCACCGGGTCCAATGTAGAAAAGAGCTTATCTTCTGTCAGGACGTCAGCCTGGCTCAGTGCATTGAGCAAGGTGCTTTTGCCGGCGTTAGTATAGCCGACCAGGGCGACTACAGGAATATGGCTCCTCTTGCGCTTCTGGCGATAGAGTGCTCGGTGCCGTCTTACTGCCTCAATTTGACCCTGAAGCCGGTGGATTCGTCTACGGATGAGACGCCGGTCTGTCTCTAACTGAGATTCTCCGGGACCTCTGGTGCCAATGCCGCCGCCCAGGCGCTCCAGATGGCTCCATTGCCCGGCAAGGCGCGGCAAGAGATACTGGTGTTGAGCCAGTTCTACCTGGAGCTGACCTTCGCGCGTTTGAGCTCGCCGGGAAAAGATGTCCAATATCAGTGCTGTGCGGTCGATAACCTTGACTTCCAGGGCTTCTTCTAGATTTCGCTGCTGCCGTGGTGATAGCTCATCATTGAATATGACCACGCTATATGCCGACTGCTCCCTGAGTGTGATTAGTTCTTCTAACTTTCCCTTGCCTAAATAATAAGTCGGAGAAGGTCTTTCCAGTTTCTGGGCTAGTTTGCCGACTACTCTGGCGCCGGCGGTCCTCGCCAGGTAAGATAATTCCTCTAAGGAACTTTCAATCGACCAGTTATCAGCACCGGCTTTGCTATCAATCCCAACCAGAAAAGCCTTCTCTGTCTCAGCGTGAGTTTTAAGTAAAGTCTGCCGCATATTGTGACTTATTTTATCTTAGCTCTGTGCCAGCTCATCAATCGGCTTATGCCTTCATCGAGGCGGTCGTCCGGCAAGGCTAATGACATGCGGATGTAGCCTTCACCGGCGTTCCCGTAGCCAGTCCCCGGAGTGACTGCCACATTAGCCTTGTCCAGTAATTCAGTAGTGAAGTCTACCGATGTATAACCATCTGGTATCCTTGCCCAGATATAGAAGCTGGCTTTAGGTGGTCTAGCTTTCAAGCCTATATCGTTTAGTGCCTTAACCAGTTTGTCTCGACGTCTTTGATAAATGGCGTTATGTTCGGCAACACAGTTTTGAGGACCATTTAATGCTTTGATAGCTGCTTGCTGAATTGCCTGTGGAATACCCGAGTCCAGGTTGGACTTGAATCTGAACAGAGCGTCTATGATTCGGGAGTTACCTACAGCCATGCCTATTCTCCAGCCGGTCATATTGTAGGTCTTGGATAAAGAATGAAATTCTATGCTGACTTCTTTAGCCTCAGGTACCTGTAGGAGACTTGGTGATTGATAGCCGTCGAAGGCGACTTCCGTATAAGGGGCATCGTGACATATAGCCAGATTGTGTTTCTGGGCAAAATGCACCGCCTTTTGAAAAAAAGCCATGTCAGCTACTGCTCCGGTGGGGTTATTCGGGTAATTTAGCCATAGCAGCTTAGCCTTTCCTAGGATTCTCTTGGGGATGGATTCCAGGTCGGGTAAGAAATCATTCTTCTTAGTCAAAGGCATGAAATAGGGTTCGCCGCCAGCCAGTAAGGTGCTCATGGAGTAAACTGGATATCCCGGGTCAGGCACCAGAGCTATATCGCCAGGGTCAATTAAACAGAAGGAGATATGCCCGACGCCTTCTTTAGAGCCGATGAGAGGCAAAACCTCTTTATTGGGGTCAAGGACTATGCCAAAACGCCTGTGGTACCACCGGGCAATAGCCTGGCAGAGCTCTGGCAGTCCTGCGGTTTCTGGGTAGCGATGATTAGCCGGGTCACGCGCTGCCTTACATAGCTGGTCTATTATGTGTTGTGGCGTTGGCATGTCAGGGTCACCGATGGCAAAGCTGATTATATTCTCTCCCCTAGCTTGCTTCTCAGAAATCTTACGGTTGATTTCCACAAAAAGATATGGCTGAAGCTTGTCAAGACGATGCGAAAGTTTCATTTTAGCCACTCTCCAGTAAAGACTTCTTCGACTGGGCCGCTGAGGTATACCTCCCCTACCCCATCCCAGTCTACGGTCAAGTTACCACCTGTTAATATTATGTCAAGTCCATCACCTGTGTAGCCTTTCAGTTTGGCAATTACGGCTATGGCACAGGCACCGCTGCCGCAGGATAGCGTTTCGCCAGCCCCTCGTTCCCAGACCCTGGCTTCTACTTTGTTTCGGTTGATAACTCTGGCTATCTCAAAATTTACTCGTTTTGGGAACATAGGATGGTTCTCTACCTGTGGCCCTATTTCAGAGAGAGAGAAATCCGCTACAGGCTGGGGTATAAAGCTTACGGCATGGGGGTTTCCCATAGACACAAGCGACAGGGTCAGCTTTTCCCCACCCACGTTTAAAGGATAATCCAGAATTGGTATTATGTCAACTTCTCCCCTGCCCTTCTGGGCTTTGTCTATCAGGACTGGTATATCTTCAGCTCTAAAGCGCGGCATGCCCATGTTCACCTTAGCCCGGGCAACTTTGCCACTGGAGAGAAAAGCCTCGATGGTCCTGACGCCTGCCAGAGTCTCCACAGTTAATTTTGGTCCGGGAGCTATTTGCCTATCAATGGCATATTTGGCGAAGCATCTCAAGCCATTGCCGCTGACCTCAGCCTCAGAACCATCTTGGTTGAAAAGCCGCATTTTTAAGCTGGCAGTATTTGAAGGCATTACCAGAATCAGTCCGTCGGCACCTGCGCCGAAATAGCGGTGGCAAATATCTCGTGCCAGCTTTGTCCAATCCCGTTCCATATTTCGGGCATCTATAAAGATAAAATCGTTCCCGGTAGCCTGTAATTTAGTGAACCTCATAATCAGCCTGCTTATTATGAATACCAGTCAGAAAGGATGTCACCAATTTAGTTGCTTCTCCCTGTATGTCGTCATATTCATTGAGCCAGTGGATTCTAGCATCATTCAGGTGGAACCAGGTATATTGACGGCGAGCAAAGCGATGTGTCTCGTTTTTTATTTGCTGGATGGCTGTGGTCAAGTCCGACTTTCCCTGAATGAACATGTCTATCTGCTTGTAGCCTATGCCGGACATAGAAGGTAAATCTGGGCTATAGCCCTTTGCCGCTAAATCTTTCACTTCGTCTATTAGTCCTTGTTTTATCATCTCGTCCACCCTGGAGTCAATTCTACGATATAAATTGGCTCTGTGCATAGTTAAGCCAATGATTAGGATTGGGTATGGCAGTGGTTGTTTCTGCCATAGTCGGGAAACGGGTTGTCCTGTTGCCTGGCATATCTCTAAAGCTCTGATAATGCGTCTCAGGTTGGTGGGCATAATCATGGTGGCGGCTACCGGGTCTATTTTCTGTAGCTCTTTATATAGAGCGTATCCCCCTTCTTCTTTGACTCTTATCTCAAAGTTGTGTCTGAGCTCTGTATCTGGAGCAACTTGTGGTATCTGCCAGCCTTCTATTACCGACCAGATATAGAGGCCGCTGCCGCCAACCAGCAGAGGAAGTTTATGCCGCTGCTGAATATTTTCAATCGTTTCAAGTGCCAGTTTCTGATATATGGCTAAGCTGAAAGGTTCATCGGGATTAACTATGTCAATGAGATGATGGCGAACCAGTGATAGCTCAATGGGGCTGGGTTTGGCTGTGCCGATGTCCATATAGCGGTAAACTTGCCTGCTATCAGCATTTACTATTTCACCATTGAAATCTTGAGCTAGGCGTAAAGCAAGCTGGCTTTTACCTACTGCTGTTGGACCTATAACAGCAACAAGGCACTTCATCGGGTTGATTTGAGCTTGGCTGTTTGCCTGACGATACTTACGAAATCGTCAGCTTTGAGACTAGCACCGCCAACCAGAGCACCATCGATATCAGGTTCGGCGATGAATTCGGCGATATTGTTGCCAATTACGCTACCACCGTACAGTATGCGCGCTGCTTTAGCTATTTCCTGATTCCACATGTTAGCCAGTATGCTGCGAATTAGGCTGATTGTAGCATTGGCTTGCTTGCCTGTAGCTGCTTTCCCGGTGCCGATAGCCCAAATCGGTTCATAGGCAATGACCAGTTTGGTAGTAGGACTTATCCCTGCCAGACCTGCGTTTACCTGTGTGGTGATTTTCTGCTCTGTCATGCCAGCCTCGTTATCTTCCAGGCTCTCTCCAACACACAAAATAGGTTTAAGCCCGGATTCTAATGCTTTCCTTACTTTTTTGTTGACTAACTCGTCTGTCTCGGCGAAATATTGTCTGCGCTCTGAATGGCCGAGGATGACAAAATCGCATAGTCCAATTAGCATAAGAGGTGATATTTCGCCAGTGTAAGCACCTTTGTCCTCAAAATGCATGTTTTGAGCGCCGAGCTTAATAGATGTGCTTTTGATAAGCTCATTTATGGCAGCTAGTGAGATAAATGGCGGGCACAGCACCTTTTCCACATTGTCTATACTATCTAATTGAGTCAGCATAGCTCGAACGAGGTCTTCAGCCTCTTCAAGTTTGGTGTTCATTTTCCAGTTACCAGATATTAATGGTTTTCGCATATCAAGCTCCAAATTTTGTTAGTTTTAAAGCGTTAGCCATAGCTAGAGGCATGATATCTGTGGCAGGAATTCTGCCCAGCCCGCCTGAGATACAGGCTGATTCAGAGAATTCCTGAGCATTGTCGGACCGGCACCATTGAGAATAAAGCAAGAGGGGTACTGTATGCCAGCTGTGCCCTTTCAGCATGGCTGGAGTGGAATGGTCGCCGGTGACGATGATAACATCTGGTTTTAGATCCAGTAATTTAGGCAAAGCCGAATCAACTTGCTCAATGACTTTGACTTTTCTATTGAAATCTCCATCCTCGCCAGCACTGTCTGCATGTTTGACATGAACATAGAAGAAATCGTGTTGATTATAGCAATCGGCCAAAACCTTAAGTTCTTCCTGGATGCCACCTTCGGCGCTGAATACCTTCATTCCCACCAGCCTGGCAAGTCCCTTATACATAGGGTAGCCGGCTATGGCTGCTGGCATCAGCTTATATATATCACTCATGGACGGGATATCAGGTAGTTTAGAGAAGCCTCGGAGCAGAATCATATTGGCAGGGTGATGTCCTGCCAAGATTTCCGACGCTTGTCTGATAAAGTCATTCACGATATCAGCCGTATACTTGGCTATTTGTTTTGTGTGCTTAGCTGGATATGGGGCTGCTCCTGTCCTTTGTGGGTCAGTGTCATTGAGTTCGGCATGTAACTCACTGCCGCGCAGAACGAACGAAAACCGATGTTCTTTGACTGGAAAGACAAAGCTTTTAACTCTCTGCAATTGGATGCGGGCTAGTAGAGTACACAGTTCGATGCATTTATCTGTGGTAATACGGCCAGCTCTACGGTCAGTGATAAGCCCTTTTTTATCAACTGTGCAGAAATTACCTCGAGCAGCAACGTCGTTCTTTTTGAGTTCGAATCCAATTCCTAGTGCTTCTAAGACTCCTCGACCGATAGTGAATCTGAGTGGGTCATATCCAAATAGTGCCAGGTGGCCCGGCCCGCTTCCTGGAGTAATACCCGGGCTTACCGGATCAATAAGTCCGCATATCCCCTTTTTAGCTAATTCGTCAAGATAAGGCGTATGAGCTGTCTCCAATTCTGTCTTACCTGTCTTACCTGTCTTAGTATCAGGTAGCCCGCCAAGGCCGTCGATGACAAGCATCACTATCTTAGCTGGTGAAACTTGGCTTATTTTTTTTATTTCTTCTAGTGAGAACATATTTAATTATCCAGCAGCACGGTTACACCGGGCAGCATCTTTCCTTCTAAGAACTTCAAGCTGGCACCGCCGCCTGTCGAAACATGTGTCATTTTATGCATCAGGCTCATCTCTTCAACGATTTCAGCTGTTGAGCCACCGCCGACAACAGTTGTTGCTTTCATGCTGGCTAATAGTTCAGCCATGGCCTTAGTTCCCCGAGCAAATTGTGGTATCTCATAAACCCCCATGGGGCCATTCCAAAAAACCGTTTGGCAATTTTTTATGTTCTCAGAGAAAAGCTCAATGGTTTTCGGCCCGATATCGACGATGCTTTTATCTGCTGGTATACTGGCTACCGGGACTACCTCGCCTGTCGCCTCTGTGTTTATGCCATTGGCTACTACAACATCCTTGGGCAGGAACAAAGATACCCCGTTTTGCCTGGTGGTTTCCATTAATTCATGGGCTAAACCTTGCTTATCGGCTTCTAACAAAGAAAGGCCTACCTCATAGCCAGAGGCTTTCAAGAAAGTAGCTGCCATGCCACCACCGATGAGCAGCAGGTCAACTTTGTTTAAGATATTTTGAATCAGTCCGATTTTATCACTAACTTTGGCACCACCCAACAGGGCAGCAAAAGGGTGTTTAGGATTGGTGAGAATAACGCCGAGAGCCTTCAATTCCTTTTCCATCAGGAAGCCGGCGACTGCTGGCAGATGCTTAGCTACTCCTACTGTTGAGGCATGAGCTCGGTGGGCAGTGCCAAAGGCGTCGTCTACATATATATCAGCCAGTTCAGCCAAGGCTTGGGCGAAAGAGGAATCATTAGCTTCCTCCCCGGCATGAAAGCGTATATTCTCCAGGAGCAGGACATTGCCTTCCTTGAGTTTGCTTACTGCCTTTTCTACGTCAGTACCTATACAATCAGAGACAGTTGACACTGGTACTTTTGTTAATTGGGAGAGCCGTTTTGCTATGGGAGACATTCGTAGTTCTTCGACCACTTTGCCATCTGGACGTCCCAGGTGAGAACACAGTATAACTTTTGCCTTATGGTCAACCAGGTATTTTATGGTGGGCATAGCAGCTCGGATACGGCTATCATCGGTAATGACACCTGTCCTTATATCCAGTGGTACATTAAAATCAACTCTAACTAGAACTCTTTTTCTCTCGACTGCTATGTCTCTGATTGTCTTTTTGTTCAACTTGTCTCCTCGCAATGGTTTGTTCTAGCTTTTTCTTTATATTCTTGACGTCAGTAATTACTGCTGGAGCTGTATCGAACACGCCTTTGCCTGTCTGGTCAGCTTTGGCGACTTCAGGATGGTAATTAATAAAACCTAGAACGTCGAAATCAGGCAGGTTATCAATAATAAATTGACGTTCAGTTTCATCATGTGTTTTCGAACCGACAATATAGCATTTTTTTACACCCAGGTCTCTAGCTAAATCTCGAATGGCTCGAGCTGTCTGAAAGCTACGTTGCCCCGGTTCAACTACTATGAGAAAAGCATCCACACCCTTAGCTGTTCCGCGTCCCAGGTTCTCTACGCCGGCATCCATATCCATAACAACCACTTCGGACCTACTTAAAACAAGATGGCTGACTAGACTCTTGAGCAGAGCCCCTTCCGGACATAGACACCCGCTGCCTCCTTTTTTGACTGTTCCCATGACCAGGAGCTTTATGCCATCTTTTTGGATTGAAAACCGCTCAGGAATATCGTCAACTTTGGGATTAAGCTTAAAAAATGTACCAAAGCTGCTTGATTTAGCTCCAGTGCGTTCCTGTATCAGTTCATGTAGTTCGGAAATCGGAGTTATGCGGCTAGATTCATCGGTACTTATACCCAAGGCTGTAGCTAAATTAGCATCGGGATTGGCATCAATGGCTATAACCTTATTGCCTTCAGCGGCATATATCCGAGCCAGAAGGCTTGTTAGCGTAGTTTTGCCTACACCACCTTTACCAGTAATAGCTAGCTTCATATCCTGTTTCCGTGTGCTCGAGAAAGTGCTTTTATTGGTAGATTATCCCAGTCCATGTAGTTATCCATTTCTGTAGCCAATCTAAATGGAGTATATCTAATGATGGAGCCAAAATCAAGGCTTTTTTCTCAAATGAGTTCTCAAGTTAATTAGAGCAGTGTTATAATAGGGCGATGCGTATAGCCATTATCGGGCTTGGTCTTATTGGCGGTTCTATAGGATTGTCTTTGAAACGAGACAATTGGCGAGATGCTGAAATAATTGGTTATGCCCGCCGTCGAGAAACAAGCTCTTTAGCTCTGAAATTGGGTGCTGTTGATAAGGTTGAATTAGACCTCCGGAAAGCAGTCAAGGATGCTGATATTGTCATCATTGCTGTACCAGTCCTGGCTATAAAAGATATTTTCAAGCAAATAGCCCCTGTGTTGTCAGATGGTTCTATTGTTACCGATACTGCCAGCACTAAGATGCAGGTTATACAGTGGGCGGAAGAATTGTTACCATCAAAGATAAGCTTTGTTGGTGGACATCCCATGGCTGGCAAGGAAATTTCAGGCATTAGAGCTGCTAATGATGACTTGTTCAATAATTGCATTTATTGTTTGACGCTGTTACCACAGACTAAACCAGCAGCAATGAGGATTGTAAAAAATATGGTAAATAAGCTGGGAGCCATTCCCATGATCATTGAAGCTGAAGAGCATGACAGATTAGTAGCGGGCATTAGTCATTTGCCATTGCTACTATCGGTGGCTTTGGTATCAGTAACTACCAAAGATCCATCTTGGCAAAAGATGTCGCGTCTGGCAGCTAGTGGTTACCGTGATTTTACTCGTCTGGCTTCGGGAAATCCAGAGGTCAGTGCACATATTTGCCTTAGTAATCAGGCTGCTATTGTCTCTTGGATTGATGCGTTTATCGACGAGATGCAAAAACTACGTGGATTGATAGCTGATGGGACTGATGAAATAGAGGAGGTCCTAACTCTTGCCAATGAGGCGAGGCGAAAATGGCTGGAAAGACGCCGCTAAAAATAATCTCACCACCTAAGCAATTGGTCGGAGAGATTGCTGTACCCGGTGATAAATCTATTTCACACCGTGCTCTCATCTTCAACAGCTTAGCCTTAGGCGACAGTAAAATCAGCAATCTATCGCCAGGCAGGGATTGTACTTCAACCATAAACTGCCTGACGGCACTTGGAGTAAAGCTGGAAAAACAAAAAGATAAGCCATCAACTATCCTCATTCATGGAGCCGGTGGTGTGGGCTTGGCCGAAGCTAAGAATATTCTCAATTCTGGAAATAGTGCTACAACGATGCGTCTTCTCAGTGGAATACTTGCATCTCAGCCTTTTCTTTCTATTCTAACTGGGGATTCTTCTCTTCGTTCTCGACCGATGAAACGTCTGGTAGAGCCGCTTCGTTTGATGGGCGCTGAAATCTACGGACGTGGCAATGATTCCTTTGCACCTTTGGTTATCAGGGGTAAGAAACTAAACGGTGTGGATTATTCCTTGCCGGTGCCCAGTGCTCAGATTAAATCTGCAATCTTGCTGGCTGGCCTTTTTGCTCAGGGGAACACCACCGTAGAACAGCTGCAGCCGTCTCGTGACCACACTGAGCGACTGCTCAGACGTATGGGTGCTAAGCTTGGAGGCGATGAATACCATGTCTTCTTATCACCATTGGATGCTCCGTTAGCCCCAGTTGATATTCGTGTGCCTGGTGATATAAGTTCAGCGGCCTACTGGTTGGTTGCCGGGGCTGTTCATCAAAATGCCAAGATTAGAATAGTAAATTGCGGTGTTAACCCAACACGTACCGGTATTATCGATGTCCTTTTAGCTATGGGTGCCAAGATTAGAGTAGAGAAACAACGATTGGAAGGCAATGAGCCTGTTGCGGACTTGTATGTGGAGTCCAGCCATCTGAGGGCAATTGAAATCGGTGGAGATATAATGCCTCGCTTAATTGATGAAATACCACTGCTAGCTGTGGCAGCCTGTGCAGTGCAAGGAAAGACGGTAATCAGAGATGCCGGTGAACTGCGGGCTAAAGAATCTGATAGAATTGTGACAACAGTTCGAGAACTCTCTAGGCTTGGCGCTAATATTGACGAGTTACCCGATGGCATGGTTATTCAGGGGGGGGGAGCTTTACTTGGAACAGAGGTCAAAAGCTATTTCGACCATCGACTGGCGATGAGTCTAGGTATTGCCGGGCTGATTGCTAGGGGAAATACTCTAATCCGGAATTTCCAGGTAGCCGAAATATCTTACCCAGGTTTCTGGGATGGGTTGGAGGAACTTGCCAGATATTAAATTTAATACGTGATGGTGGTTTCAACTTAGGAACTGATGAGGAATAAGAATGACTCGTGATAAGTTAAACACGGCTCAATCCAAATACCCACTCTTTATCGTTATATCTGGCTATTCGGGTGTTGGTAAAGATGCTACATTGGACAGGATGAAAAAGGCTGGCTTTCTCTTCCACCGTGTTTTGACTGCGACTACTCGTCCGAAACGTCAGGGAGAAAATGACGGCGTTGATTACCATTTCTTGTCCGAAGGTAAATTCCGTCAAATGATTAAAGCGAATCAGTTTTTAGAGTGGGCAGAAGTTTATGGTAACTACTATGGCGTGCCTAAGCAAGAAGTGAGGGAAGCCTTGAAAAAGGGGCAGGATACCATCGTAAAAGTAGATGTTCAGGGAGCAGCTACCATCAAGCAGGTTTTGCCTGATGCTGTTTTTATTTTCCTTATGCCACCATCAATGAGCGAATTGGTTAGTCGGTTGGAACAGCGTTATGGATTGTCTTCGGCTGAGCTAGATTTGCGGTTAAGTAAAGCTCAGGAAGAAATGAAAAGCTTACCCCTTTTTGACTATGTCGTAATAAACCATACAGATAATCTAGACCTTACCGTTAACCAGATAAGTGCTATAGTTGCTGCTGAGAAGTGTAGGATAAAGCCGAGAGTGGTAAAGTTGTAGGAATCTCTCGTGAAGACCTCTGGTTCTTTGTTGTAGCTGATGGAGGCAGTCGTCTATATATTTGTTTACCTCTGCATCTGGCGGGTAGATGCCGAAATGTCCTTCGCACAATATGTCGGCCTTAAGTTCCATCAATTTTTGAAGTGAAGTGATTGCTTGGTTTGGCTTACCTCCCCAAATAGCCTCATACGATCCGTTTACGTCTTGTCCGAAGAGTATTCTCTTGCTGGCAACGTCTGTGTAAATGGCTATGCTATCTTTAGTATGACCGGGGATGTGAATAATTTTTAGCACATACTTACCAAAACGAAGACAGCGTTCAGCTTTTTCTAAATGTATATCTACCGGGCATGGCTGGTAGCCTACCTCATAGGTTTCGGCGCCTACTCTAGCACCTGTCTCAATAGCCTGAGCATCCGGCTCGTAGGCTATTATTTTAGTGCCGTATTCTTGTCTGAATCGTGATAAAGAGCCTATATGGTCGATATGGCTGTGAGTGGCGATTATTGAGTTCAATTCTTCTGAGGCGAAACCCAGGGCGAGAATATTATCTATCAGGCGGTTAAAACTTTTTCCAGCACCGGTATCAATGAGAATGAGCTCGCCGGCGTCGATTAAGTATACACAGCAGTCATAGGTGTGGGATATTTCAGCGCTGCCAATAATATATATATATCATGCCATATGCGAAATGGTTGTGCCATTTTCGAGTTTACAAGAGTTCCAGTCTCCCTAGAATCTCCTTTTCTTTAGCTCTCATCTGCCGATTCTCGCGTGGGAGTTCATGGTCATATCCTAAAAGATGAAGTATTCCGTGGACAATTAATAATGCCAGTTCCTGTTCTACACCATGGCCATGTTGTTGGGCCTGCTGGACGGCTTGAGAATATGAAATCACTACTTCGCCAAGATGATTCACTCCATCGGGAGGATTCACAAATAGTTGTTCATCTCCTTGATTCATGCTGTGAATCATACGGAAGGCAAGCACGTCGGTGGATTTATCATTACCTCGATAGGTTCTATTTAGTTTCTGAATTGTCTTGTTATCGGTAATGACCAGCCCTATCTCTGCCGATGAGACAGTACCTTCAACCTCAAGCGTTTTAAGAGCTATTCTTTGAAGCCAGTTTTTCTTCAGCCGGACGCTTAAATTACGTTCCACAGAGATATTAATTTCCGTCTCAGCCATAATCTATTCCTACTGAAGCATCATATCAAAATAGCTTATTTCAATAAAGGTCAACAGGTATTCTTCGAGTTGAAAGCAGTAAAAAAACTGTGATATATTGCATTTAGCTTTTTATGTTGGAGGGATCGCATAGTGGTCTAGTGCGGCCGCCTGCTAAGCGGTTGCTCCGAGAAATCGGGGTCATGGGTTCGAATCCCATTCCCTCCGCCATGGTCAGACATGTGATTGCAGTGCAGTGATTGACTTTTAGCCTGTTGTAATTAGGTTGTAAATAATAATCTCGAATCTCTTTATCCACAAAACATGTAATCATAAATTAGTATCCTGCCATACCCACAAAACTGACCAAATAACTTCGGAGGTAAGTACATGAATCAGCCATTGGAAGGAATCCGGGTCTTAGAACTTGGGATGTTTCATGCTGGACCCGGTGGTGCTGCTATTTTAGGTGACCTGGGTGCGGAGGTGATAAAAATTGAACAGCCGGGCTCAGGTGACCCGATTCGAAAGCTGGATTTCGTGGGACAAGTGCATCTGCAACTTGAAGGTGGGCGTAGTATATGGCATGAAGGTGCCAACCGCAGCAAGAAGAGCGTGACCATAGATTTGAATAAAGAAAGGGGCAGGGAAATAGCTTATCGGTTGGTAAGCAAATCGGATGTTTTTCTTGCCAGTGTGCGTAGGCCGGCTGTGGAGAAACTGAAGATGGATTATGCCACACTATCCAAAATTAACCCGATGATTATCTATGCCTGGGTTTCAGGCTATGGCCCAAATTGTCCTGATCGCAATGTGGGTGCTTTTGACTATCAAGGTCAGGGTAGGTCAGGGATGATGTTTTGTGTAGGAGAACCGGACATGGCGCCGCTTGTTTCTCAGTTTGGGATTATCGACCAGTCCACGTCGATTATGGCCAGCCATGAGATAATTACTGCTCTATTGATGCGAGAGCGCTTTGGAATTGGGCAGGAAGTACACGTTTCTATTCTGAGTACTGCTCTTTATATGCTCTATTGCAATATTTTAATCACTCTTGTTGGCGGTTTCGAACCACCACGGCATCAACGGTCAAAAGAACACCCGCTTCGCAATTATTACAAATGTGCCGACGGCCGCTGGTTTATCTTAACAGCGGGTATGTTTGACAAATATTGGTCACCACTTTGTCAGGCAGTAGAACATCCTGAATTGGAGAGTGATCAAAGGTTCGACTCGGCTGAGAAGCTACGTGCTAATTCCGAGCAACTCGTTGCTTTTTTTGACCAGATTTTCGCAACCCTGCCCAGAGACGAGTGGCTCAAAGTCCTTGCCAAACATGATTTACCTGTGGCTCCTGTTAATAGATTATGTGAACTTGTCGACGATCCGCAGATAATGGAAAACGAATATATTATGGATTTTGATCATCCCAGATTGGGAAAGATAAAAATACCGCGTTATCCTGTCCATTTTAGTAAGACTGATGCTAAAACTAAAATCGCTGCTCCCGAACTAGGAGAGCATACCGAATCAGTTTTAAGAGAAATTGGTGGCTATTTGGACAAGGAGATAACTCAGTTCAGGAATGAGGGGGTAATTTAGGTTCGATTCCGACACTGTGGAATATACATTTTTATCGGGTGCTCTTAAATCTACATACCAGAGTGATGGTAAAATGAGAACAGTTTTTACATCTGGTAGAGTGCAGTCTGGGTTGGCACGATTTCTCGCTTTACGTTAGCATATTCGAATAAGGCAATCCTGCAGGATGAGTAATAGATATGCCTAAATATTACATTTGGACAATAGGATGCCAAATGAACAAAGCAGAATCACAACGGATAGCTGATTATCTCGAGCTACTCGGCTATCAAGCTACAGATATGCTGCAGAATGCTAGTCTGGTGGTGCTCAACACCTGTGTAGTCCGGCAGAGCGCTGAAGACAAGGTTATTGGAATGCTTGGCTACCTTAAGGGCATTAAGAATAGTAAGCCTAGTCTTTCTATAATGGTTACGGGTTGCTTTGTTAATTCTGATGTTAAGCAGCTTGAGAAGACTTTTCCATACGTCGACGTGTTCTTCAAGCCCGGTGACTATGATGGATTGCTCAGTTGGGCTGAAAAGCGGGATATTGGCATACCTAATTATGGAGTGCACTTATCTTTAAACAATGAAGTAGCAGTTAGCGCTTTTATCCCCATCATTCAAGGTTGCAATAATTTCTGTTCATACTGCATTGTGCCTTATCGTCGGGGGAGAGAAAGAAGTCGGCCAATTGAGGAAGTGGTTTGCGATGTGAGAGAGTTGGTAAAGTGTGGCGTAAGGGAGGTTACCTTGCTGGGCCAGAATGTCAATTCTTACGGGCATGACCTGCCGGGACGGCCTGAACTTGGCAATTTGCTCACCGAACTAAATGATATTGGCGATTTAACTAGGATTCGTTTTTTAACCAATCACCCTAAAAACATGAACAGAGAGCTTATACAAAAAATCGCTTGCCTCGATAAGGTCTGCGAGTATATAAATCTTCCCTTCCAAGCGGGAGATGATGATGTCCTCAAAGCAATGCGTAGAGGGTATACAGTAGAACAGTACCGACAGCTTGTTGGTGTTATACGAGATTGTATTCCTGGGGTAGCCCTGAGCACCGATGTGATTGTTGGCTTTTCCAATGAAAGCGAGGAGCAGTTTGAATGCACGTTGGCTATGCTTGAGGAAATCAGGTTCGATACCGTTCATGTCGCTGCCTATTCTCCACGCCCTGGTACTATCGCCTCGAGAGAATTTGAAGATAATGTTACGCCTGAAATCAAGAAAGGCCGCCTGAACAGAGTTGAAACACTTCAAGCCGAGATAGCGGGTAATCTCAATTCCCAGCTTACAGGTAAAACAGTGGAGATTTTAGTAGAAGGCAAGAAAGGTGCTAAATGGTACGGGCGCACACGGAGCAATAAACTAGTCTTCTTTGAAAGTGATGTTGATTGCATAGGACAATTAGTAGATGTTACTATAGATAGAACAAGCCCGTGGTCGCTGCAGGCAGAAATGCAGTCGTTGGCAATAAAATAAAAGAGTTGGAATAATGATTTATGATTATGTTGTAGTTGGCAGTGGTATTGCTGGACTTTATACCGCCCTGCTAGCCAAAGAGGCGGGCAGTGTTCTGATATTAACTAAGGGCAGCATTGAAGATTGCAACACCAGGCACGCTCAAGGGGGTATTGCTGCTCCTATAGGAAAAAATGATTCTCCGGAGCTTCATTTCCAAGACACAGTGAATGCTGGTGATGGCTTGTGTGATACTGAGGCAGTGCGCATTCTGGTCAATGAGGCACCTGACCGTATTGCTGACCTTATAAAATTCGGTGTCCCCTTCGATACACTAGATGGTGAGATCGCCTTAACCAGAGAGGCTGCCCATAGCGTTCCTCGTATCATACACGCTGGTGGTGATGCCACTGGTGAGCATATTGAAGTTACCCTCAGCCGACGGGTGCGCATGTCTTCGATAAACGTCCTCGAATATTGCTTAGCCACTCAAATTCTGATAAAAAATGGGAGAGTCAAGGGCGTACAAGCTCTCGATTGCCGTACAGGCTTAGTTGAAGATTATGAATGTCGCTTTGTTATCCTAGCTACCGGTGGTGCAGGGCGACTCTTTAAGTATACTACTAACTCTGAGGTAGCCACTGGTGATGGTATTGCATTGGCTTTTAAGGCAGGTGCTGAAATTACCGATATGGAGTTTTTCCAGTTTCATCCGACTGCTATTCGTCTTCCCGGAGTTCCACCGTTTCTCATCAGTGAAGCTGTACGCGGCGAAGGTGGCATTTTGCGTAATGTAGATGGCTATCGCTTTATGTCCGACTATACGCCAGAAGCTGAGCTAGCACCTAGGGATGTAGTGGCCAGGAGTATTATTTATGAGATGAGAAAAACTGGTAGTGATAGAGTATTTCTGGATGTTACTCATATACCTGCTCGCAGGATTGCCACGCGCTTCCCTCATATTTATCGCTTCTGCCTTGATCATGGGTTAGATATCACTAGAGGTCTTATCCCGGTAGCTCCGGCTGCTCATTATCTGATGGGGGGTATTAAAGTCAATACCTGGGGAGAGACTAATATCGTCGGCCTATTCGCTGCTGGCGAAACCGCTTGCACCGGTGTTCATGGTGCTAATAGATTGGCCTCGAATTCGTTACTTGAAGTAGTGGTCTTCAGTAAAAGGATTATAGAGAAAACTCGGGAAGTATCCAAGTCCAAGCTGACATCAGTAACTACCAGACCTGACTGTTACCAACTTGAGAAACGTAAGAAATTAAAAACTGTCTCGCAGCTAAATTTATCAAATTTGCAGTCTCTTCTCTGGGATAAGGTGGGCATTGTTCGCTCTGGCGATTGTCTGTCTGAGTCTGTGGCTATGCTAGCTACCTGGCAGGCTTTATTGCCTGAACCGACAGACCGCCCTTCCTATGAACTGAATAATACCGTATTGAATGCTCGCCTGATAGCTGAGGCTGCTCTAGTTCGTCAGGAAAGCCGAGGGGCTCATTTCCGTACCGACTTTCCTAAATCTTCATCAGACTGGCAGAGACATATTATTTTCAAGGCAAGCGACCACTTGTAAATTCAGGCCACACATTCCACATATAACTCCACTTCTCCTTAAATCCAGGCTTGTTATTTTGGGGACAGTTATTTTATCCTTGGCAACTATCCCTTGACAACAAGTAGAGGGTACAAGAGGTTAATTATGCTAGGGTGGAGACAGTTTTTAAGCATTTATGACAATGCCTGTCGGACAATCAATATGATTAGCGCAATAATGATTGCCAAGATGGGTAAAAGCAAGAGAAATTCCATGTTGGGTTACCTCCTTGGTGGCAGACCGCCACATATATCCCTTGCCCACACAACACATCTAGCAAAACTCCACCCTAGCAGTTATCATTATACATCTCGCATTTATACTTGTTAAGAGGGGATAGTTGCCTTATCCTTTATATCTTATAAAGGAGCTAAAGTATTGTGCTATAATTCCAGAAGTAACCGTATTGAAAAATGATCAGGCTTTTGTTGGTGGAGATGACCTATCGAAGGGGTCTATTATCAAAAAGAGAGTTCGTGACGCAGACATACTGACAAAAGGCGGGCATTATTCCCATGTCGTTGAAGCAGGTGGATTTCTTTTCGTGTCTGGCATGGTTTCCCGCAAAGATGAATGATAACGGGCGATATAAGGATGGCTACTGAGCTTGCGCTTAGTAATGTAAAGAAGGCGTTAGAGTTGGCGGGTAGCCGACTCGATAGAGTTGTTAAAATAACAGTTTTCCTGTGAGATATGGCAAATTTCAGCGGCATGAATGAGATTTATGGGGCCTTTTCCCTAAAAATCCTCCGGCGCGTTCGCGTGTAGTTGTAAAAAAGATCCCAGACAATTTCCTAGTGGGGATAGAAGTTGTTGCCATTAGATAAACACCTGTTTTTGGGAAAATGTTAGTTCTATGTTTTTAGCCAACGTTTGACTGTAGTACTAAGATAGCTTAAATGATGATGTGCAGATGCAGAGATATTTTCGGTTGAATGTTCTCTTATTAATGCAAGTATGTGGAGTCTGTCGCGGTATTTGATGATAATTTTGAGTGTGGCAACTTAGTATATATTCCTAAAGGAGAAGCTTATGAGTATGGATGGCAAAGGCTGTAAGGAGCTGTTTGACGAAGTTATTGATGTTGGGTTATGCGCCTTGTGTGGAGCCTGCGTCGGTGGTTGTCCTTATTTGGTTTATCATAAAGGTAAAATAGCACTTCTGGACAATTGTACAAGAGTGGATGAGGCGCAGTGCTACGATTATTGCCCCCGTACTTATACAGATATGAATGAAGTTAGTCAAAAAGTATTCGGGATACCGTATGGCGACAATGAAATAGGTACTGCACAGGAAGTATTGATGGCGAGGACAACAGATACAGTTATCAGAGAGAAAGCGCAGTATGGTGGTGTTGTAACAACGCTATTGTCATTGGCATTGGCAGAGGGATTTATTGATGGTGCAGTTCTAACAAAGACTTCAGATAACAAAGCCCCAAGCCCTTTTTTGGCTCAAACTGTTGATGAGGTGCTTCAATGTGCCGGCTCTAGCTACATGGCTTGTCCTGTATTAGAGAGATACAATCAAATCCCCAAAGATAATGATAGCAAGCTGGGATTAGTATCCATGCCATGTCAGGTTCTGGCGGTATCCAAGATGAAAGCACATCCACCCCAAAATAGAGTTAACATAAATAATGTTAGATTGATTATTGGACTGTTCTGCAC